>WFLX010084968.1_pt1 | contig 33629 bp, 32 predicted proteins | sample 4967041 | NCBI WGS metagenome assembly WFLX01 (sample SAMN12857096, study PRJNA449069) | gut metagenome | isolation source: stool from male and female vole | host: Microtus ochrogaster | place: USA:Florida | collected 2017
GCTCCGACCTCACCGTAACGGTACATAAAACGCCAAAGTACGGCGTTTAAGTACCGACGGTTCGCTAGGGTCTGCTTATGGAATATACAATCTGCACAATTTGATTACGAAAAACTGAGTTTTGCAATCCCCTGACAATAGAATATTAGAAAGGAGAGAGGAAATGCATGAGATTTTTGACAAGCTATTATTGTCAGGAGCGGGAGCTGGACAGGGAAAATAGGATTTCTCTGACCTTGCAGCAAATCCGCATGAAAAGGGGCAGGGATAGTCTTGTGCTTGCCTGTGTCTGCGACAGCAGGGATTTTTGCGGGCAGTTAGTGGACTTATTTCATGAGGAAGTTTTAGCGGATTATAGCAGAAAAGGGTGCGTGGATTGGAATGCGGTTTTTCACAAGCTGCAAAAAATGGCGCCTCACAAGAGTGATGGGGAGGAAGGAGTTTCCTGTTCAGGCATTCTGTGTCTGGGAGAAGAATTTTTGCTGTTTGGGCAGGGAAAACAGAGAATTTATCTGTTGAACAGAGGTTTTCAAAAAGCCCGCATCAAAATGCTGCTGGGAGAGTCAGCCTTGAAGTTATATCAGGGTATTATGGAGCCGGAAGTGAGTCTTCTGCTTGCCACAGAGCCGTTTTATGAGCATCTTACAGAGCAGATGTTAAGGGAATGTCTTGGAGGAGGTATCAGGGATGACAGGCAGGCTTCTTTGTATCTGCGGGAATTAGGAAAATATGGAGAGGAGCAAGGTGGCAGGAATCTGGGGGCAGTATTTGTGCATTCGTTTTAGGCTTTCAATCAATAATAGAAATGGAGAAATCTATGAAAATACAAACGATACCAACAATGGAAGCAAAAAGTCTTGAGCGGCATGGCTATGGATTTCCTCTTTTTATCGGAAAAGGAACTCATGCTGTGGTGTATCGGGTGAGGAAGGATTCTTCCGGGATGTTTTATGCCTGTAAGGTAAGCGGTGAAGCCGGACTCTGGAAGAGGGAGCAGGAAATTTTAAAGCAGCTTAAGAATCCGCTTTTTCCGGCGTATGGGGAAGGCTGGCAGGAAAAGGGAAAATATTTTCTGATTATGGAGTATGTTTCGGGGCAGACCTTGGAGGAACTGCTGCAGAGAAGAGGCTGCCTGACTCAGGCGCAGGCGGTGAAGTTTGCCATATCCCTGGCGGAAGGCTTGACCTATCTGGAGGGGCTTCCGGGCACTATACTGTTTCGAGACTTAAAAGCAGAAAATGTGAGAATCCGAGAGGATGGACAGGTAAAGCTTTTGGATTTGGCCTGCGCCTGTCCGGCAAAATCGTGTAACCATACTTGGGCCGGCACCGTGGGCTATGCTGCACCGGAGCAGCTTGCACCATCCGGCAAAATCGGGGCATACAGTGATGTGTATGCTTTTGGAAGGCTGCTTCACTATATGCTGACAGGGGACAATCCCTGTCTGCCGCCAACGACAAAGCCAAAGATACGCGCTTATAATAAAAATTTAAGCTACAGCTTGGAAAAATTGGTGGAGGAGTGCGTGCAGAGGGAGCCGGAGGAGAGACTTCCCGATATGAGATGTGTACTCCGCAAACTGTATGATTTTGCCGTCAAAGGGGAAAATGCCGCCGGATTTTTGGGTTTCTTTGCCAAAAAGACACAGAAGATAGAATTTATCTATGAGAAAAATGTGTTTGAAACTTGCGGCAATCATGATACAATAATGCCATATCAGACATAAACACCTAAGAATTACCTACCAATGAAAGGAGAGAGAAAAATGCGTTTTTTTATTGATACTGCAAAGGTGGAGGACATCAGAAAAGCCAATGACATGGGTGTTATCTGCGGAGTTACCACAAATCCTTCCCTGATTGCCAAGGAAGGCAGGAAGTTTGAGGAGGTAATTGCGGAGATTGCCTCCATTGTGGACGGTCCCATCAGCGGGGAAGTCAAGGCGACTACCGTGGATGCGGAGGGAATGATTGAGGAAGGCCGGGCTATTGCTGCCATTCATCCCAATATGGTAGTGAAGCTTCCCATGACCGTGGAAGGATTGAAAGCCTGCAAGACGCTTACAAAGGAAGGCATCAAGACCAATGTGACATTGGTTTTCACAGCAAATCAGGCGCTGCTGGCTGCAAGGGCGGGAGCCACCTATGTTTCTCCTTTTTTAGGCAGATTAGATGATATCAGCCAGAGGGGCGTGGATTTAATTCGTGAAATATCGGAAATTTTTTCCATGACAGATTTGGACACCCAGATTATTGCAGCAAGCGTGAGAAATCCTGTCCATGTGACAGATTGTGCGCTGGCAGGCGCAGATATCGCCACGGTTCCTTATGCCGTGATAGAGCAGATGGTGAAGCATCCTCTGACAGATGCCGGAATTGCAAAGTTTCAGGCGGATTACAAGGCAGTATTCGGCGAATAAGTGTGAAGCGTGAGAAGTACTTCTAACCACTCACAGCCAATAGCCTGATTCTCAGGCTTAGCTGTTTCGTGGAGAAGTACTATGCTCTGCTTTGCAGAGCTTTCTCACACTCGAAAAAACGGGTCCAGCGCAGTNTTTGCGCNGAACCCGCCTTTTTTATCGAATAATTGAATATGCGAAAATTCAACTTATACAGGAACTATATATTTATTTCATAGACTCTTCCTGCTTCTTGATCATACGGCGAACCATCTCACCGCCGATGCTTCCTGCTTCCTTAGAAGTAAGGTCACCATTGTAACCCTCCTTCAAGTTTACACCCAGCTCGGATGCAACCTCAGTCTTAAAACGGTTCATTGCAGCCTTAGCTTCAGGAACCTCAACTCTGTTAGACTTGTTTGCCATGTTTTTCACCTCCATATCTTTTAAATTTTCTCTATCTTCAAGATAAGTGCAACAATCACTTATCTTGAAGATTTTGATACAAGATTCGTGCTTGCTACAACTNATCTTGNTAATAGTATAAGCGACATGAAAAAAATTATAATGGAAAGTTTTTCTTGTTTCCGGCTTGTTTGTTTTTTTTATTTATGGTACAATAAGACCATATTCGTGGCAGGAGATGTCCGAATGGACATAAATACCATGATGGAACTGTCATCATGGTACATTATTATTGAGACCAAAAAGCTTCAGATGGCTGATTGGAATCGTACACAGGTGANTGATTTACGAAGATTCGTTCTGAGTAATAAGGCTTATTTTTTGTGCCAAACTTCACCTGAGATATCAAATTTTAACCTACGGTCAAGGAGGCATGGAAACATGAAAGTAATGCAGAAAGAAAAAGAATCAAATCAAAACAAGAAAAAAATGAAAAGGCTGGCGGCCTTAGGAATGGCACTTGCGCTTTGTTGCGGCATTCTGACAGGCTGCAGCAGCTCTGGTGCAGGTGCAAATCAAACCCAGGATGCCACACAAAGTAATCAAAATACAGATGGCTCTGCACAAGCAGAAAAAACCCTGATTCGTATAGGTTCTTTAAAAGGACCTACGTCCATTGGACTTTTGGCTCTGATGGAAAAAAATGAACAGGGAGAGTCACTGAATCATTACGAATTTCAGATGGCTACGGGAGCGGATGAGCTGCTTCCTCTTATGGTAAAAGGCGAACTAGATATCGCTCTGGTGCCTGCCAATGTGGCCGGAGTGCTTTATAATAAGACAAAGGGCGGCGTTACGGTAATCGATATTAATACCCTTGGAGTATTGTATATGGTATCTGGAGATACTTCCATGAAACAAATGTCCGATTTGAAGGGAAAGACCATTTATCTCACCGGCAAGGGAACCACGCCCGACTATGTGCTGCAGTATCTTTTATCTCAAAATGATATGACCGCAGCGGATTGTACTTTGGAGTACAAATCGGAGGCTACAGAGGTGGCGGCAGTGCTGGCAGAAAATCCGAATGCAGTGGGACTGCTCCCTCAGCCCTTTGTAACGGCAGCTTGTGCCCAGAATGAGACGCTTTCCGTTATTCTCGATATGAATGAAGAGTGGAATAAGGTGCAGGGCGAAGGGGGAAGCAGCATGGTAACAGGGGTGACCGTGGTGCGAAATGAGTTTTTACAGGAAGAAAAAGAAGCTGTTACATTATTTTTAAAAGAACATGCAGAGAGCACCCAGAGCATAAATGATGACTCGGAGACAGGGGCAGCCCTTGCCGTAAAGGCGGGAATCATTGCAAAGGAGCCCATTGCCGTGAAGGCGATTCCCAAATGCAATATCGTCTGCATCACCGGAGCAGAAATGAGACAGGCGTTGTCCGGCTATCTGCAGGTAATATACGGACAGTCTCCCGAAGCGGTAGGCGGAGCTCTGCCAGAGGAAGGATTCTATTATGTCCCTTAATCAAAAAAGGAAAGTGCTGATTATTTTATTCTGGCTGTTTCTGTGGCATCTGCTGGCAAAATGGGTGGACAATGCCATTTTGCTGGCAACGCCAACAGAAACGCTGGATGCACTTTTTGCCCTGCTTCCCAAGGCTCAGTTTTGGCAGAGTGTGGCAGGCTCTTTTGTGCGCATCGGTGCGGGAATTTTTCTGGGATTTACGGCGGCGGTTCTTTTAGGTGTATTGAGCGGCCGTTTTTCCATATTGGAAGAATTTTTATCTCCTGTTATGAATCTTTTCAAGGCAATCCCTGTGGCGTCCTTTGTAGTATTGTTTTTAATCTGGTGGGGTTCATCTTTTCTGGCTGTGGCAATCTGTTTTCTGATTGTGCTGCCCAATATCTATATCAATACGCTGGCGGGCATCAAAAATGCGGACAGGCAGCTTTTGGAGATGGCGGAGATTTTTAAGCTGCCCCGGAAAAATCGCTTTTTTTATATTTACAGACCTGCGCTAAAGCCTTTTTTGTTAAGCGGTTTGAAGATTTCCCTTGGTATGGGCTGGAAGTCGGGAGTGGCGGCAGAGGTAATCGGAACACCGGATTTTTCTATAGGGGGACAGCTTTACCTGTCCAAAATTTATCTGGATACGGCGGGGCTGTTTGCCTGGACGACAGTGGTGATTTGTCTTAGTTTTTTGTTTGAAAAATGTATTCTCCGGCTGGCGGAAAGCTTTTTTGCATGGGAGCCTGCCTGTAAGAAGCCGGAAAGGGTAAGAGGGAGACAGATCCCCATACAGATGATAGAGAAAGAAATGCCGGGGGAAAGTATGCCGGGATGTGTTCTTAGCTGTGAACAGTTGAGTAAGTCCTATGGGGAGCAAAAGGTGCTTCAGGATTTTTCGGCAGCATACAAGCCCGGAGAAATCTATTATCTGACGAGTCCCTCGGGAAGCGGCAAGACAACTCTGCTTCGCCTGCTGTGCGGTCTGGAAAAGCCGGACGGCGGTAAAGTGGGAATGAAAGAGAATTCTTCTTTCAGTATGGTTTTTCAGGAGGACAGACTGTGCATGGATTACAGCGCCCTTCGGAATGTGGAGATGGTGACGGGGGACAGGAAGAGGGCAGGGGAGGCTCTTTGCCTGCTTTTGGAGAAGGATGCCATAGATAAGCCCTGCGGTCAGCTGAGCGGCGGCATGAAACGCCGGGTGGCATTAGTGAGGGCGATGGAAGCGGAAAGTGAGTGTGTGCTGCTGGACGAGCCTTTTACAGGTATGGATGCTGAGACAAAGGACAGGGCGGAGGCTTATATCAGAGACAGGCAGAAGGGAAGAATTTTAATTATTGCAACTCATATTTAAGTGTTTGTGAGACAGATAACAAAACTAAGAAAAGAATTATGTAAAGCGTAAAGCATGCAAGGGGGTATCTATGAACAAAAGTGACAATACGGCAAATCTCGCAGAGAGCAGGGTGACTTTAGTGGGCATTATGGTGGAGGATATTGATTGTGCGGCGAGGGTCAACGGTCTGCTTCACGAATATGGAAGCTATATTATCGGCAGGATGGGAATTCCTTATCCTTCCAAAAATGTCAATGTCATCAGTGTGGTGATGGACGCGCCTCAGAGCGTAGTCAGNGCCCTCTCAGGCAAGCTGGGGATGCTTCCCGGAGTGACCAGCAAGTGCCTTTATGGGAAAAAATAATAAATCCTATAAATCTTATAAATCTTATAAATCTATAAAATTGTTGTCAATTTCCCATATTTGTGCTATAATTTCAGAATGGCTGTGACTGTAAAAAAATTGGCATGAGACGGTCACTATGAAGGAGGAAACATAAGAATGAGTTTACAGGTAGAAAAATTAGAGAACAATATGGCAAAACTGACCATTGAAGTGCCTGCAGAGGAGCTGGAAAAAGCTATTAATGTGGCTTATCAGAAGAACAAGAACAAAATCAGCATTCCGGGATTTCGCAAGGGCAAAGCTCCCCGCAAGATGATTGAGCAGATGTACGGCAAGGAAGTTTTTTATGAAGACGCGGCAAACGAGCTGATTCCTGAGGCATATGAGAAGGCTTTGGACGAGTGTACGGAAGATATTGTGTCTTCTCCCAGGATTAACGTGACTCAGATTGAGTCGGGAAAGCCTTTTATCTTTACTGCGGAGGTTGCCTTAAAGCCGGAAGTTACCCTTGGTAAATATAAGGGCGTAAAAGTGGACAAGATGGATGTAAGTGTTACCGATGAAGAGGTAGATGCAGAAATTGAGAGGGAAAGAGACCGCAACGCCAGAATTATTTCCGTGGAAGACAGAGCCGTGAAGGACGGAGATATGACGGTAATAGATTTTGAGGGCTTTGTGGATGGCGAGGCTTTTGAAGGCGGAAAGGGTGAGAACTATCCTCTGACCATCGGTTCAGGCGCCTTTATTCCCGGATTTGAGGCCGGTTTAATCGGCGCAGAGCTGGGAAAAGAGATAGATGTCAATGTCACTTTCCCGGAGGATTATCAGGAGAAGAGTCTTGCCGGCAAAGACGCAGTCTTTAAATGTACCGTAAAGGAAATTAAGGAGAAGGAACTTCCCGAATTGGATGATGAGTTCGCAGGGGAAGTATCTGAGTTTGACACACTTTCCGAGTATAAAGAAGATGTAAAGAAGAAGCTGGAGGAGAAGAAGGTTTCCGAGGCGAAGGATGCCAAGGAGGAAGCTGTGATTGATGCCATTATTGAGGATGCCCAGATGGAGATTCCCGATGCTATGCTGGAGACCCAGCAGAGGCAGATGGTGGAGGAATTCGCTCAAAGAATTCAGTCCCAGGGGCTTTCCATGGAGCAGTATATGCAGTTTACGGGACTTACTCCCACTGCGCTGCTTGATCAGGTAAAACCTCAGGCTCTTAAGAGAATTAAATCCCGTCTGGTACTTGAGGCAGTGGTGGCAGCAGAAAAGATGACTGCAAGCGAAGAGGAGTTTGAAGAGGAACTTAAGACCATGGGCGAAGCTTACCGTATGGAAGCGGACAAGGTAAAAGAGCTTTTGGGCGAAAACGGCAAAAAGCAGGTTATGGAGGATATCTGCATTAGGAAGGCAGTGGACTTTGTAGTGGAAAATGCCAAGGAAAGCAAAGCCAAGAAGAAGGATTAATCGAAAAAGCAATATTTGAAATATTTGAATAGAATGAATCCGGAAAAGCAAGAATGGAGGAAGTAAGATGAGTTTAGTACCTTATGTCATAGAACAGACCAGCAAGGGTGAGCGGTCTTATGATATTTATTCCAGACTCTTAAAGGACAGAATCGTCTTTTTGGGAGAGGAAGTCAATGAAGTAACGGCAAGCCTTGTGGTGGCGCAGCTGTTGTTTCTTGAGGCGGAGGATCCGGAGAAGGATATCCATCTGTATATCAACAGCCCCGGCGGCAGTGTAACGGCGGGTATGGCAATTTATGACACAATGCGTTATATCAAATGTGATGTATCAACGGTCTGCATCGGTATGGCGGCAAGCATGGGAGCTTTCCTGCTTGCAGGCGGCGCAAAGGGCAAGAGGTTTGCTCTCCCCAATGCGGAAATCATGATTCACCAGCCTCTTGGCGGTACTCAGGGACAGGCTACGGAGATTGAAATTGCGGCAAAGCATATCTTAAAGACAAAAGAAAAGTTAAACCGTATGCTGGCAGAAAATACCGGCAGGGATTATGAAACCGTCTGTGCAGACACTGAGAGGGATAATTGGAAGAGCGCTGAAGAAGCCTGTGAATATGGCTTGATTGACAAGGTAATCACATTCCATGATACACAGAGAGAGAATGCATAACATTGCGCTTAAAATGAATGTCCGCAGAAACGGGCAGGGGGTATAAGAAAGAATGGCAGGCAGAAATTCAGACAATAGTATAAGATGTTCTTTTTGTAATAAGGGACAGAGCCAGGTGCGCAAGCTGATTGCAGGACCGTCTGGTGTGTATATCTGCGATGAGTGCATTGATATTTGTTCCGACATTTTGGAAGAGGAATTGGAGGACGAGACCAGAGAGGATTCTCTTCATCCGGAGATTAATTTGTTAAAACCCAAGGAAATCAAGAGTTTTCTGGATGATTATGTCATTGGACAGGAGGAAGCAAAAAAAGTTCTGTCAGTGGCAGTTTATAATCATTACAAAAGGGTGACGGCGCCCAAGGATTTGGATGATGTGGAGCTTCAAAAAAGCAATATTATCATGGTGGGACCTACCGGCTCCGGCAAAACCTATCTGGCGCAGACATTGGCAAAGATTATCAATGTGCCATTTGCTATTGCGGATGCCACTACATTGACCGAGGCAGGCTATGTGGGTGAAGATGTGGAGAATATCCTGTTAAAGTTGATACAGGCGGCAGATGATGATGTGGAAAGAGCCCAATACGGCATTATCTATATTGATGAGATTGATAAGATTACGAAGAAGGGCGAGAATGTATCCATTACAAGGGATGTATCAGGAGAAGGCGTTCAGCAGGCTTTGTTAAAGATTATAGAAGGCACTGTGGCAAGCGTTCCTCCCCAAGGCGGAAGAAAGCATCCCCATCAGGAATTGATTCAAATTGACACAACTAATATTCTCTTTATCTGCGGCGGAGCTTTTGCGGGGCTGGATAAGATTGTAGAAGCAAGATTGGACCGTAAGGCCATCGGCTTTAACACGGAGGTGTCCCAGAAGACTACAAAAGAGTTCAATGATTTGCTTGAGGAAGTGACTCCTCAGGATTTGGTCAAATATGGTCTGATTCCCGAGTTTGTAGGTCGTGTGCCCATTTGTGTGTCATTGCAGGGCTTGGATAAGGAAGCTTTGGTCCGCATTTTGCGGGAGCCGAAGAACGCTCTGCTTAAACAATACCAGAAGCTTTTTGACATGGATGATGTGGAGCTGACTTTTGAAGAGGGAGCAGTGGAGGCTATTGCGGAGAAGGCCTTTGAGAGAAAGACCGGCGCAAGAGGACTGCGCTCTATTATGGAAAGCATTATGATGGATACCATGTATGAAGTTCCTTCTGATGAAACAGTGGAGTCCTGTGTGGTGACAAAGGAAGCCGTGGAAGGCGAAGGTGCGCCATTGACGGTTCATCGTGGGGATACCAAGAGAGCGGGTAATCATGGTTATTAAAGAAGTCAGTCTGGAAACCGTATGCGGTATTACCAGCAAACTTCCGGACAATGTTTATCCGGAAGTGGCCTTTGCAGGCAAAAGTAATGTGGGAAAGTCATCTTTGATCAATGCATTGATGAACCGTAAATCTTTGGCACGTACCAGCTCCCAGCCGGGGAAGACACAAACTATCAATTATTATAATATCAATCATGAGATATATTTTGTAGATTTACCCGGCTATGGATATGCCGCTGCCAATGAAGAGGTTAAGGCAAAATGGGGCAAGATGGTGGAGGATTACCTTCACCAATCTAAAAAGCTGCGCGCCGTGTTTCTATTGGTTGATATCAGGCATGCTCCTTCTGGCAACGACTGCATTATGTACGATTGGATATGCCGACAGGGGTATCATCCCATTATTATAGCTACCAAGCTGGATAAGATAAAGCGAAGCCAGATACAAAAGCAGACGGCGCTCATTCGCACTGCGTTAAAGGCAGGAGAGGACACTTTGATTCTTCCTTTTTCGGCTCAGAGCAAGCAAGGGCGGGAGGAAATCTATGGTGTTATCGATAAGATTTTGGAGAATGAAGCCGAGTTGAAATAAATTAAAAGTGGTTGGGTGAGGACGCAAGCCTATGAGAAAATATGTCAAGGCTGTTGTGAATTTAAGCGTTTCATTGGCAGTATTCCTGTTGGTCATCTTTCTTGTGCCTAGGCTGCTTTTCTTTTTTTCGCCTTTTGTAGTAGGATGGATTATCGCATGGATAGCTTCTCCTTTAGTGCGGTTTTTTGAGGAAAAACTTAAAATCCGGCGCAAGGCAGGAAGCGCATTTGTCATTATAGCAGTTATCGGCGTGATTGTGTTTGTGCTGTATTTAGCAGGCGTAAAGCTGTCAAAGGAGGCAATGGGACTGCTGGAAGCCCTGCCCGATATGTGGGAAGGAACGCAGGAGGATTTTTCAGAGATTGGAGAAAGGCTGAATGTGGTTTACAGCCGTCTGCCTATGGATGTACAGCTTAGCATCAGCGATGCAGTGAGTCAGGTGGGTTCCTATATGGGGGACATTGTAGGAAGCATCAGCACTCCTGCCATCAATGTGGTGGGAAATTTTGCAAAGCAGATTCCCTCTATTGTAATAGGGATGATTATGTCATTGTTGTCCGCATATTTCTTTGTGTCGGACAGAAGCAGCATCAATCAGTGGTTTAGAGAGCATACGCCTCTTTCAGTCCAAACCCGTTACCGAATGATACGTCACAGTCTGGTGACTGCGGTAGGAGGATATTTCAAGGCACAGCTTCGCATTGAAATATGGATGTATCTGCTTTTAGTGATTGGTCTTACTGTTTTACATGTGGATTATGCGGTGTTAATTGCTGTGGGAATCGCATTTATGGATTTCCTTCCCTTTTTCGGAACAGGAACTATTATGGTACCATGGGCCATTGTGAAGGTGTTAAGCGCCGACTATCAGATGGCGCTGGGACTTTTAATTATATGGGGTGTGGGACAGCTTGCAAGGCAGGTTATCCAGCCCAAGATTGTGGGAGATTCTGTGGGACTTCCGGCCCTTCCCACCTTGATTCTGCTCTATGTAGGTTATAAGCTGGGGAGTGTTATTGGCATGATTGTGGCAGTTCCCATTGGTCTGATTACCGTGGAACTCTATAAAGAAGGTGCATTTGACACCACAAAGAACAGCATTCTTATTCTGACAAACGGATTGAACGTCTTTCGTAGATTTTCCGCGGAGGATTTGAAAGGTTTGAATTCGCAGGAACCATCGGATAAAAAACATCCAATCGGATAAAAGGCATCCGAACGGATAAAAAATAAGTGAAATTTAATGGAAAAACTAAAAAATATGAAACAAAATGCCCTTGAAATTCGTCTATATTTCAAAGGGCATTTTTAATGCACATTCATTTTGAAAGAGAGGATGACAGGGAAAATGAACCAAAAAAGACGGCAGAACAATATATAAATAGAAAATCTTGAAAAAGATTTAGAAAATAAGAAAAAATTAAGAAAAAATGATGAAATATGATGCAAAAAGTATGCAATCATATTTTATGATAGAAAAGGTGAATTGGATTTTTGCAATATTTTGCAATTGTTTCAGAATTTACGGTGTACAGAAAGGGAGATAGATGGTATGATGGAAAAGACGATTCTTGTTTATAACAATTGCACAGGCATTATGGAAATCATGGCTCCGCTCTTTAGGGGAGAAGGATTTCAGATGATAAAGGCGGCTACGCAGGAGGAACTTTTTGATTTTCTGGGAAAGAAAACGGTTCACCTGATGTTGATAGATGCAGAATTAGGCAAAGACGGATGGGGAGCAGGTATTGAACTGATTGCAAGGCTTAGAACTAGGACCAGCGTACCGATTATCGTGGTATCTGAACAGACTGCGGAAACTGCCAAGATTATGGCGCTTAATTCCGGGGCGGATGATTATGTGACCACAGGTTGCAATCCTTTAGAGATTCTGGCAAGGGTGAAGTCCCAATTCCGCAGATATGTACAGTTAGCTAATGTGTGTGATAACATCAATCGGATTTACAAGGTGGACGGATTGGAGGTCAATGACTTACAGCGGGCAGTATACGTGGACGGCAGAGAGGTCAGACTGACTCCGATTGAATATAAGATTCTGCGGCTGTTGGTGCAGGAGAGGGGCAAGGTGTTTTCTATCAGCCAGATATATGAATCTATCTGGCATATGAGCGCGGTGGGCGCAGACAATACCATTGCCGTACACATCCGCCATATTCGGGAAAAAATCGAAAATGACCCTAAAGAGCCAAGATACCTGAAAGTAGTGTGGGGCACCGGATACAAAGTGGGCTAGGCTGTAGGGGACAGGAAAGGCATGGCACACAAGATGGTGTTGGAGACGATAAAGGACACAGGAGAAAAAAGATGGGGGATTTCCGGAAGTACATTAAAGCTGATAGCCATTGTGACCATGTTCATTGATCATGTGGGAGCAGCTGTGCTTCTTACCATGCTGAGAGAATATCAGATTTTGCAGGAGCTGATTGTCTGGGAGGGGTTTTGGAAGATTTTCCCATGGGTGCAAGACCGGGCGGCTCTTGTTACTGTATATAGTACCATGCGCAGTATAGGGAGAATTGCGTTTCCCATCTTTTGTTTTCTGCTGGTGGAAGGCTTTCAAAAAACCCGAAGTGTCAAAAAATATGCTCTGCGGCTGGGGCTTTTTTCTCTGATTTCTGAGATTCCTTTTGATTTGGCATTCAATCATAGTTTTCTTGAATTTTCTTCTCAAAATGTTTTTTTCACCTTATTTCTGGGATTGATTACCATGGGTGCGTGGGAGTTTATTTCACAAAAAAAGTGGTTTTCTAATATGGTGGCAGATAACTATGCAAAAGCATTTCTGGTGGCAGTGAGCGGTATGTCAGGCGCTTATTTGGCGGAGCTTCTGAATACGGATTATGGTGCGCTGGGAGTGATGAGCATTCTAGTGCTGTACCTATTCCGCAAATATAAGTTTCCTCAGGCTGCGGCGGGAGCGCTTTCTTTTTGTTGGGAACTGCCGGCGCCCTTAGCGTTTCTCCCTGTTTTATGCTATAATGGGGAGCGTGGAATTCGTATGAAATATGTGTTTTATTTATTTTATCCGCTGCATCTGTTTTTTCTTTTTCTGGTTTGCAAATGGCTGGGAATTGCCTGAATCGACATCAGAAAATCCTGAAAATACTGAAATATGTCATAAAAATGCCAAAAAGTAAAAGTATGTCTTGACTCTTGCCCTATAGGAGGGTAAAATAGAAATAAGCATTGTGCTTTAATGAAAGGAGTCTACATATGCAGCTGCCTATTTTTGAGAGATATATCGATGAACTGATTGAGAAAAGCACGCTGGATGTTCCTGCATGGAATATTGAAAAGGCGCGAGAAGGAAAAGCATCCGGCTGGAATTATATTGATGGTTGTATGATAAAGGCGTTGCTGGAGATATACCAGGTGACGGACAACAAGAAATATTATGATTTTGCGGATGCTTATATCGACCACAGAGTGATGGATGATGGTACGATTAATGGTTATTCCGTAGAGGAATATAATATTGATAATATCAATGCGGGCAAGNCCCTTTTTGCGNTGTATGAGCTGAACGGCAAGGAGAAATACCGCAAGGCATTGGACTTGCTCTACAGTCAGGTGCAGACCCAGCCCAGGACGGAAGAGGGGAATTTCTGGCACAAGAAGATTTACCCCAATCAGGTATGGCTGGACGGTATGTATATGGGACAGCCCTTCTATATGGAGTATGAGACGACTTTTAACAATAAAGAGCATTATGCCGATATCTTCCATCAGTTTGCCAATGTAGTAAAATACATGAAGGATGAGAAGACGGGATTGTATTATCATGGATATGATGCGTCCAAGCAGGCATTTTGGTGTGATAAAACTACAGGGCTTTCCAAAAATTTCTGGCTGAGAGCAATCGGCTGGTACTCCATGGCGCTCTTGGATACTTTGAGCAAATGCGAGCCGGGTGAGGAGTTTCAGGCTGAGTATGACAATTTAAAAAAGGTATTTCTTGATTTGGTGGAAGCTATGTTGAAGTTTCAGGATGAAAGCGGCTTGTGGTATCAGCTGCCGGCATTGGGCGGCAGAGAGCCAAACTATCTTGAGGCAAGCGGAAGTGCAATTATGGCTTATAGTCTGCTTAAGGGTGTGCGCCACGGTCTGCTTCCTGAAAGTTATAGGCAATATGGCATAAAAGCATTTAATGGCATTTGCGATAAGTATTTAAAGGAGAAAGACGGACACTTGAGTCTGGGCGGTATCTGTCTGGTGGCAGGTCTTGGACCGGAGGACAATAAGAGAAGGGACGGTACTTTTGAATATTATATGTCCGAGCCTGTTGTGGAGGATGACGCAAAAGGAGTAGGTCCGCTGTTGTTGGCTTATACAGAGATGCGGAGACTTGATGACTAATTGAAAAAGAAAGACGATTTAAATAAGTTTCCCATGGGAGGATTTCCCATGGGGAATTTGTTTTGTGGGAAATTTGGGGTTGAAAAATTTTATAGAAGTTTGCGTGCACGAAAAAACCGGCTCCTAAGAGCCGGTTTTGTGATTCGTCACTAAGCTACAACAGTAACATTGACAGCACGAACTTTGCTGCTGTTCTGAGGGTCTGTCTCAGTATCGAAAGAAACCTTCTGGCCTTCCTCTAAAGACTTAAAGCCATCAGCATTGATAGCAGAGAAATGTACGAATACCTCTTCTCCGTTAGCGTCATTGGTGATGAAGCCATAACCCTTCTGTGCATTGAACCACTTAACTGTACCGTTATTCATTGTGGTACCTCCTTTTAAAAATGCGAGTAGAACCCGTATTGGTATGTGAATTCTNAAACATAANGCAGAAAAATCACATATTTTTGTAAACCATCATAAAAATCAATAATGACTTACAAAAATATGTGAGTTCCATGACTTTCATTTAGAATACGATTAGAGTATATCATTGCCATATTATTATGTCAACTAATTTTTTGATGTAAAACTAAATTTTTTTATATAAAATTGAATTTTTTAGCATATTTCTTTCAAATTGGCAGAAAGTAAGTAAGAGAGCCAAGTAATGATATGGTTTTGAATGATAGGAAAGGTAATAACAATATGACAATGAATTTATTTTGGATATGTGCAATCGGAATTGTGGCGGCTATGGCGGGATTTTGGTCGGGCAGACTGAGCCTGCTGTTGGGCAGCAGGGAGGAGGCGNCGCTCCTAGAGNNCGGAGTGCAAAATATAGAAGCAGAAGGGCTTGCGGTAACAGAAGAAGCTTCTGGTGACGGCGTGGATGCGAGAATCTCTGAAATTGTAACAAGGCAGAGTGAGAAAAAGAGCGTAAAAACGCATCCCAAAAAGGAATATGGCATGACAAAAAGCAATGAAAATAATAAAGAAAATTNGCAGAACAGACTTTGGCTGCCGCGTCGCCGTCTTAATAATGAGAAGAGAATTCCTCTTGGCTGGGCAATTGGCAGTCCCGCAGAAGGGGCAGTCCGGACTTTCAACAACGGCAGCGTTAAGGGGGCTATGGTACGAACCACTAAGGGATGCCTGTATGCGCCTGTATCCGGCAAAATTGTAAAACTCTATCCGTCAGGGAATCAAATGATGCTCAGGACGGATTTCGGCATCGAGCTGTTGATTCGGATAGGCGGCATAAACGTTGGTTATCAGGCGGAGCAGGAAGATGACATGGTAGGAGAATATTTCCGCCCGAGAGTTTTGCAGAATGAGATTGTAAACAAGGGAAAGCTTCTTTTGGAGTATGACAGGGAAGCGCTTCTTGCGGCGGGGGTGGACACGGATATCTTTATCGGTGTGGAAGAGGCTGAGGATTTTAGGGATATCACGGTTACGGACAAAACACAGGTGAGACAGGGGGAGGAAATCCTGTGGGTTGTGGACCATTCCAGAATTGTGACAAATGATAGTTGGTAAAATACTGCTGTTTTAAAGGACCGTAGACTTGACTTTAAGGGGAAACTATGGAAAAATAGAAGTAATAAGACATGAAAGTGAGGGAATATTATGGACAAAACGAAGCTCAGCAAGATGTGGATTGCAGATCAGGGAGACGGCACTTACAAAAACCCGATTCTGTATACGGATTATTCCGACCCGGATGCTATCAGGGTGGGAGAGGATTATTTTATGATTGCCTCCAGCTTTTGTAATACTCCGGCTGTACCCCTGTTGCACTCTAAGGATTTGGTAAATTGGAAGGTGATTAACTATATTATTGATAAGCTTCCGTTTCCTGATTATGAGAAGCCGATGCACGGCCGCGGCACATGGGCGCCATCCATCCGTTTCCATGAGGGAGTCTATTATGCATTTATTCCTTTTCCAGATGAGGGTANCANGATGTGTAAGACGGAAGACCCATGGGGAAAGNGGAGTGAGCCTGCCTATGTGCGTAAAGTGGTGGGCTGGATTGACCCATGCCCCTTCTGGGATGATGACGGAAAAGCTTATATGGTGACTGCATTTGCCAGAAGCCGCATCGGTTTTAAGAGTATGTTGTATATGTCTCCCATTGAGCCGGATTGTTCTGGAGTGCTGGATGACGGAAAATTTATCTATGACGGGCATGAGACCCAGCCCACTATCGAGGGACCCAAACTTTATAAGAGAAACGGATATTATTACATATTTGCTCCCGCAGGCGGCGTAAANCCCGGCTGGCAGGCAGTACTTCGTTCCAAGAATATCTATGGACCTTTTGAGGAAAAAATTGTGCTTCATCAGGGTAATTCTCCCATCAACGGACCTCATCAGGGCGCATGGGTGGATACCCCGAGCGGCGAGGATTGGTTCTTACATTTTCAGGATGTGGGAAATGCAGGACGCATTGTGCATTTACAGCCCATGCGCTGGGAGGATGATTGGCCTGTAATCGGCGTCAATGATGTGGATGGTTGCGGCGAGCCAGTGCTTCAGTACCAAAAGCCCGATGTGGGCGGCACATTCCCCATTGATGCGCCGGAGGACAGCGATTTGTTTGAAGGGGAGGAGCTTGGACTTCAGTGGCAGTGGAATGCCAATTATAAAGATGAGTGGTATGATTTGGGGGGCGGACAGCTGACTCTCCATGCGCAGAATGTGGATGAAAAAATTCAGATGTGTGACATCCCTAATCTGCTGATTCAGAAATGGCCTGCGCCGGAATTTCAGATTACCACCTGCCTGCATCTGGCTGGATTGGAAGAAGGAGATGCTGCGGGCATGGTGAGCCAGTGCGGTCATTATACGGGACTGTTTGCGGTAAAGAGAAACGGAAAACTGACTTTGCAGCAGCGCACCGGAAATTGGACCAAGGATAATGAAGTTCGCACAGACTTAGGCGAAGTGCAGCAGGATACGCTGTATATCCGTATGAAAGTAAAGGACTCCACTCAAGTATCTTTTGAAGTGGGATATGATGAAGAGACCTACCAACCTATTGGTGAAACAGTGGAAGCAGCTCCTGGACGCTGGGTGGGCGTTAAGGCAGGGCTTGCTGCCATCAATGAGACGGGCGAAGCTGGCGGTAGCGTGGCAGTGGATTATTTTGTGTTTGAGCAGCTGAATTAACTGTCGGCTTAAAAGGATGTCAGGAACTCTTGGGAAAGAGGAAAACTATGGAAAAAATTCTGGTATTGAGCAATAATGATAATGTGCAATACTTATGTGACAGATTGAAGCATCTGGGAAGATATCATATTCAACTGTATCATAATCAGGTCACTCTGCCTGTCATAAAAGAAATTATGCCGGATTTTGTGATTAGTTACAATTATCAGTATATTATCCGGGAAGATGTGATTGATTATATGGGAGACAGGATTATCAATCTGCATATTTCATTTTTGCCGTGGAATAAAGGCTCGGACCCTAATATATGGAGTTTTTTGGATGACACGCCCAAAGGAGTCACGATACACAGGCTGGAGAGGGGATTGGACCGCGGAAAAATCATTGTCCAGAAGGAAGTCAGTTTTGATGAGAATGTGGAAACTCTGGCGACCTCTTATGAAAGGTTAAACCGTGAAATCGTAAATCTTCTTGTGGAGAATTGGGATATGATTTTTGAGGGAAATTATTCGCCTGTGGAACAAACGGAAAAAGGCAGCTACCACAGGAAGGCAGAATTAATGAAGCGATTAAATGGAAGAACCCTTGATTACAACATGACGATTGCGGAATTTAAAAGATTTATTGCAGGGCAGGCGATATAACGCCTGCCTGCTTTAAATTGAGCCGCATATAGAGGGAATGTTCCATGGGATTGTCATTATAACGTTCAATTTGAAAGAAACCATACTTTTGATACAAATGAAAAGCGTAATTTAAAAAAGGAACTGTATCTAACAGTATATAGGAATACCCTATTTCTTTGGCATCCGCTATGATTCTCTGTACCAGATGGTCTCCTATATGTTTTCCGCGAAACTGCTCTCTGACATAAAGTCGTTTCATCTCACAGTTTTCTTCATCTATTTTCCTTAGGCCTATGCAGCCCGCCAATTCTCCATCACAATAAGCCAGATACAGCCTCCCGTCTGGAGCGCCGTATTTGCTTTCCAAATGCCTGATTTCTTCATCATAGTGTTGGATATTCAGATATTCCTGAAAGGAACTGTCACCGGCGATTAACATATCCGTATACTCTGAAAATAATATGCCGATTTCCTGCGGATGCTCATAGGCGGGAATGATTTTGATGTCCATTTATGATTCCTCCTGATTTAGATTTATTTTACTACAATAACTTTCCATCCAAATCATAAAATGCATCACAATAAACCAATTTTCCGGAAGTCTTATTCTTTGCTGATTCATCCAGAAACATAATCTGTAAGTGATCATTATCAAACGCATTATCCGATACTGTAATCCCATAGGGTTTTCCGCTCTCAAAGCCAAAGCGGGAATAATAGTTCCCTCCCAGAAGAACAATCCACGGATAATTTAATTCTTCTGCTCTTCTGATACATTCTTTTACAAGGGCGGAACCTACGCCTGTATTTTGATATTCCTTCTGCACTCCTAACGGGCCCAATGCCAGACCAGCCTGACCGTCAATCTCTGCTTTGGTCAGTATGTTGTAGCCGATCACAGTTTCTCCGTCTAAAGCAATCACACATAACTCTGGCAAATATCCGGCTGATTTCAATACTATTTCCGCAAATTCCCATTCATTGAAAATCTCATTGCTGCCCTCATGAAAAAATGCGTTTTTTAAAACTGTTTTCGTCTCTTGTAGATATGAAATTTCAAATGTCTTTATTTCCATGACTTCTTCTCCTCAAATTCCGATTTGCCTTTTTTGAATTATACTAAGGACATTTGCCTGTGTCAATCTGCAACAGTTATTTTTGATTGACAATATACCCCATGGGGGTATACAATAAAGCAAGCGATTGGAGAAATGAACCGCAAGGAATAATTTGGATGTCCTTGTGAGAAATTAAACAGAAAGAGTAAGCCGGATGATGCAATCAAATGACAGGAGGGATACTATCTTGCCAGAAGAGAAAAAAATAGGAAAAGAAGAAGGGCAGCAGGAAGAGCAGAAAGCGGAAAACGGTTGCTGCTGTGGGGAGGCGAGGCATAAGGAGCGAAGCGACCGGGAATACAAGGATTTGATTCACCGATTAAACCGCATAGAAGGACAGATTCGAGGCATCAGAGGCATGGTGGAAAAGGGTGTCTATTGCACGGATATCCTAACGCAGGTGGCGGCAGTAAACTCTGCCCTGGGCAGTTTTGGCAGGGTTTTGCTGGCGGATCATATTAGAACCTGCGTCACACAGGACATCAAGGACGGGAAGGACGAAACAGTGGAGGAACTGCTGTCCATTTTGCAGAAATTTATGTAGGAAATAATGAAATCAAAGGAGTCGGAAGGATATGGAGCAATATACAGTGACAGGCATGAGTTGTGCCGCCTGCAGCGCAAGAGTGGAAAAAGCAGTGTTAAAGGTGCCGGGAGTGACTTCCTGCGCCGTAAGTCTTTTGACAAATTCCATGGGGGTGGAGGGTACCGCAGCGGAAGCGGAAATTGTGAAGGCCGTGACCGATGCAGGATACGGAGCTGCCAAGAAGAGGGAAAGCACCGGTAGTCCGCAGGAAGGAACTGCGAATGATACTTTGGCTCAGGAAGAGCTTTTGACAGACCATGAGACTCCCCTTTTGAAAAAGAGGCTCATTGCTTCTTTGGGGTTTTGGGCAGTGCTGATGTATTTTTCCATGGGACATATGATGTGGGATTGGCCGGTGCCAGCAAGGCTTGCCAATAATCATGTGGCAATGGGACTGTTACAGATGCTGCTTACCATTGTCGTTATGGTAATTAACCAGAAATTTTTTATAAGCGGAGCAAAAAGCCTGCTGCATCGTGCGCCTAACATGGATGCATTGGTGGCATTAGGTTCCGGCGCCGCATTTATCTACAGCACTTACGCGCTTTTTGCCATGACAGATGCCTGGGTGAATGGAAACGGTGCAGCAGTGGTTTCCTACATGCATGAGTTTTACTTTGAATCTGCGGCAACAATTCTTACTTTGATTACTGTGGGCAAGATGCTGGAAGCGCGTTCCAAGGGAAAGACTACGGATGCTCTTAAGGGACTGATGAAGCTTGCGCCCAAAACTGCCATGGTTATCAGGGATGGTGCGGAAATCACCATACCGGCGGGACAGGTAAAAAAGGGGGACATCTTTGTGGTGCGCCCCGGGGAAAATATTCCTGTGGACGGCATCGTGACAGAGGGAAGCAGCGCTGTGAACGAAGCGGCTCTTACAGGGGAAAGCATTCCCGTGGACAAGGAACCGGGAGCGCAGGTTTCCGCCGCAACACTGAATCAGTCCGGTTTTTTGAAGTGTGAGGCAGTCAGGGTAGGAGAGGATACTACATTGTCTCAGATTATCCGCATGGTCAGCGATGCGGCTGCTACCAAAGCCCCCATTGCCAAGGTGGCGGACCGGGTGTCCGGCGTATTTGTACCTGTGGTGATTGGTATTGCGGCAGTGACGGTCATCGCTTGGCTGCTTTTGGGGGAGAGCATAGGATTTGCCTTGGCCAGAGGGATTGCGGTGCTGGTTATCAGCTGTCCCTGTGCGCTGGGACTTGCCACACCAGTGGCAATCATGGTGGGAAACGGCGTGGGAGCCAGAAACGGCATTCTGTTTAAGACGGCGGCGTCTTTGGAGGAAGCGGGAAAAATAGAAATTGTGGCTCTGGACAAAACGGGGACTATTACAAACGGAGAGCCAAAGGTGACGGATATTCTGCCCACGGATGGAATGAAAGAGGAAGAACTGCTTTATTATGCCAATACCTTGGAAAAAAAGAGCGAGCATCCTCTGGCAAAGGCAATTCTTTCTTATGCACAGGAGAGGGGGATTTCCGCCGGAGAAGTAAGGGATTTTGCAGCGCTTCCCGGAAACGGTCTATCCGCTGTATTGGACGGAGAGAAGCTCGTGGGAGGCAATCTGAGGTTTATTCAAAATATTCTTGACTCCTCTTCGAAAACAGGAATCTCCCCGGCGGTACAGACCGCTGCTGAACGGCTTTCCGAGGATGGCAAGACGCCCCTGTTTTTTGCAAAAGAAGGACAGTTTTTGGGGATGATAGCAGTGGCTGATGTGATGAAAGAGGAAAGTCCCCGGGCAGTCAGGGAGCTGAAAAACATGGGTATTCATGTGGTGATGCTCACCGGCGATAACGAGCGCACTGCAGGAGCCATAGGAAGGCAGGCAGGAGTGGACGAAGTCATTGCGGGGGTACTGCCGGNNGGCAAGGAAAGCGTCANANGCTCCCTNCAGGAAAAAGGNAAGACTGCCATGGTGNGAGACGGTATCAATGATGCCCCAGCCCNTACCAGAGNCGATATCGGNATTGCCATAGGAGCTGGAACGGATATTGCCATTGATGCGGCGGATGTAGNGNTGATGAAGAGCNGATTAAGCGATGTNNCGGCGGCANTCCGGTTAAGCAGAGCTGCNCTTAGGAATNTCCATGNAAACCTGTTCTGGGCGTTTTTCTATAATGTGATAGGGATTCCTCTGGCGGCGGGAGTATNGATACCNCTGTTTCATTNGCAGTTAAATCCCATGTTTNCCGCTGCTGCCATGAGTCTGTCCAGCTTTTGTGTAGTTACCAATGCTCTGCGGCTGAATCNNGTGAAGATTTATGATACTAAGCAAATTTTGCAAANTAACNAAAGCACACAGAATAAGCCGGAGGGACAAAATAAACAAATTAAAATGGAGGAAAAAAAGATGACAAAGACATTACAGATTGAAGGAATGATGTGCGGACATTGCGAGGCAAGGGTAAAGAAGGCGCTGGAAGCCATGGAACAGGTGACGGAGGCGGTTGTGAGCCATGAGAGCGGCACTGCAGTGGTGACTTTACAGGCCGAGGTATCTGACGAAGAGTTAAAAAATACTGTGGAGGCACAGGATTACAAGGTTACAGCAGTTAATTAGCAAAAAGTTTATACTTTTTTTATTGTATTTTGCCTGTATGGTGTTATAGTAAGAATAGAACAAACAACCGCCCAGCCATGAGTATTTGCATTCATGGAATGGAGGTTAAGGGGAGGCGTGTTTATGAATATTCGGAAATTTACTCAAAAATCCATGCAGGCAGTGGAAGACTGCCAGAGTCTTGCCTATGAGTATGGCAATCAGGAAATTGAACAGGAACATTTGCTCTATAGTTTGCTGACTCTGGATGAGAGCCTGATTTTAAAACTCATAGAAAAAATGGAAATCCAGAAAGAGCACTTTTTAAACCGCGTCAGACAGGCAGTGGAAAAGCGGGTGAAGGTGCAGGGCGGACAGGTCTATGTGGGGCAGAGCCTGAATCAGGTGCTGACCGGAGCGGAGGATGAGGCAAAGCAGCTTGGGGACGAGTATGTGTCTGTGGAGCATTTGTTTCTTGCCATGTTAAGGCATCCCAATAAAGAGATTGCCCGCATATGGGAGGAATACGGCATTACGAGGGAGAGGTTTTTGCAGGCATTGTCCACGGTGCGGGGCAATCAGCGTGTCACCAGCGACAATCCCGAAGCCACCTATGACACTCTGGAGAAATATGGACAGGATTTGGTGGAGAAGGCGGGAAAGCAAAAACTTGACCCTGTGATCGGCAGGGATAATGAGATAAGGAATATTATCCGCATTCTCTCCCGCAAGACCAAAAACAATCCGGTGTTAATCGGAGAGCCCGGCGTGGGAAAGACTGCTGTGGTGGAAGGTCTGGCCCAGAGAATTGTCAGAGGGGATGTGCCTCAAGGGTTAAAGGATAAAAAGATTTTTGCGCTGGATATGGGAGCTCTGGTTGCTGGGGCAAAATACCGGGGCGAGTTTGAGGAGCGCCTGAAGGCCGTTTTGGATGATGTGAAGAACAGTGACGGGCAGATTATTCTGTTTATTGATGAGCTTCATACCATTGTGGGGGCAGGAAAGACGGACGGCGCTTTGGATGCAGGCAATATGTTAAAGCCCATGCTTGCAAGGGGGGAACTCCACTGTATCGGTGCTACCACCTTGGATGAATACAGGCAGTACATTGAAAAGGATGCGGCTTTGGAACGGCGTTTCCAGCCGGTTATGGTGGAAGAGCCTACAGTGGAGGATACCATTTCCATTCTGAGAGGGCTTAAGGAGCGCTATGAGGTATATCATGGTGTGAAAATCATGGATAATGCCCTGGTCAGCGCAGCCGTGCTGTCCCACCGTTATATATCCGACAGATTTCTTCCGGACAAAGCCATTGATTTGGTGGATGAAGCCTGCGCAATGATTAAGACGGAACTTGACAGCATGCCCACGGAGCTGGATGANCTTCAGCGCAGATGNANGCAGATGGAGATAGAGGAGGCNGCACTGAAGAAAGNGGNTGACCATTTGAGCAGGGAGCGGCTTCAAAATCTTCAGAAGGAGCTGGCGGAGTTAAAGGAGGAATTTGCGTCCAAGAAGGCGCAGTGGGATAATGAAAAAGCGTCTGTTGATAAGCTTTCCAAGCTGAGAGAAGAAATCGATCAGGTGAATAATGAGATTCAGATTGCCCAGAGGGAGGGGAATCTGGAAAAAATGGCGGAACTGAGTTATGGCAGGCTGCCCGCATTAAAAAAACAGCTGGAGCAGGAGGAAGGGCAGTTAAGTACCAAGGATTTGTCCTTGGTGCATGAGAAGGTGTCCGATGAAGNGANTGCCANAATTATCTCNAGATGGACGGGNATTCCCATTACAAAGCTGANCGAGAGTGNGCGGAACAAGATTCTGCATTTGGATGNAGANCTGCNCAAAAGAGTGGTAGGGCAGGATGAGANCGTCACCAAGGTGACAGAGGCAATTATCCGTTCCAAAGCGGGAATCAAGGACCCCGGAAAGCCCATTGGCTCCTTTTTGTTCTTAGGTCCCACCGGCGTGGGAAAAACAGAGCTGGCAAAGTCTTTGGCGGCAGCGCTTTTTGATGATGAAAACAATATGGTGCGCATTGACATGAGCGAGTATATGGAGAAATATTCCGTGTCCCGGCTGATTGGAGCGCCTCCCGGATATGTGGGATACGAGGAGGGCGGACAGCTTACGGAAGCAGTGCGCAGAAGACCTTACAGCGTGGTGCTGNTTGATGAAANTGAAAAAGCCCATCCCGANGNGTTCAATGNGCTTTTACAGGTNTTGGATGACGNGCGTATCNCNGATTNTCAAGGNAGGACANTGGATTTTAAAAANNCCATCTTAATCATGACTTCCAATATCGGCGCAGGATATCTGCTGGAAGGCATCGAGGCGGACGGCGCCATTAAGCCTCAGGCGGAAGAAATGGTTATGAACGACCTGCGGGCACATTTCAGACCGGAATTTTTAAATCGTCTGGATGAGACCATTTTGTTTAAGCCTCTCACAAAGGAGAATATCAGCGGTATTGTTCATTTGATGGTGGCAGATGTCAATAAACGCTTAGAGGACAGAAATCTCACCGTCGAACTGTCAACAGAGGCGCTTTCCTTTATTGTGGAAAATGCTTATGACCCGGTGTACGGCGCACGCCCCCTACGGCGTTATCTCCAGAAATATGTGGAGACTTTGTCCGCCAAACTGATTCTGGAGGATAAGGTGCTGCCCGGGGACACTATTTTCATTACCGTGAAGGATAATGCTCTGCATGCGGAGGTAAAATGATACTGTTGAATCGTTCAATAAGTTGGATTTGAGGAGGGAACCTATGATACCACAGGAACCGGTGATGCTTTTAAGCTTTGTAAATTTAAAGCTGAGGGATTATTACAGCAGTCTTGATATGTTTTGTGAAGACTTGGACATAGAAAAAGAAGAAATTTTGCAAAAGCTGGGGGCCATTGGTTATCACTATGATAAAGAGAGGAATCAATTTGGATAGCGGGAGCATTGGAAAGCGTTGTGACATCTGTACCGGATGCGGAAGATGCGGGACGGAAAGCTCCTTTCAGACTTTCTCCGTGACTGTAAAAAACGGGTTGTCAGGTGAGAGTCTCCCGCTTTCCAATCAGGATGGCAGACGGTTAGTAACGGTGGATATCGGTACTACCACTATTGCCATGCAGCTTCATGGCAGAGACGGAAGTGTTCAGGCTGTATTTGCCGCCGTCAATCCTCAGGCGGAGTACGGAGCGGATGTATTGTCTCGCATTCAGGCGGCAGAGAGAGCCGAAACGGCAAAAAAGCTGCAAAGCATGGTGCAGGATGTGTTGGAACAGGGATTTTTGGATTTTCAAAGACGGCTTTCGGAAAACGAAAGTCTGTTTGCCGTGATTGCAGCCAACACGGTCATGGTTTATCTGCTTATGGGTTATGATGCGGAGGAATTGGGGCAGACACCCTTTTCCGTAAGCCACCCGGAAGGCATCTGCGCGGACATCAAAGGAGTTTCCTGCGTGATATTCCCCTGTTTGTCGGCTTTTGTAGGGGGCGACATCGTAGCGGGAATTTATGCAACAGGGATGACGGAGTCGGAGGAGCCGGTGCTTTTGATTGATTTGGGCACAAATGGAGAAATCGTGCTGGGAAGCAAACATAAGCTTTTGGCATGCGCAACGGCGGCAGGTCCTGCTTTTGAGGGCGGAGCAAACAGGGGAATCTGGGGAGCTGACATGGTGAGCCTGATTGCAAGGCTCAGGCGGGATAATATTGTAGATGAAACAGGACTGCTTGACGATGCTTATTTTGAGTCGGGTGTGCACATTGGGGATGTTTATGTGAGCCAAAAGTGCATTAGACAGATACAGCTTGCAAAGGGAGCCATAGCGGCGGGAATCCAAATACTTATGAAGGAATATGGAATTAAGCCTTCTGGAATTTCCAAGGTGGTGCTGGCAGGAGGCTTCGGCTATTATTTAAATCCCCGGGATGCGGCTGAGATTAGGCTTTTGCCGGAAGAATTGGCAGAAAGGAGTATTGCAGGAGGCAATACCGCTCTGGCAGGAGCATTTTTGCTGGGCAGGGAAATTTTATCAAAGTCTCAGGGGGAAGTGACCGACAAGATAGTTACGGGAGAGAAATTTTTGAAATGCAGAACAAAAATAATCAATTTAGCGGAGCATCCTGATTTTCAGGAAAACTATCTTGAAGAAATGTATTTATAAGGGCAGGGGAATATTTTGGTATAAGAAAAAATTTTCACAATTCTATTTCAAAATCTGAAAAGATAAGGTATAATAAATGTATATTATATTCAAGGCGGGAAACGGAAGAATGCCCGTTTGCCATCGGAAAGGGGGTTTTGAGAATGCAGAAGAATAAACCCAAAGCTCATTTGTTCAGTATTCGCAACAAAATTATTCTATGTTTTCTTGTACCCGTTGTATTTATGATTATTATTGGCGTTGCTGCATCCCGTAAAGCTGCGGAGGGCATGAGCGACAAATTTCAGGATTCCACTATGCAGACACTACGGATGGCTACCGAGTATGTGGATGCAAGCTGTTCGTTTATAACTTCAGAAGCTACGAAATATGTTATTGATAATACTTTGAACCAATACAGCAATGCCTTGGGCGGCAATGACACAGCCAGCGAGGAGCAGGCAAACAGTATTCGTTCCAATATTTTATCCTCTCAGATGTTTAATCCCTTTATTGCCAACATACATATTATCACAAAATCCGGAACGAATATGCTGACAACAAAAACGGCTGACAGGAAGGATGGCATGCTTCAGGAATATGTGGAAGCCATAACCGGCGGTTCCGGAAAGCTGGAAGAATGGATTGACAGTCATCCTGCATTGGATGAGTATTTAACTTTAACGTCGGCTGCAGACAGTTACATTTTGACATATCAGGTAATGACAAGGAATAATAGTGCCTGTATTGTTGTTGATGTAAAGAGTTCTTCCATTGAGAACTTTTTGCAGCGGCTTGATTTGGGCGAAGGAAGTATTGTAGGTTATGTGACCAAAGGAGGACGGGAGATTGTCTGCGAGAATCTTGACGAAGGTCAGTCAAGTGTTTTGGAGCAGGGAGAAGCCGTGTTCTATGGAAGGGAATTTTTCCATATTGACAGTGGAGAAGAAACTCTGCAGGGTTCAGATACAATCAATTATTTGGGACAAGAATATCTGTTTCTGTATAACACCAGCGAAAATACAGGCGCAACCGTGTGTGCTCTGGTTCCCCTCAAGGTAGTCACCGGGCAGGCGCAGGATATTCAAAAGATGACCATAAGTTTAGTGGTTTTGGCTTGTATTGTTGCGCTGGTAATCGGCATGATAATTGTGGTGGGAATTCAAACTAACCTAAAGCTGATTTCTAAAAAATTCGGCGAGGTGGCAAAGGGTGATTTGACTGTTAAAGTGGTTGCCAAAGGACAGGACGAATTTAAGGATTTAGCAGATTCGGCGTCTAATATGATTACAAACACTAAGAAATTGGTGAACCGGGTAAGCGGAGCTACAGGACAGCTGGAGGCATCTTCTAAGGAGGTGGAGCAGGCGTCCGGAATCATCAACAGTTATTCCCATGACATCACACAGGCGATTATGGATATTAACGAAGGGATGTCAATGCAGTCTCAGAATGCTTTAGAATGCGTGACCAAGACGGATATTTTGTCCACAGAGATACAGAATGTCAGCCGTATTGTGGAAAAAGTAGAAAAATTNGTGAATGAGACGGNGANCANGANTAATCAGGGAANGGAAATTGTCCAGATTTTGGGAGAAAAAGCCGGAGAAACCACACAGATGACGGTAACGGTAGTAAAGAGCATCGATTCCCTGCGCAAGGAGTCCGAGACCATTAATTCCTTTGTGGATATGATTACAGATATTTCTGAGCAAACGAATCTGCTTTCTTTAAATGCTTCCATAGAAGCAGCAAGGGCTGGAGAGGCCGGAAGAGGATTTGCGGTGGTGGCAGAGGAAATCCGTAAGCTGGCAGATGACTCAGCCAAGGCAGCAGGAGAAATCAGCAACAATGTAGGACATATTACTACACAGACTATGAATACTGTAGAAAATGCCAACAGAGCAAGCGAGATGGTAGAGATGCAGACCCATGCGGTGGAGCAGGCTGTTAATTTATTTAAACAGATGCAGCATAGAATGAACCAGCTGGTAGAAGGCTTGAGAGAAATCGCCGTAGGAACGGAAAGAGCAGATAATGAGCGTAATGCTGCTATGGCTGCCGTAGAAAATATTTCTGAAATTATAGAGACTACTGCGGGCAATGTAGAAACAGTCCGGGATGTGGCTGNGAAATTGTTGGAGAATGTGGAAAATCTCAACAAGACAGCAGATNTATTGGNANAAAANATGGCTGATTTAAAGAACGAGATTTCCGGATNTAAGATTTNANGAACAANATNATTAGAAAACAATTTCAGTATGATATGAAAACCTCTGCTTTCTGGCAATGAAAGCAGAGGTTTTAATATGAAATGAATTCCGTCAATTAAAGCAAGCAACAGAAAGGTTATGGAAAGCCAGCCGTATTTGGGCTGGTATTTTTTTGTCCTGAATTATTGGTGTTTTATCCAAATTAATTGAGGGTGGGCTCTAAATTTCTTATAGTGAAAACATCCAAATAAACAGATTAAGTTGGTTCTGCAAATACAAAAGAAAAACGGGGAAAACAGGGGAAATGGGGGAAAAAACGAAAAAAATTATCAAAGTGGCACAACAGGTGGTGGAGTTTATTTATCAGGGGAAATGCCTGCCCCTTTATGAGGGGAATTTAGTATGTATTTGTCCCCTTCCTTACAGGAACAGCAGTGCAGGCAGAATAAGCACCCATACAATGAAGCCGCCTAAGGGCATCTGTAGAATTCTTCATGATGATTACAGAGTTATGTACAAAGCGGAAAAGACGGTTGTGGTGGCAGGCAGATATTGTGTCACGAGACAGGAAGAGACAGGACAACTCTTAAAAGAATGGTTTTATATTTCAGTGATTCTTGAGGTTTTACCAACGGGAATTAAGATTCCGCACATACATATTTCCAATGGAGATGAAGAAAGGATTTATCGGCTCAAGGATTCTTTGGAACGACAGTTTCGCATTCATGAGTCGGACATTTTATATTTGGAGGCGGGACATAATTATGTGTCGTGGCACTGTGAGGATATCACTGTAGAAGTAAGGGGAAGTTTAAAGGATGCGGAGCAGGAGGTATCAGAGGAATTTGTGCGGATACACAGGAGCTTTCTTGTAAACAGGAACCGTATTCAGAAAATAGCCAGATGTTATGTACTGTTGGACAATGAGGAAATACTTCAGATTCCGGTAAAAAAGTACTGCGAAGTGAAGAAAAGACTGACACCGCTGCATGGACAGTAAATATGGCCGGCATAAATTGCTGATGTGCGGCGGATTACATAAATAAAATAAAAAACCAAACGGAAAGGAAGGAAAGCAAAAATGGAATTAAGAGAAAGTATATTAACCAACAATCCCTGCTTTAAGGCAGGAAGAAAAATCAAGGTGGCGGGACTGATGCTTCACAGTGTAGGTTGTCCCCAGCCCAATGCGGAGGTGTTTGTAAGAAATTGGAACAATGCGGAGAGTGCCAGAGCCTGTGTCCACGCTTTTATTGACGGAAATACGGGAGTGGTATATCAGACACTTCCGTGGGATCACAGAGGATGGCACTGTGGAGGAGATGGAAACGGAACCCATATCGGCGTAGAAATGTGTGAACCCTCCTGCATCAAATACACAGGCGGAGCATCCTTTAACTGCTCGGATCAGGCTGCGGCAATGACCGTGGTAAAGCGTACTTATGATGCTGCAGTGGAGCTGTTTGCATTTCTCTGCAAGGAGTATAATTTAAATCCTCTTGCGGACGGAGTTATTATCAGTCATAAGGAAGGCCATGGCAGGGGAATCGCTTCTGGACACAGTGACCCGGAACATCTCTGGAAAGGCTTGGGGACTGAATATACTATGGATGGATTCAGACAGGCAGTGGCGGCTGCTGTTGGTGGTGCGGCTCCCACAGACAGTAGCAAAGCGTCAGAATCACAGGCAGCTAATATAGCACAAATATTACAATCAGCACAAACAGAGCAAATAGCACAAGCAGTACTTCAGGCACAAACGAATCAGTCAATGGAGACGAAACAGCCGGGAAAGCCCATAATACCTCAAACCACAACATCTGGGGTATCCCCTCAAGAGACACCTCTAAATAGAGAAATGACTGTTTCGGTCAATGGAATTGAGATGATTGCCAGATATGAAGGATGTCGTTTGGAAGCATACAAATGCCCTGCGGGAGTATGGACAATCGGTTATGGACATACGGAAGGGGTCAAGGAGGGAGACAGGCTGGCTTCTCAGGAGGAGGCAATGGCGCTTCTTAAAAAAGATGTGCAGAAGTATGCAGACTATGTCAATGCCTGCGTAAAGAAGGGGCAGATCAGCTTCCCTCTGAATCAGAATCAATTTGATGCGCTCACCAGCTTTTGCTATAACTGCGGAAACGGAAATCTGCAGAAGCTGGTGACAGGCAGGGATGCTCCTACGGTAGCAGATAAGCTGCTTTTATATAATAAGGGCGGCGGAAAAGAGCTGCCGGGGCTTACCAGAAGAAGGCAGGAAGAGAGAGCGCTGTTTGTGAAGTAAGCAGCATTATTTCATAGGAGGAAGCAAGGATGCCTTATAGGACAGGAAATTTGAATGAACAGGCTGAGATGGAGGAAAAAAAGGATGCGGGGCAAATTGTGGACAATGAGTTTATCCTGTTGGATGACTTGGTTTATGCACCCCTGCATGCGCTGGCAAAATCCAATCATCAGCTGAGGGCACAGATTATTGATGCTGTCAAAAGCATGGGAACCTCAAAGCAGAATGGCCAGGAGGAAACCATTCACCTGAACAATATCAATGTTGCTTATGATCAGGTCAGGGCAGAGGGGGAGGATGGCTATAGCGTAGACACTCTGCAGGTACAGGTGCCGCTGTTATCCATTGTCCCTGTAGCCAATCTGAATGTGGAAAAAGCGGAAATAGACTTTTCCACGGAAGTAAAAGCGGTATGCGACAAGGAGACAGGCGAAACAAAAATCAATGCCCGGATTTGTTCTCCCATGCAGAGGGACAGTGACTTTTTGCCCAAGGTATCCTATAGGCTGCAGATATCCACTCTTCCGGCAACAGAAGGCATCATGCGTCTCACTGACGCCCTGAGCACCAATCAGGTGGCAAAGAAGCTGGACACCACTCCGGTGGCAGTAAGCGGAGACTTAGGCTCGAATATGCAAAAGAACATGATGCAGGAAACCAAGAAACTGAAGGCGAAGATTAGTAAACTTAAACAGCTCCACCAGAAGATAGCGGATATGATGACTGAGCAGGAGAGACTCCACCAGATTAGCAAGGATGCCTTTGAGGAGGCTACCTATGAATTTGACAAGGATAAATACTCCATGGCACAGTCCAACATCGTCAACCGCATTATGGAATATCAGGAAAAAATCATGAACATGGAGATTCGCTATGGTCTGGAAAAGGATTATGAATAAATACAAAAAATCCAAGACAGATACGGAAAATCACCTGACCTGTGACCTGATGGAGCAATATTTGAAGGAATTGACATTGGATTTAAACCTGAGGCTGCTCTGCGAAAGACAGACGCTGGATGTGGGAGAGCTCTTTTTCTCAGAAAGAATGTTGTGGGTGGACAATATTACTGTTATCGCATATGAAGATGCCCCGCAGGGCAGCAAATTTTCTCAAAGAATAAGGGACTTTCTTAGAATAGTGTGGCAGATAGGACAACAACCCTATCCGTAGGCATTCAAAAAGATACTGACACTTGTGATGTTATGACGCAAGTGATATAAATGGCACGTTTGTCATGACATTGATAGAGCCCTCTATTACAAGATTGTTAAAAAAATAAGTTATCAATGTCACTCTTGACATATATGTCAGAGAGTGAAAATTGTAAGCTGGAAAAAATGGCAGAAAAAGAAAAGGATGGTGAAATTTATGGCAGTAGGACAGGAATTTGTTGGATTAAATATGGAACAGCTCATCGGAGGCCCCTTATCGGCAGCGGCAAACGCCAATACCCTGATGGCAAGAACCACCGCAACATTTATTGACAATGTAGGTTTTACAAGTAATGGGAAACTGCGGACGGCGGCATTTGGCTATCAGAAGCGCAGCCAGAATGAAGACGGCACCACCAATTTAGAGGAAATGAGGGTGGAGGTACCTCTCTTATCCATCGTTCCTATCCCCAATTTACAGGTGGATGAAGTCAACATTACTTTTGACATGGAGGTAAAGCAGAGCCAGAAATCTGAGAGCTCTGCGGACGAAAGCGCAACGGTGACGGCTTCTGCCAGATTTTTCTGTGCAAAAGTAGATATCAGCGGCAGCGTCAGCGCACATCAGAGTAATACCAGAAGTACGGACAATTCCGCCAAATACCATGTAGATGTGAGGGCAACCAATCACGGAACTCCCGAGGGTCTGGCGAGGGTTCTGGATATGATGGCGGCAAATGTGGCGCCAGCCCTGATTGGTTCCTCCTTAAGAGACGCCAACGGACAGGCATTGCCGGATGCATCCAAGGCAAAGGCGGAAAAGTTAAAGCAGCTTCGCCAGGAGATTTCACAGATAGAAAACCGCCTGACTGCGGCAAAGCAGAAATTAGACGAAAATATCGTACAGTTAAAGCGTACCGCAAGCGCCCAGCAGAATGTCTACAGGGCAGAGATGACCAGCTACTTAAGCGGCGTGGATACCCAGACCGACGAGGGGGCAAAGGAGGCGGAAGAATACGAAAAGAAAGCACTGCCTGTTACCCAGAGCTGGGATAACATGCAAAATCAGGCGTCAGATATCATAAAAATGATTGTTGACAGCGGACAAGCTAACGCATCAGAAGTATCGGCGCTGTTTTCTTTAAAGGCATGGAAGGATAAAGAGGCTAAGGACTATGCTGCCGGTGAACAGCACTATGCTGCACTTGCGCAGGCACAAAACGGTGCGGTAACGGCACAGACCAGAGTGGAGGAAATCGAAAAAGAACTGTTTGACAAGAAGGAAGAGTACAACAATGTAGCTTCCGGTACAACGCAGGCAAAGCAGTAAATCAGGATTATTTTACACATGAAAACAGATAAGG
>WFLX010371775.1_pt1 | contig 33611 bp, 34 predicted proteins | sample 4967041 | NCBI WGS metagenome assembly WFLX01 (sample SAMN12857096, study PRJNA449069) | gut metagenome | isolation source: stool from male and female vole | host: Microtus ochrogaster | place: USA:Florida | collected 2017
GCGGTTACGAATGTTGTTGTCGCCGTTCGCCTTGATATTGTTTTTCAAGTTCGTCCTGTCCTCCGTCTGGAGCTGGTGGCGATCGAACTTCAGCTGGCTGCGGTCGACGTTTTTCCACTCGACGTCGTTCCACTTGACCTTGCCGTCTATATCGACGTTGTTGAAGCAATTGTCGCAGTCCACATCAATGTCGCCGCCCCAGTCTCCGCCCCAGACCCCCCAGTCGTCCCAGTCGACGATAGCGCCAAAGACCGCACCGGTGACTGCTCCGGCAAAAAAGGCTGCGCCCGGGTAATAATAGGAGGGATAGGGCGTGTCATAGTAGTCGATGGGCACCGGCGCGTAATCCGGCTCGTACAGCATTTCCGGAGGATATTGCGGCACGTAGATAGTCTCCGGATTTGCCGACTGGATGATGATGTTGTCCCCCTCCTGGACCACCGTCATCTTGTCGTCAGATTTGATAATGTCCTTGGCTACCGCCTCGTCGCGCAACTGCTGGATCGCGATCAGCACGTCCTTCTGCTGATAGGCGACCGCCTGACCGAGGGCCTGCGTCCATTCAAGATCGTCACTCATCATCTTGACGACGTCTGGATAGTTCAGCAGCGAAATTACGCTGCCATCCCAGCCTTCCTTCGGCTTCAGGTCGGGCTTCTTTTTGTGGTTCTCAAGAAACCGGTCCGCCTCGACGATCTGTAAGGGGTATAGCGATACGGCTGAAATCAGCGCGACCAGTTCGTCCGGGTAGAGCGCAATCCGCGCCACCAGCACCTCCAGTTCGTCGTCAGTCAACGGCTCCGGGGTTGTTGCCGCGGTACCGGTTTCAGCTTTCATGGGTTCTTGTGCAAGCGAGCCGTTGACTTGCATCGACAGCATGAGCGTTATTGCGCCCGCAAGTGCAAGGGTCGTCCCTCTAATCATCTTTCCGCCTCCCAGGGCCGGGCCTTTCGCGATTATCAACATGCGAGCTATGCGAGCCCGGTCCGCGATTGCAGCGTCAGACCTGACCCTCAGTGGCGGGCTCTCTGCATCCGCATCAGGTTACGGGCGAACGGTGGTTGTCGGTTCGCGCGCTGCTGGGGCCGGCTTTGGCACGGAGCCCGTAGACGATGGAGGTGGTTCCTGGGCGGCGGCCCTACGCTTCAGGAGGTAAGTATTAATGGGTTGTCTTTTTCCGTCGACTTGGCGTTGGTTGATGTCGATGCCCTCATAATACTCGTCTGCAGCCGCTGGCACGGCGGCGCCCAGGAATAAACAGAAGGCCACCATCATCGCCCGAATGATTGGTATCGTGCTCATTTTCTCATTCCTTCGCTGCGATTGGCGCAAACTCATTTTTAGTTAGTGCCGAACGACAAGTCGTTGATCGTGGTCAAGAACGAAAAAAATCCGGCGTAATGCTGGAGCCTGCTTTGGCGCGAGTGGACATGCGCGCAGTTGATCGCACGGGAAAGTTACATTTTCGGGAGAATTGTTCCTGATCAATGCCGTCGCTTGCGCAAAGAACTATCCTATTCCCAGCGAAATACTGAGAGGGCATCCACAGGCTGCAGAACTGTTTGGCTCTGGCCAAAATGCTCTTCCGCAAGCGCCGTGATGACCGCCCAGCCCGACTTTCGTCGAATTTCGACCAACGCAGGCGAGTCTGAGTGTCGCGGAAGGAGATGCCAATGCGTACTGTCGGTGTCCATTCGGAAGTCGGTAAGCTTAGAACGGTGATGGTCTGCAGACCATCCTTGGCTCATCAACGGCTGACGCCGGGCAACTGTCACGACTTGCTTTTCGATGATGTCGTCTGGGTGCATGAGGCGCAGAAGGACCATTACGATTTCGTTCTGAAAATGCAGGAACGAGGTGTGGAGGTCCTAGAGTTGCACGACCTTCTAACCGACACTCTGATGGATGCCGAAGCGCGCAAGTTCGTGCTTGATCGCCGGGCCACACCCAATGTCATGGGATCCCAAATCGCCGAACTCGTCCGTCCTTGGATGGAGGAAATGGATCCCAAGCGCCTGGCTGCTTTCCTGATCGGTGGAATCTCTGTTGCAGACCTCCCGGAGGGACAGGGCAAGACCCTGATGGCATCAGCCTTCGGAGCCACCGAATTTGTCCTTCCCCCGATACCCAACACCCTGTTTCAGCGCGATCCGTCCTGCTGGATTTACAACGGAGTGACGTGCAACCCCATGTTCTGGCCGGCGCGGCGCGCAGAAACTCTGGTTCAAAGGGCGATCTACAAGTTTCACCCTTCCTTCAAGAGTGCGAGCTTCGATATTTGGTGGGGCGACTCCGACGAGCAGTTTGCCAACGCCACGATCGAAGGCGGCGACGTTATGCCTATCGGCAATGGTACCCTTCTGGTGGGAATGGGGGAACGGACCACTTACCAAGCGGTTGGCCAGGTTGCCAAAACCTTGTTCAAGTCGGGAGCCGCTACGCGCGTCATCGGCTGCCTTATGCCGAGGAGCCGCGCGGCGATGCACCTCGACACGGTATTCACATTCTGTGATCGCGACGTAGTGACGCTATTCGCCGAGGTTGTAGATCGGATCCGCTGCTACAGCATGATCCCTCTCGACGATGAGGGAAATTTCGAGGTGCGGCAGGAAGATCGACCCATGCTTGAAGTTGTTGCCGAAGCATTAGGCGTCGACAAGCTTCGCACTATCGCAACCGGCGGCAACACCTATGAGGCTGAGCGCGAACAATGGGACGACGGAAACAATGTCGTCGCGCTCGAGCCGGGAGTAGTCGTTGCTTATGATCGGAACACCTATACCAACACCCTGCTCCGCAAGGCAGGCATCGAGGTCATCACAATCCGTGGCTCCGAATTGGGCCGAGGACGCGGCGGCGGTCATTGCATGACGTGTCCGATCTGGCGAGAGCCGACTGAATGACTGACTTTGCAACCGGATTTCAGCAAATGGAGCAGCACCATGAGTTTCAATCTCCGAAATCGCTCGCTTCTGACCGTGCAGGACTACACACCGCGGGAGTTTCGTTATCTCGTAGATCTCGCCCGCGATCTGAAGCGCGCGAAATATGCGCGGACCGAACAAGAACATTTGAAAGGCAAGGAAATCTGCCTGATCTTCGAAAAGACATCGACGCGTACAAGATGCGCATTCGAAGTGGCCTGCTCGGATCAAGGCGCTAATGTTACCTATCTTGACCCTGCCGGATCGCAGATCGGGCACAAGGAGTCTTTCAAGGACACCGCCCGCGTACTGGGCCGCATGTACGACGCCATCGAATACCGCGGCGCCTCACAAGCTGGTGTGGAGACTCTCGCGAAATATGCGGGTGTGCCGGTCTACAATGGCCTCACCGACGAGTATCATCCCACGCAGATGATCGCCGACGTCATGACTATGCGCGAGCATAGCGACAAGCCGATCAGCGAAATCAAGTACGCCTATATCGGCGACACCCGATCGAACATGGGTCATTCTCTGCTCATCGTCGGCTGTTTGATGGGGATGGATGTGCGCATATGCGGTCCCCGATCTCTGTGGCCGTCGGAAGAATACCAGACTATCGCCAAAGAACTTAAGGCTCAGTCCGGCGCGCGCCTCATGATTACGGACGATCCGAAGGCAGCAGTGGAGGGAGTTGACTTCATTCACACGGACGTCTGGGTTTCGATGGGTGAGCCGAAGGAGGTCTGGAAAGAACGCATTCAGTTGCTTACGCCCTATCAGGTCAATGCCGAGTTGATGGCCGCAAGCGGCAACCCGCAAACCAAGTTCATGCATTGCCTCCCGGCCTACCACGATACCGAGACCGCTATCGGAAAGCAGATTTCCGAGGACTACGGGATGTCGAATGGTCTTGAGGTCACCGACGAAGTGTTCGAGTCGCAAGCGAACGTAGCATTCGAACAGGCCGAGAATCGCATGCATACGATCAAGGCACTGCTGGTTGCAACCCTGGGAGACTGACTATGCGCGTCGTGATCGCCTTAGGTGGCAATGCGCTCCTGAAGCGAGGGGAGCCGATGACCGCCGAAGTACAACGTCAGAACATCAAGATAGCGGCCGAGGCCATTGCGCCGATCGCCGCCGAGCATCAGATCGTGGTTACTCACGGCAATGGCCCGCAGGTCGGGCTGTTAGCCCTGCAGGGATCCGCATACAAGCCCGAGGAGGCCTATCCGCTCGATATACTTGGAGCCGAAACCGAAGGCATGATCGGCTACATGCTGGAGCAGGAACTTGGAAACGTCCTTCCTTTCGAGGTGCCGCTGGCAACGATCCTCACGATGGTTGAGGTCGACGGCAACGACCCCGGATTTCAGAATCCCACCAAGTTTGTTGGCCCAGTTTACGACGCAAGCGAGGCGGGAGAGCTTCATCAGCAAAAAGGATGGGTATTCAAGCAGGACGGGAATAAATGGCGTCGCGTGGTGGCGTCGCCGATTCCCAGGCGTATCTTCGAGCTTCGCCCTATCCAATGGCTTCTCGACAAAGGTGCTGTTGTCATCTGTGCCGGCGGTGGCGGAATTCCGACAATGTATGAGCAGGGAAAGGAACGGACACTGATTGGCGTGGAAGCGGTTATCGACAAGGATCTCTGCTCGGCCCTTCTTGCCCGGGATATTGAAGCAGACCTGCTCATATTGGCGACCGACGCAGAAGCTGTATATACCGGATGGGGAACCCCGGAACGAAAGGCGATCTTCAAGACCAATCCCAACCGGCTAGGCGAGTTCTCGTTTCCTGCTGGGTCTATGGGACCAAAGGTCGAGGCCGCTTGTCATTTTGTGAATGCGACCGGGCGCGCTGCCGCAATAGGTGCATTGGCTGACATTCCAGCAATGGTGCGTGGTGAGCGGGGCACGATTATAAGCTCGTCGTTTTCTGACATCACGTGGCACGTCGAGGTTCCAATTCCAGGTCCGGCCGCCCGTCCTGTCTAGATTGTCTGCGCACCGTCGGCGGGTGAGAAATCGTGATAGCCTTCGAGAGGCGACGGATGAAGGCGATTGGAACTTCCGTTATTCAAAAGCGTGCACGTGCGAGAAAACGTGCACTGCGTGCAACAACTTCCCAAGTGGTGTCCGCAGTGGCGAAGGCCGCACTGATAACGGTGCGGCGAAATGCGGCTTCCCATCCCTTTGACTGAAAGTGGAGCAAGGAAATGGCTGAAAAACAAAATATCGATTTGGATGCCGCACCTGCGAGCGCCAAGGACCTTCGTATGCAACTCCTTCAACGACAAATGGAGGAAATGGAGAAGGAACGACAGTTCAAAGCGGTACAGGAGAAGAAGCTGACTGACTTTGCCGACGTATTTCTCGAGGAGCATGTCACGCAAGAGGAGGTCGCCGTCGTGCGCCGCCTCGTGGCGAACGCCGTACGAGACGGAAAGTTCGAGGCAATGGTTTACAGCTTCCCTTCGAGTCTCTGCACCGATAGTGGCCGAGCAATAAACAGCGCCGACCGCGATTGGCCTCAGACCCTCCAGGGCAAGGCAAAAGAATTCTACGAACGCTATCAAAAATTCGGCAAGCCTCAGGGCTTCAAGCTGAAAGCTATGATCGTCAACTTTCCTGGTGGAATGCCAGGTGACGTGGGCTTCTTCCTGAACTGGGCTCCTGATGACTCTTAGAATGAGGCCTGCAGACCCGAGTTAGTCGACTTCTTTGCATACTGACGCACAGTCTGGCCGCACTGCATTCCCGCCGGCGCCATTGCCGACTGTGTCTGCTCTGCATTGCGATCACGCGCGCGGTGGAGCTGCACGGTGCCCGTCCAGACAAAGCGATTGCTGGACGGAGCACCACTTGCGCCAGCATAGCCGGTGCCGGGCCAAGCCTGATTTTCCAAGTCGCGCACCGTGCAATCACTAGCTCAAACAGCGCATAGTGACGGAAGAGCGCCGCGTTTGCCGGAGGCTCCAAACTTCTGAGGAAGTGGAGCCGATATGAGCGTGAAAGCGAACAAATTTTCACCTGCGACGGCTTTGGCAACGAGCATCGCCAGGCGCGCAAAATGGCATCGATTTGCAGTCCATTGTTCCTTGGCAAGCGGCTACGCTCGGCGACGTTCAACATTACCCAGCAAGACCAGGCTGGCCGACGGCAGAAGGCGGCCGTCTACGGCGGATTTGAACCTAGATTGACAGGCTCTGCACTTGGCCGCCCGGTCAGTTGCTCTCTGCCACGTTTCCCACAGGTCGCGCGGGGTTGCGCAGTCCTATTCGCAAACTTGTCTTCCTTGCGGTTGAACTCTAGGTCGAATGAATTATTGATGGCCGTATGGCAAAGCGGTTACTGAGTCGGCGCTTCGGCCCGCCGGTCATTCTTCTATGTATATTGATCACGGGTTGTACCGCCCGAGAAGGCGTGCGCATGCCAACGGCAGCGGCAATGGTGCCGGCCGAAAATGCTCTCGTGCTCCCGCCACCGGGCGGCCCGTCAGTACTAAGTGTCGTCGAGCGGCGTACCTCGAACGCGGTGGAGCAGGACATCTATCTTTACACATCCGCTGCCACGCCGGGTCAGAACTTCTTGCGCGTGCAGTTTTTTGGACCTGTAGGTACGAGCAGTGCGCAGGAGCGAACCGCTTACATTCCGATCCGCAGTTCGGAGATGCTGCGGGAGGCTTATCGCGCAATACCGGGCGCCGCCCTGAGGCAGACCGCCGACTATCTGCAAAACAACTACGGTCCGTTCAGCTACGCCTTCGGCCGCGGCCGGGGCAACGATTCCTGTCTTTACGCCTGGCAGCAAATCCGGCCACCTCAGCACCGCCGCTCGCCATTGCGGGACTATGGCACCATTCAGATCCGCCTTCGCTATTGCAAGACTGGTGCTACGGAAAGCGAACTACTGGCGGCTGTTTATGGTTATACGATCCTTGGCACTTTCGCTGATCCGGACTGGAATCCCTATGGCGAGCCTCCGGCAGTGGATCCGGCTTTGGGCCGGGCAGGCAACCCGATCTATTGGCATGAGCGGCCGCTCGCTGCGGCGGGAGCGCCCATTCAGCCGGTCAGGTTGGTGCGGTCGGCTCCCGAGCTTACGAGTGCGATCAGGCCGGAGTTGCAACAGGAGACGGCGGCCCCTACCGAGACCGTGGTTCCTACACCCACCGGTTCGCCTCAAATGAATCCGCCGGTTCCGTCCGGCAATAGCACGATTGTCGTTCCCACGCCGGCTTGTGGAGCGCAGCCGGCAAGTGAATGCCCTTGAGCCGCGGCTCGCCGGGCTTGAAACAGGCTCATCTTGGGCTCTCGGTACTGCATGCGCCGTTTGCTAGAAGGCAGATCTATGCGTAAAGTTTTCGTCCTTGCCGTGTGGGCGTTCATCTCTCTCTGTGTCGTGGCGATCATCACTCTGCCCGTCAACTTACAGACGCAGTTGATCGCTAGTCTGCTCATCGTAACGCTGATGGCGATCATCAAGCTCGTAGATGCCGGGGGGAGGTGGCGCTTGATTGCGCTCGCCTTCGGAACGGCGGTGGTGCTGCGCTATGTCTATTGGCGCACTACCGGAACATTGCCGCCCATCAACCAGCCTGAGAATTTCATTCCCGGCTTTCTTCTCTATCTCGCTGAAATGTATAGCGTCATGATGCTGGCGCTCAGTCTCTTCGTCGTCGCCATGCCGCTTCCCCCGCGACCCTCCCGGGCAGCAACACCGGGCGACTACCCCAAGGTCGACGTGTTCGTCCCTTCCTACAACGAGGACGCATCTCTGCTTGCCAACACGCTCGCGGCAGCCAAAGGCATGGACTATCCGGCAGAGAAGCTGAGGGTGTGGTTGCTTGACGACGGCGGTACGCTGCAGAAGCGGAACTCGACTAATCTCGTTGAGGCGCAACGCGCCACCGCACGCAATCTGGAACTGCAAAAGCTGTGCACCGATCTCGGGGTGCGTTACCTCACGCGCGATCGCAACGAACACGCCAAAGCGGGCAATCTCAACAATGGCATGTCGCATTCGGAAGGAGACCTGATTGCTGTTTTTGACGCGGATCATGCGCCTGCCCGCGACTTCCTGCTGGAGACCGTCGGCTACTTCGAGGACGATCCGCGCCTGTTTCTCGTGCAGACGCCGCATTTTTTTCTCAATCCGGACCCCCTCGAGCGCAATCTGAGAACATTCGAGAAGATGCCAAGCGAAAACGAGATGTTCTACGGCATTATCCAGCGTGGCCTTGACAAGTGGAACGCAGCTTTCTTCTGCGGTTCCGCAGCCGTCCTTAGACGCAAGGCGCTCGAGGACACGAGTGGCTTCAGCGGCAAGAGCATCACCGAAGATTGCGAAACCGCGTTGGCGCTACACGGACGCGGTTGGAACAGCGTCTATGTCGATCGCCCGCTGATCGCAGGATTACAACCCGCGACATTCGCGAGTTTCATCGGTCAGCGAAGCCGCTGGGCGCAGGGGATGATGCAAATCTTGATGTTCCGATTTCCACTCTTTGAGGGGGGTCTGACGATACCACAGCGCCTCTGCTACATGTCGTCGACACTGTTTTGGCTTTTCCCATTTCCGCGCACGATCTTTCTTTTCGCGCCGCTCTGCTATCTTTTCTTCGATTTGCAGATATTTACCGCGTCGGGCGGCGAGTTCATGGGGTATACGCTTGCCTATCTGGTCGTTAACCTGATGATGCAGAATTATCTCTATGGTTCGTTCCGCTGGCCCTGGATTTCCGAGCTCTACGAGTACGTCCAGACCGTTCACCTTCTGCCGGCCGTCGTGTCGGTGGTGTTGAATCCGCGCAAGCCGACTTTCAAAGTCACGGCAAAGGACGAATCCATTCAGGAGAGCCGTCTATCGGAGATCGGACGACCCTTTTTTGTGGTCTTCATTGTCCTCTTCGTCGCGTTGCTGGTGACCGCGTACCGTGTCTACACGGAACCCTACAAAGCGGATATCACCATGGTCGTTGGAGGCTGGAACCTTCTCAATCTTATAATGGCCGGATGTGCTCTGGGCGTCGTCTCTGAACGCGGGGAAAAAGCCGCGTCGCGGCGCGTCAAAGTAAGTCGCCGCTGTGAATTCTCGACCGGCGAACGATGGTATCCGGCGACGATCGAGGATGTCTCCGCCAATGGCGCCCGCATTCAGGTTTATGGCCTTGCTAAGGATGATTTGTCCGTCGAGGCGCGGACCGAAATCCGCTTCGAGCCTTTCGCCGGGGATGGCGCTATCGAGATTCTGCCGATGGCGGTCAGAAACGTGGAAGTCACCGGTGACATAACCGCAGTCGGTTGCCGCTTCCTGCCGGAGGTTGCCCGGCACCATAGCCTCGTCGCAGATCTCCTGTTCGCGAATTCACGGCAATGGAGCGAATTCCAGCACAAGCGCCGCGGCAATCCAGGTCTGGTTCGCGGTACCGTGTGGTTCCTCTGGCTCGCCTTCTATCAAATGGGGCGGGGTCTAATCTATTTCTTCCGCAGCCTCGGTTCTTCCCGCAAAGAGGCGAGGGGGGTCCGTTGAAGAGGTTATCAGCCTTCGTGGTGGCGCTGCTTACCTGTGGGCCCTTGGGAGCCCAGCCGGCGCCGTTCGACATGACGGGGGAACGCCCCATTGAAGATCAGGCGCCCGCCCCCAAACAACAGGAGCAACCTTCGAGGAACGGTCCGGCTGACGGCATTGAAGGTGAAAAAATCCAACTTGCACCGGTGAAAGACGCAGCATCTTATCGCAGGCACATCGTTCCCTTCGCCAGTTTGTCACTGACCGGTGAAGTCGACGAGCGAGCGTGGTCGGTCTACTTGACGCCGGCGCAAGCCGCCGCAGGCGGCGATCTCATTTTCGAGTACCAGAACGCGGTCGTGATCGCGCCGGAAAGTTCCGTTCTGTCGGTCTTTGTGAACGGCAAGTTGGTCGGTGAGGGACCGGTACAGGCAGGGGAAAAGCCGGAATCGCGACGCTATAAGCTCCCGTCCAACCTTTTGCGGACGGGCTCGAACGAAATTCGCTTTCGGGTGCAACAGCGCCACCGGACCGACTGCACGGTCGAATCGACATACGAGCTCTGGACCGAAATTGCCTCTGGAAAGGCCTACATCCAGTTTGAAGGCCGGGATGCGGCAAGGCTCACGACCCTTGAAGACATCCAAGCGGTCGGCGTCGATGCCAGTGGGCGCACGCGGTTCAACATCGTCGCACCGGCTTTTGACCAGCCGAGCCGCACCGCCGCGTTGATGCGGCTAGCGCAAGGCCTCGCTCTTCTTGGCCACATGCCGGCACAGAGCTTCGACGTTCGCGGAGATCTCCCGGAACTCGGCAGAGCCGGGGAACTGACGGTTCTTGCCGGAACGGTTGCGGAACTACAGCCTCTTTTCCCATCACTGCCGGGTGAGGCATCGACGACGGCAGTGACGGCCCTTGTTGAAAGTCGGCCGGAACGGGCGCCAATCCTCGTTTTGACTGGTCCGGATTGGTCGGCGGTCGAAGGGGCTATCGAATCAATCACGAGGGTGACGGATAAACCTGCCAACGTTGCGCGGGACGTTATTGAAACCGGGAGGTGGAGATTGCCCCAGGCGCCACAGGTGATCTCGGGCAAAAGGCTGCCGTTTTCTGCGCTCGGCGTGTCGACGACAGAATTCTCTGGACGCCGCTTTCGCACTGCCTTCGCAGTCGCGGTTCCGCCGGATTTTTACGCCAATGCCTATGGCGAAGCGACGGTGCTTCTCGACGTCGGCTACACTAAGGCGGTTCGGCCGGGCAGCCGGATCGACATATACGTCAATGGAAATATCGCCTCAACGGCTCCGCTGGACTCCTCGGGTGGCTTGGTGCGCCACTTGCCGATCAACGTGACGCTGCGCCATTTTCACCCAGGTGCGAATCTGATCGAATTGGAGGCCGTTCTTCTCACCGACGCCGACAGGACATGTGCGCCAGGAACTGCCGCCTCGACAGAGCCACGATTCGCGCTATTTGACACATCAGAATTTGCAATGGCCGACTTCGCAAGGATCGGACGCCTTCCCGATCTCGCGGCAGCCGCGGGATCTGCCTACCCGTTTCGCAGCAGCGCCAAACCGATCGCTCTACACGTGGACAGGGCTGAGACCCTTAGCCTATCAGCGGCGGCGACCTTTCTTGCCCGCTTGGCCGTGGCAGGGGGGCGTCCGATGGCAATCGAAACGATTACATCGCCGGTTGCTTCCGCGGACAGGGAAGCGCTCTTCGTCGGCGCGATGCCCCAGATACCGAAATCCGTTCTTACAGAAGCCGGGATTGACTTGAACAGTCAGATCTCCTGGGGCAGTTCCGCATCGTCTGAGGTTCTTGCCGACTCGCGGGCGGCTTTTGATGCCTGGCAGACCCGCTTGAACGGCGGAACCTGGCGCTCTCACCTTCGTGGTCTTGAGGATTGGGTGAAGGACACCTTCGACATATCATTGAATTCACTCAGGCTCCTCCCGCCTGACGAGGCTCCCTTCGCGCCGCCGGATACCGCGACACTGCTCATCGCGCAATCGTCAAATCCGGACGCGGGAACGACTTGGACGCTCGTCACGTCGCCTACACCAGAACATCTACGCGACGCGGTATCTACGATTTCCGATGTCCGCAGATGGAGCCAGATGTCGGGGCACATCTCCATCTACGAGCCCGCCAACGATCGGATCAGTTCGATCCCGGCGCAACACTTCGAGTTCGTCGAAACTCGGCCACCCTCGCTCGCGAACTATCGTCTTGTCCTTGCCAATTGGCTGTCGAGCAACATATTGGTGTACGCCGTGCTGCTCGTCTGCCTTGTCGTTCTGCTCGGATTGGCCACTGCTAGCCTACTTGCCAGATTGGGGCGCCGCCAATGAAGCCACTCGTCGTGCTAATGCTCCTGCTGCTAGCTTATCCGACGCATGCCCAGGAGCCAGCGACGGTGGAAGCAACGGCGTGGCAAAAGTATAAGACGCGATTTCTCGATCCGGGCGGCCGGATTATCGACGACGCCAACGGTGATATAAGCCATAGCGAGGGACAGGGTTACGGCCTTCTGTTGGCCTTTCTCGCGGGCAGCCGGGCCGATTTTGAACTCATCTGGTCGTTCACGCGCCGCGAACTCCTCCTGCGCGACGACGGCCTTGCGGCCTGGAAATGGAGTCCGGGCGAAGCGCCTCATGTTTCCGATACGAACAATGCAACAGACGGCGACATATTGATCGCCTATGCCTTGGCCCGTGCAGGGGTTTCCTGGGATCGCAAGGACTACACGCGTGCGGCTACTGCGCTGGCAGAGGCGATTCTCGAGAAAACCGTCGTCGAACATGGGGGGCTGACCTTGCTCTTGCCGGGCGCGCAGGGATTTTCTGCGGCCGATCGGGCCGACGGGCCCGTCATCAACCCGTCCTACTGGGTTTTCGAAGCCTTTCCGGTTCTCGAACAATTGGTTCCTTCTCCTGCCTGGAAAGCGCTCGCAGCGGACGGTGAAGCTATTCTCAAGAGACTGGAGTTCGGGCCAAAGAAGTTGCCCGCCGACTGGATTAGTGCACGAACCGTGTTCAAGCCGGCGGAGGGCTTCCCGTCCGAATACGGCTATAACGCGCTGCGCATCCCGCTTTATCTTGTTCGCTCGGGAAGGACAGACAGTGAGCTCCTTTCACGGATCTACAGGGGCATGTCCGACGCGAAAGGTGCGGTTTTGCTCAGCGATGTCGAAAGCGGTGCCGTGGAGGAGACCCTTACCGATCCAGGTTATCGAATTATTAACCATATCCTGGCCTGTGTCCTCCAAGGGACGAAGCTCCCCGACGACATGAAAACGTTTGAACCGACCCAATACTATCCCTCGACAATGCACCTGCTGGGTTTGTCTTTCGTGGAGGAAATGCGTCCGGAGTGCCTATGAAGTTCCCGATTGTTGCATCCATAGGTGTTGTGACCGCCGCGCTTGCCACCGCCGGGCTCGCCGGAGACGGGGAGTTGCCCAGGGGATTGGCGCAGGTGATCGTCGATTCGGATCGAGCCGATGACGCATCAACTGCTGTCCAACTCTCACAGGCTCACGGACCGGCTGCCCCTGAGAGCACGCAAGATCCGCCGCCTTTGCGCGTCGATGAATCAGCCTTGCGCTACTTCGCCAGCAAGGGCGATACGGCTCGTCTGGAGGCCGAGATCGCCCGCCTGCGGGCGCTCTATCCAAACTGGACGCCGCCGCAAGATCCGCTGGCGGTGCCGCAGAACAGCGATGCTCAATTGGAGACGATGTGGCGGCTCTATTCCGAGGGGCGCTATGCGGAAGTGCGAAGGGCCATAGCCGAACGTCAGTCGACCGATCCGGATTGGCAGGTTCCAACCGATTTGCTTGAGCGGCTGAATGTCGCCGAGGCACGTGCCAGACTCGTCAATGCGTCCGATCTGAAGCAATACGAAACCGTAATCCAGGTAGGAGCAGGCACGCCGAGTCTTCTGACGTGCAGCGACAATGACGTTCTTTGGCGTGTGGCCGAAGCCTTTGCTGAGACCAAGAGGCCTAACCGGGCGCGCGACGCATACCTCTACATTCTCAAGAACTGCGACAACGAGCCCGAACGGCTCGCTACCGTGCAGAAGGCTGCCTCTAATCTTTCCTATTCGAGCATGCAGGATCTGCTCTCCTATGAGAGAACGAATTCCGCGGGGGCGCTGGAGTTCGAGAGCATTCGCGACGATCTCGCCCGCCGCTTTGTCGCCGCAGGCGATGAGGACGCGACGCTTGAGGTGGATCCGAAGTATCTCCAACGTGTCGAGCGGCTGGCGGAAACGGAAGGGTCCGCCGCGGATGCGCTGCTCCTTGGCTGGTACCAACTTCGCCGCAAGAACACGAGTGAGGCGGAACGCTGGTTCCGTCTGGCGCGCGACAAGCAGGACTCTGCGCCGGCATCACAGGGCCTTGCGCTCGTCTTGATCGAGCGCAAGGCACCCGAGGAAGCCGAAAAGGTGCTCTACCCATGGCGGGACGCCTCCAGTGATGCGCGAGCGACCTACTTCGCCGCGACCGCCAACCTCCTGGCGATAGATCCGCCCGTGGCTCTTAGCGCAGATGTTCTTCAAAGGATTGCACAGGAGACGATGAAGAGTCGCGATGCCGCGACAGCGCAGCAATTCGGTTGGTACGCGCGTCTCCTTGGGCAGCCAGCCACGGCTGTGCAGTGGTTTTCGACCACGCTTGGCTGGAAGCCGGACGACGAGCCCTCCGCCTATGGCCTTTCAATCAGTCACAAGGAACTCGGGGACAGGGCAGGGGTCGCGGAGATCCAGCGTCTCTGGGCGGCGAAATCCGATAGAATTGCGCGCTTAGGTGATGAGGTGGACGGCCAGGCGAAGGCCAACACGGCTCCGCCAGGATCGGCCACGATCGCTGCTGGGTCGGCGCCAATCAGAACAGCGGCGGCGCCAGCGAAAGGCGCGCCGCTTGGGAGCGCCGCCCGTGGGTCACAAACGACCCCTCGCAAGCTCAGCGGCTGCCGTTCGACGATCGATCCGCGCGGCCTTCCGCCGGGGGCGGCTCTTGCCCGTGGTTGGTGCCTCATGGATCTGAACCGGCCTCTGGAAGCCGCCGAAGCTTTCGAGGTCGCTCTGCGAGCGTCCGCTTCGAAACTGCGCGAGGATGCTGCCTACGGACAGAGCCTTGCCTATCTGCGCGCCGGACTGACCGGGAAGGCGGCCGTTGCGGCTGCGCGGTCGCCACAAAGTCTTGCCCGCAGAAATGAACTGCAGACCGCTATCCTGGCCGACCGAGCCGTCGCCGCCTTCGATGCGGGACGGTATAACGAGACGCTTCTGTTTCTGCAGCAGCGTCGCCAACTGGCAACCGAGCGGACGGACCTGATGGTGCTGCGGGGATATGCCTATCTGAAACTCAAGCGCTATGCGCAAGCCAAACGAATTTTCGAGGCGGCCGCGGCGACTGGCAATCGAGATGCAATACGCGGGCTCTCGGACGTTCTGGCGGAGCAGCAGGTTTGGCCGCGCAAATTCTGATAGTGCGGCACGCACCGTCGTTAATGCCGAAGACCGGCTCCCCAGAGCGGCGCGTTTGACCTGCTGATGCCAATGCCTTTACGACTTTTGTTTGGGCGCAAGCCCATGACGACGAGCGGTGGACGATACCGCTCGCCGACTTCGAAACTCTCCTTGATGATCTGCAGCTTTTCGATTGTGCACCATCTGCGGCGAACGTCACCCGTGATGACTTCAATGCGTCGATACTGGTTAGACATAAGCTTGTCCTTGAGCCTGCTTTAGCCTTTCTGCTGATGCCGACTGTCCGGTCGAAATGGGGGCGGCTCACTGAGGAACTTTTCATCAGAGACATGGGTTTCTTTGCAGATGCTGCCCTTGAACCGGTGCCGAGCGGTCCAATATGGATGTGAAGAAGGCAGGAATGGCGCGGCTGCTTTTGGCAGCCCCAGCTCTGCGTCGTAGCGCGTGGATGATGGAAAGCAGCGCGTTTCTGATGCTCTGTGAGGCCTACGAGCATGCGTGTTTGCGGCGCGACGTTCTTCGATGCTCAGCCGAGAAAGACGACGAGACCCTGATTAAATCCGAGGAGGAGTGCAGAAGCCTGGAGGCTGCTGCAATCGCTTACATTCGGGAGCAACGGAAATTCTCGGGGCTTAAATGATTCAGGCGATCGGACAATGTTCGCAAAAATCTCTACGAAGATCGAAGCTGTCAGGCGATCTCGAGATGAGGGTCTTTCGCCCCTTGTTCGACCATTGGCGTGCCAGACTTCCACTGCAGGTGGGAAGCGTTAAGTCGCCGCGCCACGATATCGTGGTTGAGCCATTGGATGTGGCCGGAGGGGTCTGAGGACGCGCCAAAAATTAGCTGCCCGGTCGCTTCCACCACGAGAGCACTCAAGAGGTCGCTGATCATGGCCTTGCTGTCCCGATGCATCTGCGTGATCTCGTTGGACGTGCCGATGGTCAGATCGGACTGTGCCTGGCTGTTTGCCATGGGCCATGCCGAGAAGTCGTAAAACGGACGCATGACCTCGTTGGCCTGCATCTCGGTAATCTTCTGGAAAACGTCCTTCATCGTGAAGCCGTCTGCCAGAAGCTGTTGGCATGCCTGCCACTGGTCCTCTGCCCATTGCCCACCGTTCTCTTTCCTCAGGGCAAGCAGCAACGGTATCAGGGGAAGCTCGATACCCGTAAATACGTCGGACGAATTGGTCCGGATCTCGGGGCAGTTATAGACGGTTGCCTTGACGCCCGCTGTCCAGGCTTCCTGCGCGATGGATTCTAGCAGCATCTTGGCGTAACCCTGGGTGTAGTTGGTGTAGGTCTGCCAACGATAGCGCCCGTCAATCAGGACTGCAGTTCCGTGATAACCGTAGGCCGTGTACCGGACCTGAGCACCCGAAGCCTCTACGCGCTCACGGATCGCCGCGCTGAAGTCGATAAGATGTCGAAAGGTGATTGCGGAGACTTCGTCGAAATTCTGCAGGATAAGCTTGCCCATGTCGCTGTCGAGCAGCGCTTGCGAAGACATGTGGCGGGGACCACGTCCCTTGTAGATACGATTGGCGACAACCAGGAACACCTTGGCTTTCGGAATGCCTCCGGCCATTGTATGGGCGAAGAAGACATTGCGGCCGTCGGCGATCATTCCGTCGAGAACGGCCATGACCTGCGAAAGCGAATTCGTGAACCGTGCGGTAGCGATGTCCCGGCACTGTTTGATGTAGTCCCAATCGAGCGTGTCATGTTCCCAGCTCTCCAGCGTCATGGATGCGAGGAGATCCGTCGGAGTCGGGCCTCCTGCCGGGGCGTCGAGATCGAAGCCAGCCATGAGAGGTATGTTGATGATTCTGCCGCCCAATCGGGCCTCGGCGGCAGAGAGTTCCTCGGCGTCCAGAGGCCGAAGCGCGTTGTTTTCGTCGCGCCGCCCGACTGTGATGCCCACGATCTCCATTCCAACCCGCCGGGCTTCATCGAGCAAGCCAGTGGCATATCCGCGGCCGAATAGTTCGCCGAAGAGGACGAAAACATCACCCTTACGAAAGACCTTGTTTTCGGCGATGCGGTTCAATGCGACCGGGTTTTCCATGCAATCAGCTCTTTGGTCCGTTAGTCGTCAAGCGATGGCTCAGACGAGCTTGGTTATCCACATGACCGTAATGAGCCGGAATAGGAAGTCATTTTAAGTGACCGCTTATTTCAAAGCGTGAACTCCCCAAAGGATTTTAGAGCCGGACAAAGAAGAGCTGAGACCATATTCTTTCGCTGGTGTCGCTGATATTCGCCGGTCTTGGCATTGGCGTCGAGCCGGGATGGACGCTGGATCTGCCAATCGCAATGTCGAAGAAACCTGATCGGCCGCCTCAGGGTGGAAGATAAGGCGACGTATTCCACCGAGCCTCGCTCGAGCGCAATCAGGAGGGGTTTGAATTGGAAGATATGAAAGCATCCCGCCGCAAAGCACTTCCCCGAATACCGATATTGATCGGCGGCACGTTGCATATCCCGCCAGCCGTAGAAGAAAAGACTACGCCGCCTGAACGAACCTCCCCGTTAGGTCTTGAACAATACATTGCCGGCCGAACGCTTGTGAGCGGCGATGGACCGGCCTGGGACGATATGTTCGTACAGGTCTATTCCCGCCTCAAGAAGCAGGAACCATTTCTTGTTCCCGCCGTCGCCGAGCCGCTTATTGTGTGGGTTATATCTGGCGAGGCGATCGTTGAAGAACGTGAGATTGATCGTGACTGGGTTACCAACACCGTGACGGTCGGGGACTTTTTCCTGACGCGGTCTCCGACACCCTACGAAATGCGCTGGCGTGCGACAGGCGCGGCTCCTTTCCAGGTGATGCACCTCTATTTGTCAGTTCCTCTCTTCGAGCGCGTCGCAAAAGATCTGCTTGGCCGCGCTGCGCGCCCCGCACTGCGTGACGTATCCGGTGGCAAGGACGAGCAGCTGTCGCACCTTCTGGCCCTGATCCATCAGGAACTTACGGCTGAAGGGAAAGGCAGCCAGCTGTTCATTCAGGGACTTGCCCAGAGTCTCGCCGTCCACCTGATCCGGAACTATGCGTCGAATGGCTCCGAAGGCGGGCGGCAGACAGCACTTCCGGGTTTCAAGCTTCGGCGCGCTGTCGCCTATCTTGAAGAACACCTGGCTGAGCCATTCAATCTCGCGAAACTATCCGAGGCCGTAGGCATGAGCGAGTTCCATTTCAGCCGTCTGTTCAAGAAGGCGACGGGCCTCTCGCCCTCCAGGTATTTCATTCGCCAGCGTGTCGCCAGAGCACAGCTGCTCCTGCAGGAGACGGACACGAGCATTATCAAGATCGGCATGTCCGTGGGCTATTCGAGCCCAAGTCACTTTGCCCAGGTCTTCCGGCGCGAGACAGGTCTCCCGCCGAGCCACTATCGTCGAGGTTAGTTCTTTCCACCTGCCGCGATTTGAGCAATATCGCGACAGGTGGAGCAAGGCCCCGTGAGAAGGCCGGGCATGAAAGGCTTAGCTTCCTCCTTGTCGAAACGAAACGCCCACCGCGGTGGCGGGCTTCAAGACAAGGAGTGAAGACAGTGACTAACCTCAACGGAAAGATCGCACTGGTAACGGGCGCATCGAGTGGCATTGGCGCCGCTACCGCTGCAAAGCTTGCCAAAGCCGGCGCAAGGGTCGGCATCGCCGCCCGCCGTACGGAAAAGCTCGCGGATCTCAAGAAGCAGATCGAAGCCAACGGCGGTGAAGCTCTTGTAATCGAGATGGATGTCGTGGATGCGCCTTCTATCGAAGCGGGCGTCAGGAAGCTTGTAGACGCCTACGGCTCGATAGACATCCTCGTCAACAATGCAGGCCTGATGCCGCTTTCCGATATCGACCAATTCAAGGTCGACGAGTGGCACCGGATGTTGGATGTGAACGTGAAAGGCCTTCTCAATACGACGGCCGCCGTTCTCCCCGAGATGATCAAGCAGCAGTCCGGCCACATCATCAATATGTCGTCGATCGCGGGCCGCAAGGTCTTCAAGGGTCTCTCGGTCTACTGCGCCACGAAACACGCGGTCACCGCCTTCTCTGACGGCCTGCGCATGGAAGTGGGCCAGAAGCACGGCATCCGCGTCACCTGCATCCAGCCGGGCGCCGTTGCTACCGAACTTTACGATCACATTACGGACCCCGGCTATCGCCAGCAGATGGACGAGCTGTCCAGCCAGATGACCTTCCTCCAGAGCGAGGACATCGGCGATACGATCGTCTTCGCTGCCCAAGCCCCGGCTCACGTCGACGTCGCCGAGCTGTTCGTCCTGCCAGTGGAACAGGGGTGGTAACAAACCGGCGCCTGACAGGTCCCCGCCTAGATGCGGGACCCCTCAAAGGAGAGAAAAATGAAGGAGATATCCCCATCCAAAACCTATCGCGTATTGGAACCGGGTCCTATCGTGTTGGTCTCCACGATGGATAATGGAAAGCCCAACGTCATGACGATGGGCTTTCATATGATGATCCGGCACGATCCGCCGCTGATCGGCTGCGTTATCGGCTCTTGGGACCACATCTATCAAGCCCTCCGGAAAACCGGAGAATGCGTCATCGCGGTGCCCGGGCTCGATCTGGCTGAAACCGCAGTCGACGTCGGAAACTGCTCCGGTGATCGGGTGGATAAGCTCCAGAGATTCGGCCTGAAGACTCGGCCGGCCAAGGACGTCTCCGCTCCCTTGATCACGGACTGCCTGGCAAATATCGAATGTGTAGTTGTCGATGGAAGGCTGGTCGAGCCATACAACCTCTTCATCCTTGGGGCCAAGCGGCTGTGGGTCAACGAGGCCTGCAAAGAGGGTCGAATGCTTCACCACCTTGGCGACGGTATCTTCACCGTCGACGGCGGCAGGCTCGATCTGAAGGAGCGCATGGTCAAATGGCGCCATCTCCCCTGAGAGGCGCCAGACCCTCAAGAAGCACCAGTAACCTGAGCCTGAAAGGAAGCACACATGTCTGCCTATCTCATCGTCGATCTCGATATCCACGATCGCAAATCGATCGAGGACTATCGCTCCAAGGCCTTGCCGCTCGTTGCCAAAGCAGGTGGTCGGCTTATAGCTCTGGATGAAGCTCCACTGGAGCTGGAGGGCTGGAAAGCCGCCAACCTGCTCATCATCGAGTTCCCGGACAAGGACGCTATCCGTCAGCTCTTCGCTTCTCGTGAATACGCACCGCTCGCTGCCCAGCGGCAAGCTGCGGCAGGATCGCGCATCATCGCGATCAACGGCATCTGAAAAGAGCAAGATACCGACAGCGCCCCCAACGGGCCGAGAGACCATTTTCGGCGCCGCGTCATAATGCGGATGTTGGCTTCACTAAAACACGGAGTACCCGAGTGGCTGAACTGAGCAACGTGGCCTACTTCACTGCAAAGCCGGGCCGCTCGAAGAAACTGGGCGATGAACTTCTTCGGCTCGTCGCTCCTTCCAGGAAGGAGGCTGGCTGCCTTCGCTACGAGATCCACCAGTCCAACGACGTCCCTGACGTCTGGATGGTACTCGAGAACTGGCGGTACGCCTCGGATTTCAAACTGCACATGAGCACGGATTACGTCAGGGCCTTCATGGTGAAGGTTCCGGACCTTTGCGTCGAAGACGTGGAAATCTGCGGCTACCGGCAACGGTCCCCGCAGGCTTGAAGCAGGAAAGGAATAGATGAAATGAGTGCGAAAAATCCTAAAGTCTGGCTCGTGACCGGATGCTCTACGGGCTTCGGTCGCTACATCGCAGAGCACCTGCTGGATGCCGGCGAAAAAGTCGTTGTCACTGCCCGCAAGACTGACAATATTGCCGACCTCGAGCAGAGCGGTAATGCCCTGATCCTGCCACTCGATGTCACCGACCGCGAACAGTGCCAACTGGCTGTAAAAGCTGCAGTGGCCCGGTTTGGCCGAGTCGACGTCCTTATCAACAATGCCGGTATCGGCTTCTTCGGAGCAATCGAGGAAACTGATGAAGAGGATGCCCGGCGCCTGTTCGACGTCAACTTCTTTGGGACCGCCAACGCTATCCATGCGGTACTTCCGCATATGCGTGCCCGCCGCAGCGGCACGATCGTCAATATGACATCGATCGGCGGTCTGGTCGGCTGTACCGGCGTTGGCTACTACTGCGCGACGAAATTCGCGGTCGAAGGCCTGTCCGACACGCTCCGGGCAGAAGTCGAACCTCTCGGCATCAACGTCATGACTGTCGAGCCAAGCGCCTTCAGGACAGAATGGGCAGGATCGTCCGATGAGGTCTGCGCAGCCATTGACGATTACGACAGCACAGCGGGCGAAGCCCGTCGTGCCTATCATGCCTCCGTCGGAAAGCAGGCTGGCGATCCGGCGCGTGCCGCCAAAGCGATCCGGGAAGCTGTCCTGGCACCGGAACCCCCACACCATCTCCTCCTCGGCAATGATGCCGCGGATGCTGCCTTGAAGAAGGCAGACGCGCTGAAGGCAAACGTCCTCGCCTGGGAAGCCTTGTCTCGCTCGGCCGACTTCCCGGCAAACTAATCCAGTCAATCGAAACAGTTGAACACTTCCGTGGCCGCCGTCACGGAGAATGAAGGAGTGTGTCATGTCCAGGCGTTTTGCAGGCAAAGTTGCTATCGTAACTGGCGGTGGGTCCGGTATCGGCGCCGCCGTTGCAACCCGTCTTCTCGATGAGGGAGCTTCGGTAATGATATCCGGAAGAACAGACAAGCGGCTGTCGGAAAGGACGTCGAAGATGCCAGCGGACCGTACCGGCACATTTGTCGCGAACGTCTCTTCACGCCGGGACTGCGATGCCCTCGTCGCTGAAACCGTGGAGAGGTTTGGTCGTGTCGACACGCTCGTCAATGCGGCGGGGATGAACCTGGTCGGCACGATCGAGGAAACGAGCGACGAGGACTGGGAAGAATGCATCGCTTCCGATCTGTCCGGCGTTTTCTACATGAGCCGTGCCGCCGTACCGCATCTGAAGGAAACGAAGGGATCGATCGTGAACATCGGTTCGGTGTCTTCCCTGGGTGGAGGTTGGAGCGATGCCGCCTACAATGCTGCAAAGGGCGGTGTCGCCAATCTAACGCGCTCGGCTGCCTGCGACCTTGGCAAGTACGGCGTCAGAGCAAACACTGTTGCTCCGGGGCTGACCGTTACCGGGATGTTGGAAGCGATCATGGATGATCAGGCCCTCTGGAAGAAGCGTGGTCCCGTATCCCGTTGAGACGCGCCGGCCAGCCGGAGGAAATAGCATCTGCTGTTGCATTCCTCGCCAGTGATGAAGCCGCTTGGATCACAGGCATCATCCTGCCGGTGGACGGCGGTCAGACCTGCACAGATGGTGGCCCCGAATGGGGTAAGTAACGACGAGAAAGTCCGGGCTTCCGCCCGGGCTTTCCATCTACCTGTAAACTCGGTTAGTGCCGGGCGTCGAAGCTGTACCGCCCCGCGCCGAACGCCACTACCTGCAACAGGCCGCCTGCCATGGCGATGTTCTTGAAGAAGTGAATGAACTGGTTCAGGTCGCTGAGATTGTCGTGGAACGTCATGGCAGTGGCAACGCTGAACACGGCGAGAATGAAAGCCACGATGCGGGTCTGGAAACCGAGGATAAGGGCGATGCTGCCAGCGATTTCGGCCACGACCGCGGCGCCGTAGGATAGAGTCGGGAAGGGTAGGCCAACCATGTTGATGTAGCCGATCGTGCCAGCCGGGTCAGAAATCTTGCTGACACCGGAGAGCAGGAAAATGGCAGCGAGCAGGACGCGACCCGCGAGCGGCGTCACGCCGTTGATCAGAACTGATTGCGAAAGGCTTTCAACGCGCTGAGCGATTGCATCGGAATAAGACATGGACGTTCTCCTGAATTGGGCGTAGCCACCGTGGCTGCGTCATGAGAAAAAATTGCCACCATCCGATCCCACGAAAAAGCTGGATAATGTCGCAGATAATCGTCGAAAAACTCGAACGATCAAGCCAAAAAAAACCCGCATCTGTGAGGAAGCGGGTCCGGCCGGAGGGCGCATTAATCAGATGACGGAGAGGAGGCCTCCATCTACGAGCAGGGCTGTGCCCGATACGTAGCTCGAAAGGTCCGAGCCAAGGAAGGCGACGGCGTCGCCAACTTCCGAAGGTTTGCCAAGCCGGCGAAGCGGTGTCCTTTGGCGGAAACCCTCCGACGCCTGCGCGATCCCAGGGCTTGTGCGAAGAAGCTCCGTGTCAATTGTGCCGGGCGCGACCGCGTTCACTCGGATGCCGTCCGGACCAAGGGCGTCGGCCAATGATTTCGCCATCAGCACCACACCGCCCTTACTGGTTGAATAGGCGACCGTGATCCCAGCACCTGAGATTCCACCCATGCTCGCCATGAGAACGATACTGCCCCGCTTGTTCAGCGCCTTCATTTGGCGCGCAGCGGCCTGCGCCCCGAACAGCGGGCCGTCGAGATTGACCGACATGAGGCGGCGGTAATCGTCTTCCGGAACCTCCGCGCCATCGGTCTTCAGGGTGATGCCGGCATTTGCGACCATGACATGGACGCCGCCGAAATCCTCTGCGGCGGCGACCAGGGCGTTGTTGTCAGCTCTGCGACTGACGTCCGCTTTCACGAAGACGGATTGCGTTCCAAGCTTCCGGATCTCGGAGGCGGTCGGCTCGCCGCCTTCGCGTGGTGCTTCGATAACGTCAGAGACGATAACCGCCTTCGCACCATGATCGGCCGCTCGAATGGCGATGGCGCGACCAATACCGCTCGACGCGCCGGTTACGATGACGACCTTGCCGTCAAGGATGTTACTCTTGCTCATGATGGTGATCCTTAGAGTTCCGGCACTTTTGGAGCTGAGGGGGGCAGGGCATCGAGCTGCTGCAGGAGGTAATAGAGGTTGGCGACACCCCAGTGTTCGACGATCTGGCCGTTGCGAATGCGCATGGCGTCGACGGTTTCGAACTTGATTTCCCGGTCCGTCGGCTCGATCCCAAGAACCGCGCCCTTATGGGTGCCGTGGTAGGTCTTGAAGGTTGTGACGATGTCGTTATCGACCGTCTGCCAGTGGATCTCGGCATGGAAATCCGGAAAAGCCTCGCGCAGGGCATGATAAAGACGGCTTGCGCCTTCCTTGTCAGGCGTCCCGCCAGGCTGCGGAGTGTGGTCATGGAAGTCGTCGGCGAAGAGTTCGTCGAAGAGGTCGAAATTGCCGCCGGACTGCACTTCGAGTGTGTTGCGGCGTACGATACCTTTTGCTGCTTCATGCTGGTCGGACATGGGATGATCCTTTCGAGGTCGGTGTCAGAGTTCAAAACCACCGATCGTCATGCCGCCATCGACGGTCAGCATCTGTCCGGTGACATAGGAGGCGGTGTCCGAGGCGAGCCAGATCGCGGCTGCCGCGATCTCTTCCGGCCTGCCGCCGCGTTTGGCGGGAATGGCGGTCTGAGTGAGGGCCGCAAAACCGGGGTTCTGCTGGCTATTTGCCGCCACCATCGGTGTTTCGGTCCAACCCGGCGCGATCGCGTTGACCCGGATGCCATCCGCCGCGTTTTCCATAGCGACAACGCGGGTCAGGCCCTGAACGCCATGCTTGGAAGCCGCATAAGCACTCATTCCTCCCGGCCCGGTCAAAGCGGCGACGGACGCGGTGTTCACGATCGACCCGCCGCCACTGCGCTTGATGAGCGGGATCTGGTGCTTCATCCCGAGAAACACGCCCTGCAGGTTGACGGCTACCACCCGCTGGAAATCCTCAAGGGGGTAGTGCTCGATCCGCTTTGCCGGGCCCGTGATGCCGGCATTGTTGAAGGCGGCATCAAGCCGGCCCGATATGGAGCCGATCTGCTCGACCCATCCGACCACCTGTACCTCGCTCGATACGTCGAGTTCGGTGGTGAATGCCCGGCCATCCTCAGCGCGGATGAGTGCTGCGGTCTCGGCAAGCCCATCGGCATTGCGATCGGCGAGATGCACCGTCGCGCCCTCACGAGCGAGCCCGAGTGCGATCGCCCGACCGATTCCAGAACCTGCGCCGGTAACCGCGGCGACCTTCTTTAAGAAGGGTGGGAACATGACTTCTCCTTGCCAGCCGATCGAACCGGTTGCTCGGGTTGGAGTTGATTTTGGGGAGAGTTTGGGCGGGGCTATGCGGCGTGAGCAGCAGCGAGTGCGGCTGCGGTGCGAGCGACGATCTCGCCCTGATGATAGGCACCTGCAAGATCGATCTGCGAAGGCTGACGGGAGCCGTCGCTACCGGCAATCGTTGTTGCGCCATAGGGAGCGCCGCCAACGATTTCGTCCATGCTCATCTGGCCCTGGTGACTATAAGGAAGACCGACGATGACCATGCCGAAGTGCATAAGATTGGTGATGACGGAGAACAGGGTTGTTTCCTGACCGCCATGCTGCGTGCCGGTCGAAACGAAAGCCGCGCCGACCTTGCCGTTCAGGGCTCCGCGCGCCCACAGGCCGCCGGCCTGGTCGAGGAAGGCTGCCAATTGTGAAGACATGCGGCCGAAGCGTGTGCCGGTGCCGACAATGATCGCGTCGTAGTCGGCTAATTCTGCCACGGTCGCGACCGGCGCAGCCTGGTTGATCTTGAAGTGGGCCTTATCGGCAACGTCGAGCGGGACCGTCTCGGGGACGCGCTTGATCGTGACCTCGGCGCCGGCGCTTCTTGCGCCTTCAGCGATTGCAGCGGCCATGGTTTCGATATGGCCGTAGGAAGAGTAGTAGAGAACGAGAACTTTGGTCATTTGTATGTCTCCGTGGCGTGCATGATTTCGATGGACCCAAGATGCTGTGTTCGATCATTTCGGAACAGCCGGATAAAATGATTGCTTACGTTCGATTAAATCGAAATGTTCTCGACGCCAGGTCTGTGGAAACGGGCAAAACCGAATGTCCGTTCTGACGGGCAGTGCGGGGCGAGCACGGCAACGGCGTGCGGGAGTTTTCGCTCCCGCACGCCTCCGAGCAGCCGGTTCTTGCGTCTTTCCGTCAGTCCCTCAGAAGGTTGAGCGCGACCAGCGGCTGACCGAAATGCTGAAGAGAGCCGGAGGCTTTGAAGCTGCCCAGATCGGATGGGGCAAAGCCGAGACGGGCGATCAGGTCTGCGACTTTCTTGCTCGCTTCAGGATAATTTCCCGACAGGAACAACACGCGCTTGCCGCTTGCCTTGACCGGTTCGGCGGCCAGAACAGCTGCGGGGAGAGTATTGAAGGCCTTTACCAGTTGCGCACCTGGGAAAAGATCGGCAACGATTTCCGAGGACAGACGCCCGCCAAGATCACGCGGCTTGAAAGCTGGGAAGTCGATAGCGTTCGTCGCATCGACGATGGTGCGACCGTTCCAATCGGCTTTCCTTTCGGCGATTTCCGGCACGGCGTCGTAGGGCACAGCCAGTATCAGCACGTCGGATCGAAGAGCCTGTTCAAGCTCCACGGCCTTCACCGCGCTTCCGAACCTGTCGGTGATGGGCTGAAGCGAAGCCGGACCGCGCGTATTCGCAATTACAGCGTCTACGCCTGCAGCATGAAAACGTTCTGCGAGGGCGGAGCCGATCGCGCCCGAACCGATGATTGCATATGTGGTCATGGTCGTTCTCCTTGATATGACGGGGTTTCAGTTGAAGTTCTCGGGGAGGGGAATGAATTCGTCGTCGCCAGGCACGCCGGGAAACCGCCCTTCGCGCCAGAGGTCGGCGGCATGGCGAATGCGCTCCTGATCGGTGGCAACGAAATTCCAGCGGATGAACCGCTTCTCCGGAAGGGGCTCGCCTCCGAAGGCGAGGAACCGCGCCCGTTCGTTCGCCGTCACGACGATTTCCGCTCCGGGTTTGAACACGATGAGGCGATCCGGGCCATAAACACCGTCCTGGCCGACGAGTTCGATCGTGCCGCTGACGACAAAGATCGCGCGCTCGATATGCTCGTCATCGATCCTGTAGCGTGCCCCTGCCTGAAGCTGGATCTCCGCTGAAAAGAGATCCGAGAAGATCGTAGCAGGCGAACGGCGGCCGTGCAGGGTGCCGGCAAGCAGCTTCATGTTGATGCCTTCGCCGTTGACGGTCGGAAGTTCATCGGAACCAAGATGTTGAAAGAGGGGAGCTGTTTCTTCCGACACTTTCGGCAGAGCGATCCAGTTCTGCAGGCCCGTAAGCTTGCCACCATATGTGCGAATATGCTCGGGCGTCCGCTCCGAATGGGCGATACCGGATCCGGCGACCATGAGATTGACCTCGCCTGGGCTGATTGACTGCACGTAGCTTTCGCTATCGCGATGCAGAAGCTCGCCTTCGAGAAGGTAGGTCAAGGTCGACAGACCAATGTGCGGGTGAGGGCGAGTGTCGATACCCTCGCCGGGGCCGAAGCGGACCGGGCCGAAGCTGTCGAGGAATATGAAGGGTCCTACCATCTGTCGCATCGCGGCAGGCAATGCCCGGCGGACCGAGAATCCTCCGAGGTCTCGGGACGGAGGCAGGATGATCTGTTCGATGTCAGCATTCGACAAATACGACATTGTCAGCTCCGGCGGTTGAATTTCTGTAAGCTGAAGGTAGGTCCACTAGACGTTTCGCAAAACTCAGATAATTTCGGCGAAAACGATCGAGGAATTCGAAATGTCAGACCCCGGCCAGCCGACGCTGGATCAGCTCAAGGTGTTCATTACCGTTGTCGAGACAGGCAGCTTCGCGGCCGCCTCTCGCAAATTAAATCGGGCAACATCGGTGATCAGCTACACGATCGCCAATCTCGAAGCGCAGTTGGGGGTCACGCTTTTCGACCGGCTATCGACGAAGAAACCGCAGCTGACTTTAGAGGGCCGGACGGTTCTCGCCGAGGCAAAGAGCGTCGCCCATGGAATCGATAATCTTCGAGCAAAGGTGAAAAGCATGCTCCGCGGCGTTGAGCCGGAGGTTCACCTCGCGCTCGACGTCATGCTTCCTGCCGCCCGTGTCATGGACGCGCTAAAGGCGTTTCGGAAGGAATTTCCGAGCGTCTCCCTTCGCCTCTATGTCGAAGCCTTGGGAGCGGTCACCCAGATCGTGCTCAACCGAACCGCTGCGATCGGTATTAGTGGGCCTCTCGATATCGAGATAGCCGGACTTGAACGTATCGGGGTGGGTTTTGTCAAACTCATTCCGGTGGCTTCACCCGACCATCCTTTGGCGGGCGGGTCCCATCCGCCAGGCGCAGCGCGGGGACATATCCAGCTCGTCCTGACCGACAGGTCACCCCTTACCCAGGGCCACGAGTTCGCGGTGGTCGGCAACCACACTTGGCGGCTCGCCGATCTCGGCGCCAAGCACATGCTGCTCAAGGAGGGTATAGGTTGGGGCAACATGCCGGAACCTATGGTGCGCGATGACATCGAGGCAGGCCGTCTGGTGCAGCTTGATCTTCCCGATTGCAAAGGCGGCCCCTATCGCCTTCAGGCCGTCTATCGTACCGACACGCCTCCCGGTCCCGCCGCCCGTTTCCTGATCGACCACTTCCAGAGCCAGGATGTTGACGATCCTATTTCAGCCGGCTTTGGAGAATAGCGAGAAGGAGCCACGGTCTACCTCACGCGGCTTCGAAGACGCCTCCGACTTACATTGGAGAGTGCGTCGACGCAGCCGCGCCAGATCTCGCCGAGGGCGCCCTGGAGGGTCAGCGCTAAACATTGAGTTGATAGGAAATCGGAAGCCAGCGGTAGCCTCGATCCTTCCTCTCAACAAACCCGAGGGAAGGGAATGACATGTGATAGCCAACGACGGGAAGCCGATCGGTCGCAACCATGTCATAAATATGCCGCCGGGTCTCGGCGCCTGTGGTCTTGTCCATATCGAAGAAAGCATGCCACTCGGGATGCGCCAGCGATGCCACTTCATGGTGCGCGCAATCGCCCCACACGAACAGCTGCTTGCCTTGACTTTCGATGTGAAAGGCCAGGTGGCCGGGAGTATGCCCATAGGCCTCGACGGCGCGAATGCCGGGAGCAACCTCGGCACCCGGTTTGATGAAGCTCATGCGGTCTGCCAAGGGCACGACATTTTTCGCAAAGACAGTGGCGGACACATATTCATTGTCGCCCGGGGCCGCAGCGAGACGATCTTTGGACGACCAAAAGTCAAACTCCAGGTCTCCAATCGCATATCGCGCGTTCGGGAATAGCGGTTTCCCATTCTCCATCAGGCCACCGATATGATCCGCATGCGCATGCGTGAGGACCACGAGGTCAATCTGTTCGGGTGTGAATCCGGCTGGGCGCAACAGGTTTGCAAGCCAGCCGCCATCGGGCCGCGGCACGAAGCCGTTTGCGCCGTTGCCGGTATCGAAAAGCACGAGCTCTTTGCCGGTGTTCACGATAGTGGGGGTAAAGCCCGGCTGAAACTTCCTTTCAGGAAGCAGGCTTTGCCACATCAGTTGTTCGATCTCGCGCTTCGGTCGATCTTCCCCGACAATCGGCCACGGTCCATCGAGTACGGCGCCGGCATCGAGAATGTTTGTCACCTCGAAGTCACCTAGCTTGAAGCGATAGTGCGTAGGGGTTGAAGGGCCGAGTGGCATTCCGGCCGCGAGTGTCGCCGACGGGAAAAGACCGGTCACCGCCGGAGCCGTTATCAACGCAGCGCCCGAGGCGAGAACCGTTCGGCGAGTCAATTGGAATCGAAGCATGCGGTATCCTCCACATAGGTATTGACCCTGGTTGAGCGACCCAGACGGGCAGCAAGCCGCACTGTGCAGTCGGCAAATGCCCTTCCTGCGCGTGAAAACTGCTCCTTAAGGCCCAATTTCATTTCTGCGCTGTTCACTTACACTGCTCTCGCGGTCGGGATGGGCCTTTGCGTCGCAAGCAATCGGGAGGTTAGCCATGCCCGCTTCGAACGGCTTGTATGAACGTGCTGTTGAAAAATCTGCGCTCCGCCCCTTTTGGCATCTGGACGAAGCGCGGACGTTCTTTGTCGGGCCGCTCGAACGCAACAGCCTTCATCAGCACGGTGCGCCCGTCTACCTGGCCGGGATCTACGGCAATTTCCGGTTGCGAATCCAAGGGGGTCGCTGGCTGTCGTGCCGCACGGCGGTCATTCCTGCCGGGGTGCTTCACGAACTTGACATCGGCGGCTATCCCTTGGCGGTGTTTTACATCGAAGCAGACATAGGCAGCGCCGATCAGCTCGTGCCGCTATCCGGCAATAGTTGGGAAGCAGACGGCGTTCTCTTGGGACGCAGCGGCGAGTTCTCAATCATGCGCGAGCTGTGGGAGGATTGTGCCGGCGCAAGATGGGCAGGCCAAGCGCTGGAGGACTTGCTCGACTTTTCAGCGCGGCGGGCCTCCAGAGGCCAAGACCTGCGCATAGCAGCGGCAATCGATTACCTGAGAACGCACTCGGACGAACTCACCTCCGTAACGCCGCTCGCAAAGCGCGTAGGCTTGTCAGCCTCCCAGTTTCAGCGCGTGTTCACTCGGGAGGTGGGCGTGCCTTTTCGCCGCTACCGCGCCTGGAACCGGATGCGCGTGGCCATCGGTGAGATCGTGAACGGCAGCAATTTTACGACGGCAGCCCATGCAGCAGGATTTTCGGACCAAGCGCACTTCAACAATGATTTCCGCCGCACCTTTGGCGCAGCGCCGTCGTTGAGTCTCCTGGACCTGAGAAAGCTCCCGTCCCGTTGAATGTGACGGCGACTTGCGGGGAACGATTGAAGTCGCCCAGAGCGTGCTCCGGCGACCTTGGGCGCCCGTTTTCGTAGTCACAATGTGGTGCTACCGTCGCGGCAAACCGGTGGATGGCGGCGTTTGGGGGCCAGCAGAGCATCGGTGGCGTCCGCGGCTTAGTCATTCGTCATTCAGTCAGCGCGTTTTTGTAGATGATGCCGTCTTTCATGATGATCTTGAAGCTTTTGGCAGGATCAGCCACCAGGTCGATGTTCTCCAGCGTATTGCCTTCGACGAGCAGGAGGTCCGCGAGAGCGCCTTCCTCGACAACGCCCAGCTTTCCCGGGTAGGGGTTGCGCTGGCCCGACAGCGCCAGCAGTTCGGCATTGGTCCCGGTCGCCATAACGAGCGCCTCGGCAGGCGTGTACCAACGCACGAGCGAGGCCAGTATTGCTCCCTGCTGCTTCGCCAGCGCGCGGGAGAACAGAACATCCGTGCCCCACGCGGTCTTAATCTTGTACTTCTTTGCGAGTTCGTATGTTCTGCCGATGCCTGGCCAAACCTCATCTGCCTTGGCGCGCTCGACCGAACCCTCCCGGAGGCCGGTCCTCATCAATTCGGGAAGCGGCTGCAAGCTCAGCCAAACGTCCTTTTCAGCAATCAGCCTGGCGGTGGCTTCATCCATGAGGAAGCCGTGCTCGATGCACTTCACACCAGCCGCGATCGCTTTCCGAATCGCGTCAGAGGTGAAGGCATGCGCGGCAACGTAGGTGCCCCAATTCTCGGCGATCTCAACGGCGGCCCGCAATTCTGGCTCGGTGAAGGTGGTGACGTCGAGCGGGCTGAAGGGTGAAGACACCCCGCCGCCGGCGGTTAGCTTGATCAGAACGGCTCCCTGCATGAACTGTTCGCGGACGCGCATTCGCACCTCGTCCGGGCTGTCGACGACCATTGCACCCCCGACCGTCTCCATAGGGGTGAGCGGACCGCCGGTTCTCCGCGGCAGGTCGGTGAACTGGCGGAAATCGCCATGTCCGCTCGTAACTGTGATCATGGCACCGGAGGTATAGATACGCGGTCCGGGGATGATGCCCCGATCGATCGCACGCTTGAGGCCGAAGGCTGGTCCGCCCACATCACGCACAGTGGTGAAGCCGCGCATCAGGGTATCCGTCGCCTCCTCGCCGGCCAGGATACTGGCGAAGCTGAGATCGCCCATTGCCTCCGCCGGACTGGACGCGGCCAACATGGCATGCCAGTGCGCATCGATCAGGCCCGGCATCAGCGTTCGCCCGTCGCCGGCAATTCGCTCAGCGCCTTCGGCTTGAATCGGGTTTGTCGCAATCGCCGCGATTACATTGCCCTTGACCAGAACATTCGACGGCGCCGAAAGAACAGCACCTTTTCCGTCAAAGATGCGGACATTCTCGAACAGCACGTCATCGGCGCTGGCCGTGGCGCAAAGTCCGAGCACGAGAGCCGCGGCAAGCATTTCTCTGCCAGAGTGAAGCACAGTGAAAAGGGGACGCGCAAGAAAGGACAACGCTGCGGCGCAGGACACGGCATGCGCCACAACTTTGCTCTTCGAGAGCTTCTGCGGTTCAACGAATTTTTGGCACATGACGGTTATCCCGCTTTGGGAGGAGACATGCTCACTGCGCAAGGGCAAGTTAGGGCTTAGCCGGCATCAAGAAGCAGTCCAGACTGGTCCTTCGGAAGTAAAGGTCGCCTTGAAGGGCTGATCGCGACGGAACCCGGGCCAGCGGTGCAGCGTTTACCGCCGCTGGGGGCGGAAAATCATGCCGCGTTGCATTAGCACCGCGCAATGATGATCGTGCCATCCGGTTGCCTATATCTGCAGTTTCCACGGTTTTGAGGCGAAGTGGTAGCGGTTCCGACAGCTGCACCGACAAGCGCTCCGCCTGCGGCCCCGGCGACCGTGCTCGTAGTGTTTCCGCCGATCAATTGGCCTGCCACGGCTCCCGTTCCGGCACCCACCAACGCGCCGCTCAATCCGCGTTGGTTCTGCTGGGTGGCGCAGCCCGCAACAAGCATCGTCGTGAATGCGGCAAAAAAGACTCTCCAGGACATGGCATGCTCCAATGCTGGAATAGCGGGAATTGCTAATATGGGCGCGGATTTTCTTCGTCTCTCAGAGAGCTGCCGCTTCGGTGCTACCTCCGTGCCCTCGCATTTCCACCACCCGTCCGTCCCGCTCAGGTGATCGACGCCCTTGTTGAGACTTGCTCCCTGCTAGATCTGACATCAACCGACTGAGCGGATGCGGGGACCTGCGCACCGCATCCTCCACCAATTGCCGACGGATGTATCATTCCCCGAGGCTTATACTTGTCAAGAAAGAGGAGGACCTGCTGCCTGAATTGGGGATGGAGCGTCAAGGTTGTGGATTCCGGGCTCATGACCGTGCGGGTGACGGACTAGTGAAAGAACTGGAGTCGCGGGATCTTTCGCCGGGATTGAAGACTCTCCTCAATCCCAACGGCCGAGGCTTCCGTGGCCTCTCCGCTTCGTGGAGCTACTCGTGGAGAACGAGTTCTGCTGCCTTCATGCGCCATCCATTATCGTCTCTTTCCCCAGCAGTTCCGCAAGCCACCGCGTAGAGGCGAACTGGGCGCAGAATGAAAGGACGGCGATGGTTATCGGAACGCCGATAAACGCGCCGAATATTCCCCACAGGAAGGTCCAGAGAAAAACGGAGAAGAGGACGAGCGACGGAGATATGCCGAGTGTGTTACCAGCCACTCTGGGCTCGATGTAGCTCCCTATTATGAATTGGGCGGTACTCAAGCAGGCGAAGACGATCAGGGCCGACTGAGGCGACTGGAATTGAGCCAGGGCGTAACAGGTCGGCAGGATCGTCGCGAATGCCGGGCCGATGAACGGGATATAGTTCAAGGTGAACGCGACGATTCCCCATTCGGCAGCGAACCGCAGTCCGAAGGCCGTGGCAAGCGCCCAGACGGCAATTCCGGTCGCCGCGCTCATGATCGTCCTGATGAGAAGATATCGTCGGATACGCGAGGCCGC
>WFLX010015073.1_pt1 | contig 33600 bp, 30 predicted proteins | sample 4967041 | NCBI WGS metagenome assembly WFLX01 (sample SAMN12857096, study PRJNA449069) | gut metagenome | isolation source: stool from male and female vole | host: Microtus ochrogaster | place: USA:Florida | collected 2017
GCGGCGGTGCACGAATATCTTATTCGCCGAGTGCGTTGCCAAATGTAAAAGCCTATATAGCAAATCAATGGGAACATCATCGCGTAAAAACATTCCGTGAGGAATACGAACAATGGTTGGTTTCGATGGGCGTCAATCCCAACACCTTCGATTTGCCTGAGAATCCGCAATAAAACTTTGCTTGCACACGCTCCCGCGCGTGCGTTTTTGGGGAGGGGCGTTTGGGGTCCTATGGTTTCGCCTTCGGCTCAACGCATAGGCTACTTTGTCGCCACACGCTCTCGCGCGTGGCCTTCCACTCCGTGGGCTCATCCGCCGCTATCGCGGCATTCTGCCACAAAAAAAGCCGCCATAGCGGCAAAGAGCAACGTTAGTTGCACCAAGATTTTAGCCTATGTGCAAGCGCCGCAGCCGCGGCGCGCAGCCATAGGTCAAAAACGCCTCCCCACAATAGAGCCGCGTAGCGGCGACAAGACTACCCGCAGCCACGCGGCTCACCGGGGAGAGAAGCCACCTCGACCTCGGGCTACTTTGTTGCCACACGCTCTCGCGCGTGGCCGCACGCTATCGCGGCATCGACACTCGACACTCAACACTCACTTGCGGGTGAGTTTGTCGAGAAGGAGGGGTTTTACTTGGTAGCGGAGGGAGTCGGGGAGGATGCCGATGAAGAAGATGGCGAGGCGGTTGACGGGGCCGTTGATGTATTGTTTGCGGCCTTTGAGGGTGCGCTTCAGGGCATTTTTAACGAAGCGGCGGGGCGACTGCGTGGCACCTAAGCGCAGGGCCAGGCGTCGCAGGTTGGCAGGCAGGCCAAACAGCGCCGTGTCAATGCCGCCGGGACAGGCCACGGTTACGCTGACGCCGCGGTCGCGCAACTCCAAACGCAGCGCACGCGAAAACACGCGAATATAAGCCTTCGTGGCCGAGTAGAGCGCAATGCCGGGCATCGGCATCCAGCAACTCATCGACGACATATTCAAAATATGCCCCGAGCCGCGCTCGGCCATGAGCGCNCCCACGCGCCGNCAAAGCTGCGTAACCGACCGTATGTGCAGGTCAACGTAGAGGTCAACCCGCTCCGGGGTGAGNTCGGTAACNGCCTTGAAATCAAAGATTCCGGCATTGTTAATCCAAAGGTCGGGCAGNTCGGGCAGGGCGGCAATCAGGCGGTCGGTAGCGTCGGCGTCGGTAAGGTCNAGNGCTATGGANTCGGGGTCGTCGGGNTGCGGAGTNCGGTCAACGGAAATTACGCGCCAGCCTTCTTGGCGGAGCTGGCCCACGAATTCAGCGCCGATGCCGCTTGCGCCGCCGGTTACGAGCGCCAGTCCGGGTTGCTTAGCCATTTTTGCGTTTGAGTTTTTCGAGTTCCTTCATCAGCGAGGGCGGAACGTCGCCGGCGCAGTGGTGACACGCCATTTCGCGGGAATACATGCGCGCTATACAGTAGTTAACATGGTCGCATCCGGCAGCTTTTTCGCCGGCGGCCAGGCGGTTGACGAAGTCGGGCTGGCGGAGCAGCGCGCGACCCATCTGCACGAACTCAAAGCCCTCGTTGAGCACCCGGTCGATGCCCTCGCGGGTTGAGCAGCCACCAACGTAGACCAGCGGCAGCTTCAGGGCGCGACGAAACTCGCGGGCATCGTCGAGGAAATAGGTTTCGGTGTAGGGCACCGTCGGTATCATCATTTTGCCGAACATCTTTACTCCCCACTTCAGCCACCAGGGGTGCATATAGTAGGTCATCGACTTGATGGGCATCGGGCCGCGCATAACATACATCGGCGCACGGCTCACAAAGCCGCCCGACAGCACCAGGGCGTCGGCGCCCAGCTGCTCCAGCTCCTGAGCCACGCGGATGCAGTCGTCGATTTCCAGACCGCCGCGGAAGCCGTCGCGCATGTTGGTCTTCACCAATACGCCAACCTGACCGTTGGCGGCTTTCATGACTTCNTCCATACACATGCGCATGAACTTCATGCGGTTNTCGAGCGAGCCGCCGAANTCGTCGCGGCGNNGGTTGGTGTAGGGCGACAGGAANTGCGAAATCAGGTANCCGTGGCCGGCNTGGATTTCNACGCAGTCNAAGCCCGAGTCGATGGCCAGGCGAACGGCATTGCCGAAGTTTTCGGCCATCGGCTTGAGCTCGTCGCGACGCATGCCGCGACACCAGCGTGGGCGAATAGAGGTTNNAGCCCGNAGNNGCNCCNNNNGGAATCTGNCCGGCNGTNGANTTATGCGACATGTTGCCGCNNTGNCCNAGCTGANTNNANGCNTTGGCGCCGGCGGCGTGAATATCGTCGGTAATCGCGCGCAGGTCGGGAACAATTTCCGGACGCATGAGCAGCTGCGACTTAAACGACAGGCCCGAGGGGCAGACCGAGGCGTAGGCCAGGGTTGTCATGCCAACGCCGCCGCGGGCAACGCTCACGTGGTAGTCGCGCAGCATTTGCGANGGNTTGTTGTCGGTGGCCATGCCTTCGAAGGCAGCCGAGCGGATGGTGCGGTTGCGCAGTTCTACCGGACCGATTTTATAAGGGGTNAAGAGCATATTAAAGTATGGTTAGGGCTTTTTTAATAGCGGTTTCAACATTGGAGTCGGGGGCGTCGGTAAACACCTTGGCCAGGGCCTTTTGGGCGGCGGCTTTCTGATAGCCGAGCATAACCAGGGCGGCCATGGCTTCCTCGCGGGCGGCGGAGTTGCCCGGAGCAATGGCCGCGGCCTTTGAGTCGCCGGCCAGGGCGGCAAGCTCGGCGGCGTGAATTTTATCTTTCAGGTCAACTATTATGCGCTGGGCGGTTTTCAGGCCTATGCCCTTAACCGACTTCAACTTGTCGGCATCGCCGGCGGTAATGGTCATTTGCAGCTGAGCCGGAGTCAGCGACGACAGGATTATGCGCGCCGTGTTCGGCCCCACCCCGTTTACGCTGATGAGCATGCGGAACACCGAGCGTTCCTCTTCGGTCAGGAAGCCGTAGAGGTCGTGGGCATCCTCGCGTATAATTTCGTGAATCAGCAGCTTAACCTCGGCGAGGGTNGAAATTGCGGAATAGGTGTTGACCGAAATATTAAGCAGATAGCCCAGGCCGGCGGCNTCGACAACNGCNTCGGTGGGCGCCACGCGCGCCAACTTTCCGGAAATATAGTCAAGCATCGGCGAGAGAATAAAGATGAGTTAATATATCGATGTCGTCCTGCGTCAGGGTTTGGTCGCGGTGGCTCATGGCGATTTCGGCAACCTGCAAAACCTTGTTGAGCGGCGTGCGCCCGGTGGTTTGCAGTCCGCCGTCGGTAAATGAGGCCACGAAGGGGCGCGGATAGCCGTAGCCATGAATGTTGCACCCCACGCCAACAACCGTTGCGGTGTTAAACGTGGTGCAGATGGCACATTTTGAGTGGTCGCCCATAATCAGGCCGCAAAACATCAGGCCGGTGCGCTCGAAGCGGCGCGTGCCGTAGTTCCACAGGCGGATTTCGGCNTAGTTATTCTTGAGGTTGGAGCTTACGGTGCCCCCGCCGATGTTAATCCATTGGCCTATTACGGCGTCGCCNAGATAGCCGTCGTGTTGCTTGTTGGAGTAGCCGAGAAACACGGAATTGCCGATTTCGCCGCCAACGCGGTTTTGCGGGCCGAGGTTCACGCCGGGGAGCAGACGGGCGCCGGCGCGGATGCGGCAACCCTGCGCAATCGAAATCGGGCCGCGGAGCACAACCGCCTCCTGCACGTCGGCGTCGCGACCAATGTAGACCGGACCGTTAAGGGTGTTGATAAACACNCATTCAACCTGCGCNCCCTCTTCNATAAACAGGCGGTCGGCCGGTCCGACCAAGGTCGACGAGGCGGGGAGCGGCTGCGAAACGCGGCCCGCTGTCAGCAGGTCGAAATCGTCGGTAATCCGGTCTTTCGACATGCGGAAAATATCTGTCACCCGCTGATATTGGGGGCAGTCGAAGCTGCCACGCAGCGACTTAGGCTCGCCGTTGCGGGCAATGATTTCGCCTTTGGCATCGGTCAGGTACTCGCCATCGCCAAGAGCCGCAACGGCCCGGGCGAACTCGGTGGTGGGTATGACGTGGGCGGCAACGGNCAGCGCCGCATCGACTGCCGGATATTTCTTTGCCAGATAAGGTTCGGTCAGGTAGCCGACGCGGGCGTGGCCGAGCAGGCGCTGCCAGCGCTGGGCAATGGTGTCCTCAATGCCACACAAAAGGTCGCCCACGGGGCGCGTCAGCGTCAGCGGCTTAAGGTTGGTGCGAACCGGTTCAATATCTTCGAGATTAATGCTTATCATAGGTGTTGGTCGGGTCTATGAACGACATGGTGTCGTCGTTCTTAATGTTTTGTTCAGGAAAGAGAATTATGAAATTCGCCTGCGTAAAATATTTCTTGATAAAAGCTTCCATATCCTTGATTTCCGGCGAGTAGGAAATCGCCCCGGGGCGCGACGACACGGCCATGAGCAGATCGTCGTCGGCAATGCGGTTCGACATGGCCACGAAGTCGCCCCACTGGTTCACGGGCCGGAAATCGAGGCGCAGGTCAATGCGCTCGCGGTTAAAAATGCCGGAAATCAGGCGCGAAACCTCGATTTGACACAAGAATATGGCTCGGCAACCCAAGCGCGAGGCCATGCGCCCCACGGTGGTGACCCACAGCCTGAAGCCGCTTTCAAACTCAGCCTTCGGGGGCACGAAAATTATCATGCGACGCAAGGTGCTGACCGGGTTAAACAGGCGGCAGATGAGAATCATGCGGTTTGTGGCCTCCAGCACATGGTCCATTTTCGAGCCCAAAAAGGAGTCGACGAGCGACGACCGCCTGTGAAGCCCCATAACCACGCAGTTGATGTCGCGTTCGTTGATGGTGTTGACCAGCCCGGCGGCAACGTCGGTATCGTAGCGCTCAATGGTAACCACCGGCATGTCGAGCGTTGCCGAGGCTTCGCGGGCCAGGCGCAGCGACGAGTCGGAGTTGTTTCGTGCCGCAGCCGAGTTGGAGGTGCGCACGTGAACCGCCATGAGTTCGCCGCGGCTGCGGTCGCTGTTTTGCAGCAGCAGGGCCACCTCCATGAGCGCAACCGAGGTCAGCGGATTATCGACCGGCACGAGGGTGTTGTCCGGATGATCGCTGTCGGTAATCGGAGTTTCTTCGAGCATTTTCAGGCGCAGGCGACCCGCAGCGCCCGAGGTTGCCATCGGGGCGGTTGCGCAGGTAATCAGAATCATCAGCACCGTGGCATTGAGCATCGACGAGTCAAACAAGCCGAAGTCGTAGCCCACGGAAACCACCGCCAAGGCCACGGCCGTATGGGCCGTTGTCAGGCCGAACATCACTCGCGTTGCATCGCCGCCCATGCGGTAGATTTTCGAGGTGATATACGCCGGGAGCCACTTGCCGACCAACGCCACAGCCAGCATTATCGCCGCCAGGCGCAGAGTTTCGGCCGAGGCAAGCACCCGCACGTTAATCATCATGCCGATGCCTATAAGGAAATAAGGGATGAACAGCGCGTTGCCAACAAACTCCAGGCGCGCCATCAGCGGCGAGCTGTTGGGCACAAAGCGGTTCAGCACCAGCCCGGCAAAGAAAGCGCCCAAAACCCCCTCGAGGCCGATGGTTTTTGCGAGCCAGGCGGCAAAAAACACCAGAGCGAGAATGAACACGAACTGCGTTACGCGGTCGGAATACCTGCGCAGGAACTGACGGCAGAGCCAACGGTAGCCGAAGCCGATGCCAANGCAAAAGGNAGCGAGTTTGAGCAGCAGAATNGAAATTTCGTTGGGCGAAAAATTGCCGGTAACGTGAACGTTAACAGCCGTTGCGAGCGTCAGCAACGCANCNATAACGGCCACTATGGTGCCGACAATCGCCATCAGCACCGCCGGCGCCTTGGTGATTCCGAAACGGACGGCAACCGGATAGCTGATGAGGGTGTGCGAGGCATACATCGACGCCAGGAGCAGCGCCGTTACCAAATCGCAGTCAAAAAAGTAAATTGCCGAAAAGAATCCGATTATCAGCGGAATAAACAGCGTAAGCAAGCCGAAAACCGCGCCGCGCTTAAGGTTTTTGCGCAAGTGAACAAGGTCGATTTCAATAGCCGCCAAAAACATCAGGTAGAGCAAGCCGACCTGACCGAAGATTTTAAACGACGCGTCGTTGTCGAGCAAATGGAATCCGTAGGGCCCCACCGCCACGCCGGCAACAATCATGCCGATAATGTGAGGGATTTTCAGGCGGTTGAGCAGCAGCGGCGCAAGCAGAATAATCGCCAGCACAACGAAAAAAATCAGTGTGGGGTCGGTTATCAGTGCCGTTGCCATTGCAGTTCTCAGGGAGATTATTTGATGGTCCAGGTTATGGTGCCGTTTTGCGACGGTCGCTTCGGGTCGGCGGAGTAGCGCAGCTTTTTAGTTGCGGCGAGGCAGGCATTGCGTACTTCCGCTTCGCGCAAGAAACCGCTTGACTTCACGACCCGGGCGTCGGTCACGAGGCCTTCGGCGTTGACTTTTACGCGAATTGTCACTGTTCCCTGCGCATTCTTTATACCCGGGTCGGGCTCGTACAGGAGTTCGCGGCCATCGAGACCAAGGCCGTTTGACTGCGGATTATTGCCGGTCGACGCATTGCCCGAGGCGGCGGAGCCGGCGGCCTGCTGGTCGGTGGCCTTCAAGCCCGTTGTTTTGCCGACCCTGGCAAGGATTTTGGCGCGCGCCTGCTCTTCGAGTTCCTCTTTGGTCGGCCCGGCGGGCTTCTGCTCTTCGGGCTTCACCACCTGAAGGTTTTCGGGCTGCGGAGTTGTTGAGGCAACCAGATCGGGCACAGCCTCGCCCGAACCGGAGTCGGCAATGTCAACGCCGCCGTCGTCGCTCGCAGCGGCCGAAGCCACCTCGCCGTCGACCATCGGCGTGGGATTCGACAGAATCTGCTGATAGTCTATGTCGGCAAAAAATATCTCCGCTTCCTCGGCCTGCGGGGCATTCGGAATCTTGGGCGATGATGAGGAAATGACCGTGAACCGCAGCCACAAAAACAGCAGCAACGCCGTCAATGCGGTAACGCAGAGTGCTATGAGCCGGTCTCTGTTCATTTCTCGGGTGCGGTAGTCGCCAATACTATTTTAATGTTGTTTTCGGTGCCGGCATTGAGCATTTCAACCACGCGGCCGTATGTTACTTCCTTGTCGGCATAGAGGGCCACAAACGAAGTCGGATTTTCTTCGGTTTCCTGCTGGCGCACGAGGTCAAAGAAGTTTTTCAGCTGCTCGCCGGGGTTCACCGAGTCGAGCATCTGCCAGTCGTCGCCCTCGCCGTTCATGGTGGCGATGCGGCCCTGAGCGTCGAGATAAATGCGGGCCGACGGCTTTAGGGTTGTTTGCGTCGAGCTTTCAGGCAGGTTTACCTCCAGGGCGTTGGGAAACACGAAAGTGCTGGTCACCATAAAAAAGATGAGCAGCAGAAAAATAATGTCGGTCATCGACGCCATCGAAAAGGTGGCCGACATGTCGAATTGTCGTTTCAGNGCCATGGCGCANTCTCTCTTANGCGGGTTCGTTGAGCANNTCCATGAANTCCATGGTTTTNCCNTCNAGNANGGNCATNACNGANTTGATGCGCGCNACCAGNTAGTTNTAGGCAAACAGGGCGGCNACGCCAACTACCAGNCCAACGACGGTGGTTACCAGNGCCGTGTAGATGCCGTCGGCAAAAGTCGACAATGTGGCGGCNGANCCGGCGGTGGCCATGGCGTGGAANGCCTCGACCATGCCGATAACCGTNCCNAGGAAGCCGAGCATCGGAGCGCCGGCGGCGGTGGTGGCAAGCCAGGGCAGACCCTTGCCGAGGCGGGCAATTTCGATGTTGCCCATGTTTTCAACCGTCACGAGAATATCCTGCATCGGACGGCCTATGCGCGAAATGCCTTTGGCAATCAGCGCCGAATATGATGTGGGGGTTGAGTTGCAGAGGTTAAGGGCGCTTTCGATTTCGCCTTCGTGGATATAATCCTTAATGCGGTTCATGAATGTGGGGTTCTGACGGCCCGCACGGTTAACCACTATAAGGCGTTCAACGAAAATGTAGATGCAAATCAGGGCGAGCAGAGCCAGCGGAATCATTATGAAGCCGCCTTGGAGGCAGAGAGACCAAAGGGAAAGTTCTTGCATAATATAATGATGTTGTAAGAATTATTTTAAAAGTGAGCGATAGCGCTTAATAGTTTCTTCAAACCCGAGGTATAGAGCCTCGCAAATCAGCGCATGACCAATCGAAACCTCGCTCAAATGGCTTACGCGCTCGGCAAAGAAGCCCAGATTTTCGAGCGAAAGGTCGTGGCCGGCATTAACGCCTATGCCCGACTTGCGCGCCTGAACGGCAGCGGCAACGTAGGGNGCCACGGCGGCTTCGCGGTTGGCGGCGTAGCCGTCGGCGTATGGTTTGGTATAGAGCTCAACGCGGTCGGCGCCGGCCTTGGCGGCAGCTACCACCTGCCTGGGGTCCGGGTCGATAAATATGCTCGACCGTATGCCCGCTTCGCGCAGAGTATCAACAACTTCCGACAGGAATTCCATATTGGCCTCAACATCCCAGCCGGCCGACGAAGTGATGGCGTCGGGCGCATCGGGCACCAGGGTTACCTGCTCGGGCTTCACGCGAACAACCAGCTCGATGAACTCCTTCGACGGATAGCCCTCGATGTTGAACTCGGTTTTCAGGGCCGGGCGCAGCTGCAACACGTCGGCTCGGCGGATGTGGCGTTCGTCGGGGCGCGGATGCACCGTGATTCCCTGCGCGCCGAAGCGTTCGATATCGAGCGCGGTTTCAAGCAGATTCGGGCGATTTTCGCCGCGCGCGTTGCGCAGAGTGGCGATTTTATTTATGTTTACGCTGAGTTGTGTCATTTGGTTATTTTGCGAAATTTTCGTATCTTTGCATCATAAAAGATGCCCAAAGAGCAACTGCAAATTTACGAATTTATTTTTAGAAAGGAAAATNATANTGGACAACGTTGATAACTTTTTGCCGGCCGACGATTTCCGCAACNGCCTGAGCCGCGANNCCATGATGCCGCCCCTGCCTNAGGCATCGAGGCTNTTGGTGGCATNCTACCCGGCAAATTTCAGTGCCTCGGCCCTGGCCCGCGCGANTGAAGACACGAATGCCCACCTCATAAANATGAACGTCACCTCNCGACGCCTCGACGACGGCCGGCTCACAATCGAGNTGCGCACCAACCAGCGCAACCCCTCAGCCGCCATGCGCTCGCTCGAACGCTATGGCTACGAGGTTATTGCAACCGACCAGCATGAGCCCGACGAATCCGACAGCCACCTGCGCGCCCGCGCCGCAGAGCTGCTCAACATCCTGGAAATGTAGCCNCGCAAATAANATANGCCCGAANCATTGAAATTATTCGTTCNCGCATCGCGCCGCAAGGNCTCCATGCTTNCCGCGGGGCTNTTCGACCGCGTGTGGCAACACCTGCTGCAGCTCAGCGGCGGCAACATGCAGCTTTCGCAACCGCTCTACGACATGCTGCTCGCCCAACGCCCCATGCCCGAAACCGTCGCATCGGTAAAACGCGGCGAGCCAATCGATGCCGACCTGGCCATATCGCTTGGCGGCGACGGCTCTTTTCTGCGATGCACACAGTGGGTCGGCAACTCCGGAGTTGCCATTTTAGGGGTCAACGCCGGTCACCTCGGCTTCCTCACCGACTTCACCATCGACGACTTTTTGGAATCTGACGTCGCTACGCTCCGCACGCTGAAACTGCAGCCCCGGAGCGTGCTCAACGTTGAAATCGACGGCGAAGCGCCCGAAGGCCTGTGGCCCTACGCTCTCAACGACATTGCGATGCTCAAAACCGACTCCGCCTCGATGATTTCCGTTGAAACCACCGTCAACGGNTCGCCGCTGACCACNTACCAGGCCGANGGCCTGATNGTNGCCACCCCCACCGGCTCGACGGGCTACAACCTGTCGGTNGGCGGNCCGATTATGGACCCGGCGCTGTCGGCACTATTGCTTTCGCCTGTGGCCCCGCACCTGCTGGCCATGCGCCCGCTGGCCATCGACGGCTCGGCGGAACTCGAATTCACCGTACGCACCCGCGCAGACCATTTCATGCTCAGCGTCGACGGCCGCTCGGTGGCCCTTGCCGCCGACACCCGGCTGCGAATTTCCGTTGCCGACTTCCCTATAATCGTCGCCCAGAACCCGAACCACGATTTTGCCGAAACTTTACGCTCAAAATTGCTATGGGGCGAAAGACCTGTAAAACAGTGAGTTGCTTTTCGGAGGCAAACTTTTTTGAAAAATTTTTCGCAAAATATTTGCACAGTTCAAAAATCCTTCCTAACTTTGCACTCGCAAACGGGACGCAACGGCGCTCCCAACAAAAACCAAAAACGGTGTGGTAGTTCAGCTGGTTAGAATACCTGCCTGTCACGCAGGGGGTCGCGGGTTCGAGTCCCGTCCATACCGCCGAGGAGAGAGGAGAATGAGTTTCTNAGGACTCCGGTCCTGGTTACTCATTCTTTTTTTTGTATCCCCTACCCTCCTGTTTCTCCTGTCAAAATAATATGATAAAAGCTGAAGTTTATGAGGCGATGATGGCGCTGCGCGACGACGAGCATGCGCGCACCCTTATGCGCTTTTTCAAGTGCGGAGAAGGGGAGTATGGCTACGGCGACCGCTTTTTAGGCATCCCCGCTCCGGCCACCCGCGAGGTAGTTAAGCGCTTCCGCAACGAGGCCGAGCTCGCCGACACGCTGGCGCTGGTCGAGTCGCAATGGCACGAAATCCGGCTCGCCGGCTTTCTGCTTATGATAGAGATTTTTAACCGCTACCGGCGCAAGAAAGATGTCGACGGAATGGAGTCGGCCGTGGACTGCTACATAGAGTCGATACCGCGCGGCAACAACTGGGACCTGGTTGACATGGTGGCGCCGAAAATTCTCGGAGTATGGTTGGTGATGCACCCCGAAGAGCGCAAAGTGCTCTATGAGTTTGCCAACCGCGAGGACTCGCTGTGGCATCAGCGCGTGGCCATAGTTACCAACTGGATGCTGATTCGCGAGGGAGTGTATGACGACACCCTGCGCATTGCCCGGCAGATGCTGACCCATAAACATGACCTTATTCACAAGGCTTCGGGGTGGATGCTGCGCGAAGTTGGCAAGCGCGGCGGCATGGACCGCCTGCTGGAGTTCTTAGACCGCCACGCAACCGAAATGCCGCGCACAATGCTGCGCTATGCCATCGAAAAGTTTCCNGAGCCGTTGCGGCAGCACTACCTGAAGCTATGATTTCGGGTGTTGNTGGCNATAGAGCTGCAGGGAGTTGACCAGATTGTGGAANATNGAGTANAAGCCGCCGGCAAGCGCGGTTACNGGGGTGAAAAACGTGTAGCCCAGCCAAATGGCAAAGACAGTGTTCTTCTGGCCCAAGGCCTGACCGGCAGTGATGGTTTCGCCATAGCGTTTGCCGATTTTGCGCCCTGCGGCGAACTGAAAGATGCAGCAGAGAAGTGCTACAACGCCTATCCATAGCTGCGTCGACACACCGTAGGTTGAGTGCACCATGCTTCGGGCCGTTACGGCCATAGCCAAGGCGAGCGCAACGACCCAGAGATAGAACGACGCGTCGGACCATTGCTGCAGCTTGCGGTGAACNGCCGGCATGAACTGCCTGACCGCCAGGCCGCATATCAGCGGCAGCAACAGNAGCGGGAACACCTTGGAGAGTATCAGCGCCCCGGAAACGGCCATGTTGAGCCCCGGNGCGGGATGAACCCANGGAACCCANACCGAAACCAATAGNGCGGTCAGCATGTTGATGAGCACNGTGTAGGTTATGATGTCGTTAAGGTTGCCACCTAATTTGCGGGTTATGACCGCGGCGGCAGTGGCCGTGGGGCATATCAGGCAAATCATGGCGCCTTCCAAAACCACGCGCAAACCGCTCTTGGGCATCAGNATCAGCGCGATGGCTATGAGNGAAAANAGGCCGCCCTGAATCAGCAGCAGNCGCCAGTGCCAGGGGCGCAGACGCAGCTGGCGCAGCTCAATCTTGCANAANGTCAGNAANAGCATCAGAAAAATCAGNGNGGGCTGGGCAATGCCTACCGCCTGATTTGCGAATTTNTGGGCTTCGGGCCCGAAGGGGAGCGCCGCGAAGAGAAAGTAGCCGGTAACGCCGGCCACCATTGAAAATACCAGCGCCCAGTCGCGCAAGATTTGAATCATAGGCCGAGCAGATCGCGATAAATATCGAGCGCGGTGCGGATGGTGTCGCTATCGGCGGTTGAGTCGATTACAGGCTCCCCGGGCGCCCGCAGCAGAGTAAAGTTAATGTTGTTGCGCGAGGAGTTTTTCTTGTCGTGGCTCATGAGTTCGAGCAGCGCGTCGTAGTCGTTGCAGCCAATGGCGGGCATCGGCAGGTAAGCCTCGCGCAGAATCATTGCCATGGAATGAAGCTCGGCCGACGGGAAGCCCAANAGNATGTGTGACAGAATCATCTCTATCAGCAATCCGTGGGCCACGGCAAAACCGTGGGGCACGGGGGTGTTCTGCTCCAGGGCGAACGATTCGAGAGCATGGCCGGCGGTGTGGCCGAGGTTCAGCGCCTTTCTGATGCCGGTTTCCTTGGGGTCGATTTCAACTATTTGGCGCTTAACGTTTACGTTTTCTTCGAGCAGGGGAAGCAAATCGTCGAGGTTTGATTCGCAGGGGTCAAAGGCGAGCAGGCGGCGATAGGCGGCGTCGGAGGAAATGAGGCCGTGTTTGAGCATTTCGGCGAATCCGCTGCGTAGCTCGGCGGCCGGCAAGGTTTTGAAGAAGCGGGTGGAGATTATTACCGCATCGGCCGGCGCAAAGGCTCCGATTTCGTTTTTGAAGTGGAGAAAGTTGATGCCGGTTTTGCCGCCCACGGCAGCATCTACGGCGCCGAGCAGCGAAGTGGCAACGTTGATGAACCTAATGCCGCGCTTGAAGCAGGCCGCCGCGAAGCCGCCGAGGTCAGTGACCATGCCGCCGCCAACGTTGATCAGCAGCGAGCGGCGTGTTGCTCCGCCGGTCGAGAGTTCTTTCCACACCGAGGCGANGGTTTCGAGGTTTTTGTTGTCGTCGCCGGCGGGGATGGTTATGATTTTTGCGCCGAANGTGTTGATTTCTTCGGCAATGGGTCGGGTGTTGCTGTCGGCCAGCATGAACAGGCCTGTGGGGGCCATTTCGGCCACCAGCGAGGCGAGNGCCCCGGCAACCTCGTTAGTGAATATCAGTTTCTGCATCTGACAGTTCTTTTAATATTCCGGGTAATTTTTCGGCGCATTCGGTCATGGAGGCGAACACCAGATCTGCCCCGGCCTCCTTGAGCGTCTGGTGTGGTATGGGCCCGGTGGCNACGGCCACGGTAAAGCAGCCTGCGCGATGGCCTGCGGTTACGCCGAGCGGNGCGTTTTCAATAACCACGCACTCTTCGGGCTTGACGCCGGCCAGAGCNGCGCCTTGCAAAAAGGGGTCGGGATTAGGCTTTCCGCGCTTNACGTTGAGGGCGGTTACGCGCCGGTTGGCCGGAAAGCGGCCGGGATAGTCGGNGTCGAGCCGGTCGAGCANCGACCCCTGGGCCGANCCGGTAACCAGAATGGTTTGCGGAGACGAGGGAAGTGCTGCCAGNCNTTCAACCAGCTCGGGGGCGCCGGCCATAACCTTCGGCGCGGGCTTTGAGCGAAAAATTTCGGCCTTGCGCTCGTAGAAGTCGTGGACCTCCTGCTCGGTTGCGGGGCGACCGTAGGCGCGGCGTATGAGCATGTCGACCGTAAAATGGCCTGTAGCACCTTCNTAGAGATAAAATTCCTCGGGTGTGCACGGTATGTTGTGTTCGCTTACCATCTGATACCATGAACCCGCATGGTTCGGCATCGAGTCGTAGAGCGTGCCGTCCATATCAAAAAGTATAGCCTTAACTTTCATAATTCGGCTGCAAAGTTACCAAAAATCCCGCGGCTACGCAAATCAGAAACGCGCACCGACAACAACCTGAACGCGTTCGGAGGAGATGAGAAAGGAGTAGCCGGCGTTGAAAAGGAACGACAGGTCGGCCCTGGCGATTGCCGAGGCAAAGAACGCGCGGTGGTTGTAGGTAAAGGCCATGCGGCCGTCGAGGGTGGTCGAAACCAATTCCGACAGGTCCCTGTGTTTTTGAACTTGAGTTTGGGTAGAGCGGCGGTAGCCCACGCCGGCGAGCACGGTGATGTTGTAGAGCCAGCCATGCGGCATAGCGACGTTGAAGCCATAGCCGGCCAGCCCCTCTACGGTGTGGAAATGAAACTGATTCAGCAGCGGCAGCTGTTCGGGCTTGAACATCAACACTTCGGCAGGCAGGTCGGTAAAGTCAATCTGCACGAACTGGCGCGTATAGCGAGCGCCGACGAGCCACGTACCGGCCGAGAGTTTCTGATATTTCGAATATCTGTAGGCGGCGGCTTGCGAGTAGTGGTTGTGGTTGAGGAAATAGTAGCCGTTGACCGAAAGGGTGTTGCGGCGNGTGTTGTCGAGCGGAATNTGNANGCGCCNGCCATCGTTGTAGTTGGCNAAGCGATANAGATAGGTGTTGCCCTGNAGTTTCTGGTTCAGCANCTCAATCGANAAGCGCGATGTTGTAAAGGAAAACGAAAAGGTTGAGCGGGGCGCGTCGTAGTAGTTTGCCAGCTTGTTCATGTTCCACGTGTAGCCGACCGACACGGCCATGAAATTCAGGTGAACGCCCATGTCGTAGCCGAAGTTCGAGCGAATCTGAACCCGCGANTCAACCTCGGGAATGCGGTCAAACAGGTAGCCGTAGGATTGCGCGGAGCCGACGGCGTCGAGGGTTATTTTCCAGTTTTTGCCGGTGAAGCCTACGTAGTTGGGGTCGTAGGAGTTGAAAACGTGGTCACCCCAGTTATAGACCTTAACGCAGAAGCGGGCAAATCGCGGATATTTGATGCGCGGGTCGTTGATGTGGAAGCCCGTCTGCCAAAGCTGCTGCACCCAGTTGCCGTGCAGCGCGGGAATGGAATCGCCCTTTGGCTCGGCGGAGTTGAAGCCGTCGATATCGAGGTCGATTTCGGCCAGGGCCGTCGATGCGGTCAGCAATAGCACTAACAGTGAAATCAGTCGGCTTTTCATGCTATTATTTCCANGGCTTTGTTGATNAAGTCGGGGTCGTTGAAGTCGAGCCAGTGGAGCTTGTGGCCGCGGCGTTCCATGCCGCGGAACCAGGTCATCTGGCGCTTGGCGAACTGATGTATGGCAATTTCGAGCTGCTCGGTCATNTGCTGCAGCGAGAGNNGNCCCAAAAGATGCAGGGTAATAAACTTGTATTCAAGGCCGTAGTAGATCAAGTCCTCGGGGTCGATGCCGGAGTCGAGCAGCGTCTGAACCTCGGCAACCATGCCGGAGTCGAGCCGGGCGCGCAGGCGCTCGGAAATGCGTTGGCGCCGCAGGTCGCGGTCAATGTTGAGGGCAATTATGCGGGCCGGGCGCGGATTCGGTTCCGCGGCGCGCGCGGCGTCGGGGTTGGCGGCGTAGTAGGTCTGGATTTCTATGGCGCGGATTGCTCGCGCGGGGGTGTCGACGTCGGTTGTGTTGTGGAGCACTTTCATGGCCGCCAGGCGTTGGGTGAGCTCGGCCAGCGACAGTCCGCGCAGCGAGGCGCGCAGCTCCGGATTTTCAGGTACCGGGGGCAGACGCAGGCCGTNGACCANCGATTCGNCGTANAGGCNGGTGCCGCCGCANACTATCGGGCGCGAGCCNCGGGCGCTGATGTCGTCGATNGNGCGGTTGGCGTCGCGCAGNTATTCAAAGAGGTTATNTTTCGCACCGGCGGGGCAGATGTCTATCAGGTGGTAGGGCACTGAACCATATTCCTCAAGGTCTTTGCCCGTGCCGAGGTCCATTGAGCGATAGACCTGGCGCGAGTCGGCCGACACGATTTCTGCCGGAGCAATCGCCCCGGCAAGTTCTACGGCGCGGCGGGTTTTGCCGCAGGCCGTAGGGCCCGTAATGACTATCAGAGGTTTATTTTCGGAACTCGGCATCAAAAAATTCCAGCATGCGGGCGAATACGAGGGCCCGGGTGTTGCAACCGTAGATGGAGTGGTTCATGTTGGGGAAAAGGAGCATCTGCGGCATGCGGTTGGCGGCGATGAGTCGCGCGGTGAGCTCCATGGTGTTAGACAGGTGCACGTTGTCGTCGGCAGTGCCGTGGATCAGCAGCAGCGGGCAGTTCATGCGCACTACGCGGTTAACCGGCGCCGACAGGTCGTAGCCCTCGGGATTGGCCTGCGGGGTTGACATGTAGCGCTCGGCGTAGATGGTGTCGTAGTAGCGCCACGAAGTTACCGGGGCAACGGCAACGGCTGCGGCAAACGGAGCGCCCGACGAGGCGCACATCAGCGACTCGTAGCCGCCGAAGCTCCAGCCGTAGATGCCGATGCGGTTGGCGTCGGCCCACGATTGCTTGCGCAGGTAGTTGAGCAGGTCGGTTTGCGACTGGGTTTCGAGGGTGCCGAGCTGCTTGTAGACGCACTGCTCGAACTCGCGGCCGCGACCGCCGGTGCCGAGGCCGTCGGCGCAGACAACCACGTAGCCCTGCTGCGCGAAATATTGCGGCCAGTCTATGCCCCAGCGGTTAATGACTTCCTGCGAGCCTGGGCCGGAGTATTGGGAGATGATGACCGGATATTTTTTCGAGGGATTGAAGTCGGCGGGTTTAACGATGTAGGCATTATATTCGTGGGCCATGCCGCTGAAGGTGAAGAACTCGCGCTTGGGGGCCGAGGCGTAGCGGGCGTTGGCCGAGGCGTTGTCTTCGAGGGTGCGCATGGTCTTGTCTTTGGCGGAGCCGACAAGGGTGTAGACCGGGGCGGTTTGGGCCGACGAGTGGCTCAGAATGTATGTTGCGCCGCCGGGAGCGAACGTGGCCGACGACCATCCGGCGCCGGGCGAAACCGTTTCGGCGGTTTTCTTGCGGGGGTTAACCTTGGTGATTACNCGGTTGATGGGGCCGTTGGCGGTTGACTGATAGTAGTATTCGCCGTCGGGGGTGTAGCCATAGAAGTCGGTGACGTCATAGTCGCCCGAAGTCAGGGCGCCGAGGTCGGAGCCGGTGTAGCTCAGGCGATANAGGTGGCTCCAGCCGGTGCGGTCCGAGAAAATCACCATTTCTTCGGGCAGGTAGGTCACCGATTCGTAGCACTCGGGGCGCACCCATGCCGACGATTTTTCCTGATGAATCTGTGTGGCAACGGTTGAGCGCGGATTAACCGAGTAGAAGTCGAGGCGGTTCTGCTCGCGGTTGAGGGTCAACACAATGAGCTGAGCCGACGTGGGCCCGAAGTGGATGCGCGGAATATATTCAATATCGGTTGCGGGCAGGTTGAGCTGCTTGGTNTTGCGNGTTTCAACGTCGTAGGAGTGGAGCGTAACCTTTGAGTTCGGTTCGCCNGCCACNGGATATTTATAGGTNTAGTCGCCGGGATAGAGGGCATATTGCGGTTTGGGGTCGCAGGCGCCTTCGTATTCGGTAAACGAAAAGGCCGGCACTTGGCTTTCGTCATATTTCAGATAGCAGAGCATGGAATTGTCGGGGGCCCACTCCATGGAGCGGTTGGTCGAAAATTCTTCTTCGTAAACCCAGTCGGGAATGCCGTTGATAATGGAGTTTACCTTGCCGTCGGTGGTAACGGCCACTTCAGAGCCGTAGTCGACCTTATGGACGTAGATATTGTTGTCGGCAGCCATGAAAGCAATCATGCGGCCATCGGGGCTCACCACCGGCGACTGCTGCATGGGGTGGGCGGTCGATAGCGGTTTGAGGGTGTTGCGGCGTATGTCGAAAATATAGTATGCGGCGCGGAAAGTGCGGCGATAGATTTGCTGACGCTCTTTATAAACCAGCAGCAGCGAGCCGTCGGGGCTCACCGTGTATGCGCTTATGCGNTCGAGCTTTTGGTCGCCGCGGGTTTTTGTGCAGTCAAAAATCGTTTCGATGAGTTTACCTGTGGCAACGTCGTAGCGGCTGATGGTTTTGCCGTCGTCGCTCATTTTCAGGTAGCTCTGGCCGTCGGGCATGAAGTCNAGNGCGGCCGAAGCGGTNGAGTTAGCGGGATATACGTAGGCGGCGAGGGCCTGGACGTCGACTTTGGCGGATGNNGTCAGGGCAGCGGCCGCAAACAGGGTGGCAATCAGGAGTTTCTTCATCAGAAAAGGGTTAATTGAGCGTCGGAATCGGGTGCNGGAGTGTGTTTTGGAGGCTGATAGCCGAATTCGGGGTCGGAGGCTATGGGGGTGTGGCCGGCGGGAACGCCACCGGGGAGCAGCCAGTCAATGTCGTCGAGCTCGGCCGAAGTGTCGTTGGCCGGGTCGTAGGCCTGCACGCGCGGTTTGCGGGGCGAGCGTTTGCGTTTGCCGGTGGTTTCGGGCTTGGAGGCTTCAGCGCTGGCGTTGGCGGTTTCGGCTTCCGAGAGCTTTTGGGTAAGCTCTTCGACTTGGTCGCGCAGTTTGGCGATTTCGGCGTTTTTGAGCGAGAGTTCCGAGCTGATGGCTTCGTAGTCGGAGCGGAGGGCGGCGCTGTCGTTGTCGTTGACCTCGGCGACTCTGATTTTATTCATCATCGACGAGATAGTGAGCTTATGCTGGTCAATCTCGGCGGTGAGTTCCTCAATGCGCGCTTCGAGATCGTGGTTGCGGTCGGCCAGGGCGCGGCGCTGGCGCTGTTCGCTCAGCAGCGCNGCCTTGTGTTCCTCGCGTTTGCCGGTAAATTCGCGCTGGCGGGCATTCATGGCCTCGGTGAACTCCTCCAGGGCCTGGCCGAGCTCGCGGGCCAGGAAGTTGCGCTGGGCCTCAACGTCGATACACTCGGCGGCAAACGGCGGCAGCTGGGCGTTCATAACCGAAGCTATGGCGTCGAGCAGCTCCACGGGAATATCGCCGGCGGTTGCCGAAGGCTCTGATTTCTTCAGGGGTTTTACCGGCTTCTGTTCCATATCGTCGAATTCAACATCGCCGGAAGTATCGGGAGCGCCGAACATTACGCGCAAAAATTTTGGTATAGCCATTGCAATGAATTTTTATGCCACAAAGTTACAAAAAATTCCTAATACTTCAATAAAAATGATTATATTTGCACCGCCGATCCATGGCCGACAGCGGTTTGCCCGGTCGGTGAAACATTTTGAAAGCGTTTACTTAACGTTCTTTCTTGACATTGCGAAATCTGGTAAATTTCAAAGGTATAGTCAAGAATGTGGCGACGGTAGATGTCTTATGTAGATGTGTATCTATAGTCGTGGTGTGATGTGTGAGCGTCATTCCGCAGTTTGCATATACATATTTACGTGAGGTTCTGCACGTTGCTCGTTCCAACTATATCGGGCAATACCAGAGCCTCGCAATGTGGGATGAGCATCAAGTATGGCCCTCACGTTTTCGTTTTTAAATACTCCATTCATTATCACCGACTTAGTGGGCGAGAAGGTACTAAACCATAAAATCTTATGCGATGTAAACTTCTAACCCTTTTGGTCGCCCTGCTCGGCACTTTGCCCTCCATGGCCCAAACCTTCACCTACACCTACGAAGGCCAGACAATTACCTACACCGTTCTTGACGAAAAAGCAAAAACTGTTTCTACGCAAGAAGGTTCTTATGACGTTCCGGGCAATAATGTTTCCGGAGGACTTGTTTTGCCGGCACATCCTAAGTCTGGAAACGTGGAATATACCTTAACTTCAATTGCGCCCTACTCTTTTTATGGATGCGCCGACCTTATTGATGTTATACTCCCCGAAACTGTTACTTACATAGGACATAGCGCTTTTTATAACTGCAGCGGCTTGTCGTCGGTTAACGTCCCTGAAGCAGTGATTGAAATTGATAATGCTGCTTTCTATGGTTGCAGCAGTCTATCGTGGGTCATAATTCCTGAATCCGTTACTTATATGGGCAACGGCGCGTTTAATGGTTGCAGCAGTCTGGAATCGGTTATTCTTCCAAATTCCTTGACTGAGATTGGTCGATTTGTGTTCAATGATTGTAGCGCTCTGACTTGGATTGAAATTCCTAACTCGATTACCTTAATCAACTCGTTTGCTTTCCACGGATGCAGTAGCCTTACCGAGCTTACGCTGCCTAACTCTCTTGTTTCAATTGGCAATGATGCTTTTTCGCTCTGCAGCGGTCTGACTGAGGTTACTATTCCCGCCTCCGTAACCGATATTGGCCTGGATTCGTTCGGGAGTTGTGAAAGTTTAACGACAATCAATGTTGCCCCCGGAAACAGCTCCTTCACTTCCGATAATGGTGTGTTGTACAATAAGAATAAGTCTGAACTCATACAATGCCCGGCAGCCAAGCAAGGTGTTTTTGAAGTACCCGGCTCGGTTACCGAGATTCGCGACTATGCTTTTTTCGGTTGCAGCGGCTTGACTGAAATTACAGTTCCCAATACTGTTACAGCCCTCGGTTCAGCAGCCTTTTACGTCTGCGAGGGCTTGACTAAGATTAATATTCCCACGTCTGTTACATCTATCAAGAGGAACACTTTCGGCTTCTGTCTCAACCTGTCAGAGATAACTATCCCTGAATCTGTTACGTCTATTGAAAACGGTGCTTTCTACAGTTGTGATGGCTTAACTAAAGTTATCTGTCAAGCAGCCAATCCTCCCGCATTGGAAGAAGTAGCATTCTTTATCTATGAGGGAGTTGCTTTGTATGTTCCCGAAGGTTCGCTTTCTGCCTATCAAAACAGCGATTGGGCTAAATATTTCTCGAATATCAAAGAGCTGAAATCGGGATTGACTGTCGAAATTGCGGGCGACGGCACTGTTTATGGCGCCGGCTTTGAGGCTATTGCCAATGGCTCCCAAATTTCGGGTTCTGATTTCGAGTTCCTTATACTGCCCGACCACGGCAATGTAGTTTCGTCTATTACCCTCGATGGTCAAGACATTACCGGCAACCTTGTTGCTAACAAGCTGACAATAGCAGACTTCACCAGCGAAGGCGATGGAATCTTGCGAATTGAGTTCGCTCCCGCCGGTGAGGCCATCCTTTCGGTAAAGGGTGCCGATAACCATTCTTTCCTCCATTATTATAAGCAGGGAAGCCGAGCCAAAATCTATCTGGCAGCTGACGAGGGCTGGGAAATCCATTCCGTAACCTACAATGGCGTAGACGTTACCGGCCAGCTGGAGGATAACATGTTCACCACCGAGCCGCTCTATGGCATGAATCACCTCAACATGGTTCTTATCAGCAACGGTATTTCAAATGTAAACGAGGTGAACGCAACTGCCGGGCGGGTGCGGATTTCCGTTAACCGCAACACGGTTTCAATCATAGGGCTTGCTGACGATGATGCCTTAAGCGTTTATGACCTGTCGGGCAAAACTATTTACAGCGGCTTCGACCGCACACTGACCCTTATACCCGGCCAGGTTTACATCCTAACCACTTCCTCACAAACTTTCAAAGTAGCAATCTAATCAACCAAAGCATACACCCCAAACAGGCAGCGGCCCCCACCCCGCTGCCTATNTTTTTGACAGGAGAACAGAANCGGAGCCCGCGATGCGGGCGTGAGAGCTTAGCCAGGGGTGAGGACCGCGTTAGCGGCCNTAACCCCTGGTTGATGATTGCGGCCCTAAAGAGGAAGCGGCGTAGCTGCGACACGATTCTGTCGCACCTAACGGCGCTCCCATTTGGTATGGTGCGCTGACCAGGGGCTGCGGTCCGCTATGCGGCCCTGACCCCTGGCTATGGTCTGTCGGCCCGCGTGGCGGGCGTTTTTTTAAAGATAAACAGATGGGAAAAAATAATGGAGGTTGCGCCCGTTTGGGGTGCAACCTCCGGAGTCGGTAGCGAATCCGGGACTCGAACCCGGGTTTCCGCCGTGAGAGGGCGGCGTGCTAGGCCACTACACTAAATCGCCGTTTGCGGTGCAAAGTTACCAACTTTTTCCNACTCCCGCAAATTTTTTCAAAACTTTTTATTCCGATTGCTATTCTAATTAGCAGGCGCGGAGGAGGAAGAAGTTCTTTTTGCCGCGCTGAACGAGGATATATTTGTCTTGAAGCAGCATATCGGTCGAGGCCTTGGCCTGCGGATCGGTAACTTTTTCCTTGTTGATGCTCAAACCGCCGCCCTGAACCATTTTGCGGAATTCGCCCTTGGAGGGGAACACCGGACACTCGGCAGTGGTTATAAGCTCAACCAGCGGCTGACCATCTTCGATAGCGCCGCGCGATACCGGATATTGCGGCACACCTTCCATAATGTCGAGCAGNGTNGCCTCGTCGAGGTTNTGCAGGGCCTCTACGGCCTTGGGGNTGAAGAGAATCTGCGAGGCCTCGATTGCGGCATCGGCTTCGGCCTCGGAGTGTACCATCGAGGTGATTTCGCGGGCCAGGCGCTTCTGCAGCGGACGCAGCCCGGGGTTTTCGGCCTGCTGGGCAACGAGGGCTTCGATTTCTTCGCGGTCGAGGGTGGTGAAAATCTTGATATACTTTTCGGCGTCGACGTCGGAAACGTTAAGCCAGAACTGATAGAACTTATAGGGCGACGTGCGCTTGGGGTCGAGCCAAACGTTGCCGCTCTCGGTCTTGCCGAACTTGCCGCCGTCGGCCTTGGTAATCAGCGGGCAGGTCAGGGCAAAAGCCTCGCCCCCTTCGGTGCGGCGAATGAGCTCGGTGCCGGTGGTNATGTTGCCCCACTGGTCGGAACCGCCCAACTGCAGGCGGCAGTTTTTGTTGCGGTAGAGCCACAGGTAGTCGTAGCCCTGCAGCAGNTGATAGGAGAACTCGGTGAACGACATGCCGTGGCTTGCATCGGAGCCGAGGCGCTTCTTAACCGAGTCCTTGGCCATCATGTAGTTAACGGTGATGTGCTTGCCAATATCGCGGATGAAGTTCAGGAAACCGTANTCTTTCATCCAGTCGTAGTTATTGACCAGCTCGGCGGCGTTGGGAGCCGTAGAGTCGAAGTCGAGGAACTTGGCCAGCTGCTTTTTGATAGCCTCCTGGTTATGGCGCAGGGTTTCTTCGTCGATGAGCACACGCTCCTGGCTCTTCATCGAAGGGTCGCCGATCATGCCGGTGGCGCCGCCAATGAGTGCCAGCGGCTTATGGCCGGAGCGCTGGAAATGCTTGAGCATCATAACGCCTACGAGGTGACCTATGTGGAGCGAATCGGCAGTGGGGTCGATTCCGAGGTAGGCCGTAGCCATGCCTTTTTTGAGTTCTTCGTCGGTTCCCGGCATGACGGTGTGAATCATGCCACGCCAGGTAAGTTCGTCAATAAAATCCATATTTTGGTTATAGTTTATGATTTACGGAAATAGTCGAAATAGGAGGTTACTTTTACGGTTTCATCGTCGGAGAGGCGGCGCAGGGTGTATTCGGCCACGCGCTGACCCTCGAAATCGGTGTCGAAGCGCAGCTCGAAGTTGGTCAGCTCATATTCGCCGCTCTTGCCGTTGATTATGGGGCTCTTTTTGGCCACCCGGGCCACGAAGCCCGAGGGAGTATAGTCNACCGGAATACCGGTGATGTTGAGCTGNCGGATGTCGAAGAACTGATGCTCGGTTTCGGAGTAGGTGAGCATTATGCCTTCGCCGCGGAGGGCCACGGTGCCGGCCGCAACGTTGAATTCGAGCTCATAGCGCGGATGAATGGCGTTTTCTTTAATTTCGTCGCCGCGCATGTTAACGATGGTGTTGCGGTTGGCATACATGCCGGTTTCGCGCGGGAGCATCCACACGCGGTAGCGGCCGCCGTCGGAGAGGAACGAGCCCCAGTAGATTGTCGACAGCCAACCGAAGCGCAGGTCAAACACCGACATGTCGCCCGAGTAGGAAGCCATGCCCTGGGTTGAGAAGAAGGTGTAGTTATAGCCGGTAACTTCGCCGCTTTCGCTGAACTCTTCGTCGAGCATCTGCACCAGGCCGTTGACCGTGGTTGAGCGCACGGGCAGCGCGTCGGCAAGCTTGAAATCGTTGAGTTCGAGAATAAAGTAGCCCGAAGTCATGTCGTTTTTAACGGTAATCGAGGCGAAATCGCTGGCACAACCGGTGCCGTTTTGCGTGTCGTAGGAGTACACAACAACGTTGCGATATTCCTCAAGTTCGCGTATGGGGTCAATCGGCTTGCATGAGCCGAGCGCCAGGAGCGGAAGAAGGATAAGGAGGAGTTTTTTCATTTTGCGGTTACATGATATAGCGCAGGGTCAGGCCGAAAGTGCGGCGCGAACCGCGCTGAATAAAGTCATTATTGATTGAACGGAAATAAAACGTATCGTAACGCTGATTTAGTATATTTTCGCCCCATACGTCGAGCGAAACCTTCTGCAGCTGGAAGCGCACCGAGGCTCCGAGCAGCGCATAGAAGTTCTGGCGTTCGGTGTTTTCTTCGTTCCAATACATCGGGCCTACGCCGCGACCGTTGACTTCGATGTCGATTCGGTTGAACCACCACATTTTCAGCGGNTGGGAGTATTGCACNGAGGCAAAGGCGGTGTGGGNCGGTGCGTAGGGCACTGTGTTGCCCTTATAGCTGATGGCGTTGCCCTTGCTGTCGTGGTCGTCGTAGCGCAGGAACTTGGCGTTGGTGTAGCCATAGCTTGCGCGGGCGGTCCAGCGGTCGGTGGGATAGGCGGTGATGGCCAGCTCGGCGCCCGCCGAGCGCGTGCGGCCGGCGTTGGTCATCATGCGNCCNGTAATNCTGCCGTCGGGGAACACGGTAAGCTGCTGNTCGCGNATGTCGATATAGAACGCCGCCAGGTCGGTCAGGATGCGGCCCTGCATGCAGCTGAAGTGGCCGCCGATTTCNTAGTTCCACGAAACTTCGGGCTTATATGCGGCAATCTCCTCAACGGTGAATTTCGAGTCCAACGAAGGCATCATGCCGGCAACCTGCGGGGGCATCTGCTCCTTGGCGGAATTCATCAGGGCGGCAGTCAGCTTGTCCTGAAGAATGGTCGAGAACATCTGGGTGTTATATCCGCCGGCCTTATAGCCTTTGGAAATGTTGAGGTAAACGTTGGAGTTCTCCATTGCCGGGATGCGATAGCTGACGGTAAACTTGGGCAGCAGCTGGAGCCAGTGCTGGCGCAGGAGGTCATGTTCATGCACATTGCCGTCGAGGTGGAGCTTGCGCTGACCCATCTGGAACTGTGCGCCGGTCGAAGTGTCGATGTCGTAGGTCATGGCTGCGTGCTCGTAGTCGAGGCGCAACCCGGCGGTAAAGGTCCAGTCGCCGAGGGTGTAGTCGCTCTGGTGGTAAAGGGCGGCGCCATAGTTGGGGAGCACAAAATCGTCGTGGAGATAGAAACTTTCGGTGTCCCACACCAGCGGCACGGGGATATTTTTGAGAATCAGATTGTCGATGCCATCTTTCTGGAATTTGACCGGGGCAGACATTTTTGTGTGCTTCACGAAGCCAAAGGCGCCGGCCATCCAGCAGTAGTTGCCCTTGGTGCCACGGAAAATAAAGTCCTGGGTAGCGGAAAATTCGCGGATTTTCTGATTGAGGGTAAAGTAGCTGTCGGGGGTGAAGTCGTTGTCGAGCTCAAGCTCGTCGCCAAAATAGCGCAGGCCGGTAATTGAGCTGAACGTAAAGTCTTTGGTGCGCCACTGAACGGTCAGGCCTTCGCTTGCGCTGAAGCGGTCGTAGTAGCATGTGTCGTTATAGTTAACCACACCCGAGCCCATAAGTTCGTAGGGGTAGCCGCCCTGGCGGTTATAGTTGTAGCTGAGCACGTTATCGACCGTAACGTTCGGTTTGGGCAACCATGCGAGTTTCACCTTGCCGCCATATTGCTCTGCCTGGTCGGCTTTATGTTTCTGCATGGGCCATTTGGTAGCCACCCAAAGGTTTTCGGTCTGGCCGCGGGTTGAATAGGCATTGATATCCACGCCGAGGGCAAACTTGGGGTTGAATTTCTGATAAATGCCCATGGCCGCGCGCCAAGTGGCGTAGCTGGCCGTTTCCATGAGCAGGCGCAGGCCCTGATAGCGCATGGGCGAGAGGGTGTAGACGTTGATGAGGCCACCCATGGTGTTGCGGCCGTAGAGGGTGCTCTGCGGGCCGCGCAGAATTTCGACGCGCTCAATGTTGAAGAAGTCGAAATCATAGTCATTTTTATTGAGCACGGGAATGTTGTCGACGTTCAGGCCCATTACCGGCTGGTCGATGCGCGCCCCGAGACCGCGGACGTAGATGCTCGAAGTCATGCGCGAGCCGTAGGCGGGAATGAAGAAGTTGGGCGTCAGCTCCGAAACCTGCTTGATATCGGTAATGTTGAGTCGCTCAATGGTTTGAGCGCCAACTGTTGTTGAGGCCACAGGCTCGGTTTGGAGCTGCTGAGCCTGTTTGATAGCGGTAACACTAACCTCGCCGAGCACCAGAGTGTCGGAGGGTTCAACGGCCAGCGCGCAACCGCCGGCAAGCATAAAGAGCGTTGCGAATATTTGTTTTACAGTCATTTTACAGAATTTAGCCAAAGAGCTGAAGAGGCATCGGTTGGTACTCGCCAGTCGCCGCGGGGGCTGAGACTGACAGGGAAGACTTTGGGGCCGTCGGGCATGCAGGTGCGTTTAAACTGCTGGGTGAAGAAGCGNCGCAGGAACGTTTTGAGCCAGCGGTCAATAACCTCGGCGGNGAATTTGCCGTCNAACGCGCGCAGCGCCAGGGTGCGGATGGTNNCNGGGTCGCGGCGCATGGCCAGCAGCTGATAGAGGAAGAAGTCGTGGAGCTCGTANGGGCCGACGAGGTCTTCGGTCTTCTGGGCGATTTTGCCCTCGGAATCGGCCGGCAGCAACTCGGGGGAAACCGGGGTGTCGATAATGTCGGCGAGGGTGTCGGCAACGTCGGGCCAGAGCGTAGAATACCAGGCAACAGCCGAACGCACGGCGGTTTTGGGCACTCCGGCATTGAGGCCATACATGCTCATTTGGTCGCCATTATAGGTTGCCCAGCCGAGGACGAGCTCCGAAAGGTCGCCGGTGCCGAGCACCAGGCCGTTGACCTGATTGGCAACATCCATGAGAATCAGCGTGCGCATGCGGGCCTGGGCATTTTCGTAAACCACGGAGTGGTCGGCCGGGTCGTGGCCGATGTCGTGGAAATGGCGCTCAACGGCGCCGGCAATCGGAATTTCGCGGATGGTAACGCCCAAGGCCTCCATCAGCTTCATGGCGTTTGACTTGGTTCGGCCTGAAGTGCCGAAGCCGGGCATGGTGATGGCATGGATGCCCTTGCGGCTGAGGCCGAGCATATCGAAAGTGCGGCAGGCCACCAGCAGGGCCAGCGTTGAATCGAGGCCGCCGCTGATGCCAACAACAACGGCCCGGGAGCGGGTAACCTCAAGGCGTTTGGCAAGCGCCAGACACTGAATTTCGGAGATTTCGGTGCCCTGGGCGCGCAGCTGTTCGGGGTCGGCGGCAACAAAGGGCATCGGGTCGAGCGGGCGGCGCAGGTCGGTGGTCTGAATCGCCTCGGCGGCGGGGGTCACGTCGATATAGTTCCANGNGCCGGGGCCATCTTCGCGCACGCGGCAGTCGGTAAACGAGCTGTTGACTATGCGCTCGGAGCGAATCAGGCTCACGTCAATGTCGGCCGNCTCATAAAAGGCGTCGCGCTGCCAGCGGGGGGAGTCGACCAGCGTCTGCCCGAGTTCGGCGATTATTGCCTTGCCGTCAAACACAAGGTCGGTGGTCGATTCGCCGAAACCGCACGATGAGTAGACGTAGGCGCAACGCAGGGCATCGCTCTGGTGCTCGATAATCTGATGGAGGCGGCGGCGTTTGCCAACGAGGTCGTTGCTCGCCGAAAGGTTGAGAATCACTTCGGCACCGGCCAGGGCCTGGTGGGTCGACACCGGAATCGGGGCCCAGAGGTCCTCGCAGATTTCAACGCCGAAGCGCACGCCATCGACAACATAAAGCGTCTGCTGCGGGCGCGCATCGTGGCGAAACCAGCGTTTTTCGTAAAACTCGCCGTAGTTGGGCAGGTATTCCTTGGTTTGCAGGCCATGGATAACGCCGTTGCTGACAACTGCGCCGCAATTGCGCAGCGCGCCGGCAATCATCATCGGCACCCCGACAACAATCACTATCGGGAGCTCGCGGGTGGCCTCGGCAATGCGGTGGAGCGCGTTAAAGGCTCCGTCAATCAAAACCGGCTGCAGAAAAAGGTCGCCGCAGGTATAGGAAGTTACGCAGAGTTCGGGAAATACGGCGAGCCTGACCCCATCGGCGGCCATGCGGCGCGCAAGGTCAATGATATGGTCGGCGTTGGCGTTGCAATCAGCAACTTCCACGCGGGGCACCGCAGCTGCGACTCTCAAAAATTCCATCAGTTTCCTGTTTTTATATTACGTATGGGCGGAGGGTTCCCGCAAAAGCAGAGAAACCTCCGTCACCAGTNATTTTTCCGATTATCAGAAGGGCAGGTCGTCGTTGGCGCCGGGTGCGGGCGACAGGTCAGCGGGAGCCGGGGGGAAGTCGCCGGGAATGGCAGCCGGAGCGGCGTAGGGTGCNNCTGCNGCGGCNGCNGGNGCNGCAGCGCCGGCGCGGTCAACCTTGTAGCCACGGATGTCGGTGTACCAGCGACCGTTAAATTCGCGGCTTTCAATGTCGAAGCTAACGGTTACATCAGCGCCCATGGTCAGCAGATCTTTATATTGGTCAATGCGGTCGCCGAAAAGGTTGAAGCACACCTTTTTAGGATATGTTTCCTGAGTTTCCAGAACGTAGTTCTGCTTGCGCCAGGGCTTACCGCTGACTTTGGCGGTGCCGCCCTCTTCGGGGAGCACTGCAATGATTTTACCTGAAATTTCCATTTATTTGATTTTTTCGATGAATTCTTTCATTTCGGGGGTGTGGGCCTCTACGCTCTGCAGCAGCTTGAACTGGGCTTTGGAGCGCACCAGGTTATGCTCAGGATACTGGATTTTATAGTAGGTATCGCCGTTGATGTAGTCAGCGAGGAAGCGCACGGTCTGCATGTAGGGGAAGAGAGCAGCGGCGTAGGGGAGGTTTTCGATTTCGATGGGGAGCAGGAACTCCTTGGCGGTCGACAGGTAGCCCTCGGTGAAGGCACGGAAAATGTCCATGTTGAACTCAACGTTGTCGAGGTTCGGGTCATCTTCGAGGCCCTTGTTGGCGCCGGTGCGCATAAAGTCGCCGAAGTCGGAGAAGATGAACGAGGGCATAACCGTGTCGAGGTCAATGACGCAAAGAACAGTCTTGCCATCTTCGTCGAACATCATGTTGTTCACCTTGGTGTCGCAATGGCAGATGCGCTTGGGCAGCTTGCCTTCGCGGCCGAGGCGTTCGGCCTTACACATTTCATCGGCGCGGGCTTCGAGTTCGTCGATAAGCCACTTGACTTCGGCCACGCGGCCTTTGGGGTCGGCGGCTACAGCCTCGCGCAGCTGGCGCAGGCGAAGTTCCATGTTGTGGAAGTCGGGAATGGTTTCAACGAGCTTTTCGGGAATGTCGACGAGCATAGCCTGGAAGCGGCCGAAGGCGCGGCCTGCGTCGAGCGAGCTTTCGGGGGTTACTGCTTCGAAAGTGATTGCGCGGGGAATGAAAACCATTATACGCCAGTAGCTTTCGCCATCGAAGTAATATGTTTTGCCGTTTTCTTTGTTGGGCACGAAGGTGAGCACCTTGCGGTCGATGTCGGTTTCGCCTTTTTCGGTGAGTTTNCGGCGGATATGGCGGGTCACGGCTTCGATGTTGCCCTGCAGGCCATCAACATCCTGGAANATGTGGTGGTTGATGCGCTGGAGCACGTAGTCGGGAGCGTCAGCTTCAGAGGTGCGAACAACGAACGTGTCGTTAATCAGGCCGTTGCCGAGGGGCTTAACGGCCTCAACGGTTCCTTTAATATCGAATTTTTCGATGATAGCGTTAAGGTCTTTCATGTTACTTGTGAATGAATTGTTTCAGAAGGCAAATTTACAACATTTTTCCAATATACGCAAATCCGAAAATTGACACAACTCGACACTATGCAGGAAAATCAAATTTTACTCAATTTTTTGGTCAAGTGCCTCTATGAGTTTTTCTTCAGATGGTAGTATCAATTTATACTTCGAAGCAAAAATTTGGCGAGCTTCGCTTAATATACTATATTTCACCAACGTTTCATCTTTATCCTTACACAAAATAATTCCAATTGTAGGGTTATCGTCGGGTTGGCGCTTTAAATCATCAAACATTCTGACATACATTTCCATCTGCCCGATATCCTGGTGCGTAAGTTTATCAGTCTTAAGATCAATCAGCACAAAACATTTCAGCAAGTAATTATAGAANACCAGATCGACATAAAAATGCATAGTTTCAGTGCTAATACGCATTTGCCGGCCAACAAAAGAGAAGCCACGGCCCAACTCGAGCAAAAACTGCTCGATATTCGATATAATCGCTGACTCCAAATCACTTTCGAGAAATTTATCTTGTCCCTTAATGCCAAGGAACTCCATTACATAAGGGTCTTTGACAAAGTCATATTGAACCAAAGGCTGTTTATGTTCAACCAATGAAGTCTGCGCCAACAACCTATGATATGCGTCGGTTTTGAGATTTCGCTCCAACACACGCACACTCCAATTATTTTTTGAAGACTCTTCAATGTANTAACGGCGTTCTTCTTCATTATCAAGCCTGACAATCAAGCGGATATGCGACCAGCTCAAAAGGCTACACAGTGTGTAACTTTTTTCCTTATCGGGATAAACGAGATAAAAACGCCGACAATTTTTAAGATTCGCAACCGACATGCCGTCACCAAAATCCGAAGCAAGCGACTATGACAATTTCTTAATAAGAAAAGAGCCATATTCAGCCCTATGAGCTCCGCGTTGCTCCTGCTCAACAATAAGTTTTCCAACCTCCCAGTAAGTTTGGGACATAATTTTATTGATGGCCGAGTATGCCTTTGTACGAGCGTGCAGAAGCAGATTCTTTACTTCAACATAAAATTGAGATTCATGAAGAGGGGATGATATCGCTGTTTCCATAGCGCAAATATACTCATTTTTTTAATAAAGTCAAGAGCGGGGTGGACCGAAAAGGCCCACCCCGCTCTTCTTTCATCTTTTATTCTTAGTAGGGGGCGTAGATGAGTTCTACGTCGTCGACGTACATCAGGGAGCCTTCGCCACCTTCGAAATAGTCACCGAACTTCGAGGCGGTGAACACTACGCTCATGTAGGTCGGTTTGCCCTTGCCGGCGCGATAGTCGAGCGGAATAACCAGTTCCTGGAGCTGGCCGTCGGGACCGTAGGCGCTGTCGAGCACTTTTTCGCCATAGGCAACTATGCGGGAGTCGTCGGTGTTGAACAGGCGCTTCTGGTTTTCGGTGTAGACCACAAAGCCGTATTTGCCATTGTAGTCTGCGTCGGGTGCGCCATTGTCGGGAGCATCGAAGAGGGTAACGAAGATGTGGCCAATGTCGGTTGCGCCCTGGGCGATGTGAGTGCCGGCGCCTTTCTTATCGGCAGCGGCGGGGCGATAGTTAACCCATGCGCGGAGAGCCACGGGGCGAACCTCGTCGGCCGGGAATGCGAATTCGTGGCCGAAGCCGATAACGCCGTTGGTGCCCACGGTCTTCAGATACTTGCCGAAGAAGAGGTTGCCGGCAGCGAACTTACCGATAGAGCCGATGCCCACGAACTGCGAACGCAGGCGAACCGAGTAGTTGCCGGAGTGCTTCATGTCGGTGCTCTTCTGGGTGAGGGTAACGCTCATGGTCGACGAGCCGTGGTTGCCCGAATCCCAAGCGCCGGATGCGCCCTGCGGCATGGGCATTTCTACCTTGCCGTCGGTGTGCCAGCCTTCGAAGCTGTTGTTGGCAATCTGCGGGAGGTCACCGCGGGTCGAGAAGGTCATTATTTCGCCGAGGAATTCGGTGGGGTTAGCAGCAGTGCCGGAAACTGCACGGAACTTATAGTCAGCGCCGAGTTCCAGGCCGGTGAGAGTGGCATAGAACGACTGACCTTTGGCCAGGGCGGCGCGGGTGGTTGAGCCGCTGACGTAGGTCCAGTTTTCGGCATCGGCGGGGGTATATTGGAATCCGACGGATTCAACGCCATCTTGAGCCACAGTGCCGCTGAGGCGGGCGCTGGTATAGGTAACGTCGGCTTCGGTAACCGGGGCGGCAACGACGGGAGCCTGCGAAATGCGCAAGGTAATGTTAGCCGATGCGGATTTGCCGCTGTTGTCTACGGCCTCGATGCCGAAGATATACGGGTCGTCGCTGTTGGGAATGGCGTTCATGTAGGCGGCATCGAACACAATCTTAAAGAGTTCGCCGTCGTCAACCATTTCGGCTTCGGCATGAATGCCATAGCCGGCAAGCTGCTGCAGAACGGTTTCGGAAGCGCGCACAAGGTCGATTTCGGTAAAGTCACCGCAGTTTACAAGACCGCTGAGCACTACCGACTTCAGCGGCGATGCGGAGCACACATAAACCGAGTGGCGGCCAATGGTTCCGGCCTCGCCGGCAATGGGGGCCGACAGGTCGAAGGTGTAGCCCATAATCGACGGCGGGGGAGTGATGGTAATGGTTTCGCTAACGTCGATCATCGTGTCGTCAACCTCAATGGTAATCCATGCAGCGCCTTCGGTTTCGTCGCCGGCGGAGGGATTGGCAATAATGTTGAGGATATATTCATGGGCCTGCTCAACGTTGGCAATGGTGCCGCGAACGGTTTTCTGCTCGCCTTCGTTGGTAAAGGTCATTACGTAGTCGAGCGAGGTTTCGCCTTCGGGCATCATGTAGTAACCCTTGCGGTCGTCTTGGCCGTCGAAGGTCAGTTCGCCGCCTTTGTGGCTAACGGTGAGGGAGTAGTCGGAAATGAGTTCGTCAACATTTTCGGGATACTTAACCGAAACCACAACGTTGGCAATCTTGCAGTCAACGGTGCACGAAATGCTGCCGTTTGCGGGCACGGTTACGGTTTCCTCGCCTTCAAACCAGCGGTCGGCAAAAGAGGCGTAGCTGAGCTTGCCTGCCCAGGCCTTTACGGTGTAGTCGCCGCTGAGCAGTTTAACGCCGTCGGCCGGAACTTCGCTAATGGAGCTGAACTTGCGCACAACGCCTTCCGACGAATAAATCCAGATTTGGGTCGAGGCGGCCAGTTCGGCCTCGTTTTCGGCGCGGCTGACAGCAACTATGTTGGAGTTAACGTTAGCGGCAACGTGGAGTGTACCCTCGCCAACCGCAAGAGTCTGCTCTTCGGAGCAACTCGTCATAGCGCCGGCAACTGCGGCAGCTATACCCAAGAAGGGAAAGAATTTCATTTTCATAGGGCTATTGCGGATGGTTAAGGATTAACAATGGTGAATTCGAGGGGGAGAACGTTACCTTCGTTGTCGGTAACGGTCATGATGAACTTAGCGGTGTTGGGGCCGAGCACCTGCAGCAGAGGCATGAACTCGGTAATGTTGAGCGTCAGCGAGGTTTTGTTTTTCACTTCGTCGCCAACGGGGAAGCCCAGGCCGCTGAGGCCTTCAAAGAACTGCTCATCGTTAACGAGCGAGAACTT
>WFLX010190359.1_pt1 | contig 33422 bp, 27 predicted proteins | sample 4967041 | NCBI WGS metagenome assembly WFLX01 (sample SAMN12857096, study PRJNA449069) | gut metagenome | isolation source: stool from male and female vole | host: Microtus ochrogaster | place: USA:Florida | collected 2017
GTAATGGCGAGAAGGAGCTTGCCAACGGCAAGAAAGAGCTTGAAAATAAAAAGAACGAGACAGCCGATAAGCTGGCAACTACCAAAAGAGACTTGCTGACGGCAAAGGCAGATTTGGAGGCCGCCAAGATGAACCTGACCACCAATCTGAGTACTGCGAAAGGTCTGGATGCAAGTATTGCCGAAATCAATATGATTCAGAATGCGCCCACTACATACGCTACGGCATGTCAAAGTATTATATTAAGCGTATCCGGCGGAAATGCAGGCGATGCAGCTAAGGCAAAAGAGCAGATAGAAGCTTTGAAAAAATCTTACACAGAGAGCAGTTTACTGGAGCAGGCGGCTTCCGCGAACGAGCAGATGGCAGGTATGCTCAATACCTTGAAGACACTGGATTGGACGGATCCCCAAAATATACAGATGGTTTCCATGATGTTAGGAGGTATTTCACAGGGAGCTTCGGCGGTTATGAACACCCAGAAGCAGAATTTGCAGGACGCCTTGAATTCTCTGACTAACGGCATGGGGCTTACAGCATATGAAAAGCTGGTAAACAGCACGGTTGCCACTTTGGACGAACAACTGAAAGCTGTAAATAACGGTCTGGTAGAGGTGGAAAAGGGACAGTTGACCGCAGCAATTGAGTTTGCCAACGCTAATGCGGAAATTTCTCTGGGTGAGTATCAGATGGAGCTGGCAAAAAATCAGCTGGATTCAGCGGCAGAGCAGATTAAGACCGGTGAGGAGCAGCTTACCGACGCTGAGGAGCAGATAAAGGAAGGCGAGGAGCAGCTTGCGGAGGCAAAGGAATCCGCCTACGAAAAAGCGGACATGAACGGCATTCTTACTGTCGATACCATAAAGCAGCTTCTGGCGGCACAGAATTTCTCTATGCCTGCAGGATATGTGACAGAGGAAGGCGTTGACTATCTGGTGCGTGTAGGAGATAAGCCGGCAACGGCAGAGGAGCTGAAGGCTCTGCCTCTTATGGATTTGCATATGGATGGTGTTCCCGTGATTACGCTGGGAGATGTGGCAGATGTATTTTACACGGATAATTCGGATGCCATATATACCAATGTAAACGGAAATGCAGGTGTGATGCTGACCTTGCAAAAGCAGACCGGATATTCTACGGGAGAGGTGTCAGACCGTTTGATTGAACGTTTTGAGGAGCTGATGGCTCAAAACGACAAGCTGACTATTATCACCCTGATGGATCAGGGTATTTATATTGACTTGGTTATGGATTCCATTATCAACAATGTGCTTTTCGGAGCCGTGTTGGCGATTGTGATATTGATTATCTTCCTGAAGGATTTAAGACCTACATTTGTAATTGCTTGTTCCATTCCCATTAGCTTGGTAACGGCAATTGTGTGTATGTATTTTAGCGGAGTGACATTAAATATTATTTCCCTGTCCGGTCTTGCCTTGGGAATCGGTATGCTTGTGGATAACTCCATAGTGGTGATTGAAAATATTTACAGGCTTCGCAGTGAGGGGCTTTCCATGCAGGAAGCGGCAACCGAGGGGGCAAAGGAGGTTGCGGGTGCCATTATCGCCTCTACTCTTACCACAATCTGCGTGTTCCTCCCTATTGTGTTTACGGAGGGTATTACCAGACAGCTTTTTGTGGATATGGGTCTGACCATTGCCTATTCACTATTGGCAAGCCTTGTTATTGCTTTGACGGTAGTGCCTGCAATGTCTTCCAAGATATTGACCAAAACGCAGGAAAAGAAACAGGGCAGGCTGTTTGGAGGTCTTGTAAATCTGTATGAAAAGCTGCTTGATGCTTCTCTTAAGGTAAAACCGTTAGTGTTTATTCTGGTATTGGTATTTTTAGTGGGAAGTGTTGCGGCGGCTATATCAAACGGTACGGCATTTATGGCAGATATGGATTCCACCCAGCTTACGGTCAGTGTGGAGTTGGATAAGGAAGCTACGTTAAAAGAAACAGGCGAGCTGACAGATAAGGTGGTTGCGGGTATTTTGGAAATAGAAGATGTGGAAAATGTGGGCGCCATGACAAATGCCTCTACCATGTCCATGCTTGGCGGAGGCGGCGGAAGCACCAATGCCACATCAATATATGTGGTTGCAAAAGAAGATAAGACGATGTCCAATGAGGAAATTGCAGAAATTATCAAGGAGAAAACTGCAGAGCTTCCGGCGAAAATCAGTGTTGACACCTCCAGTATGGATATGAGTGCGTTGGGAGGCAGCGGAATTACCATTCAGGTCAGAGGACGTGATTTAGATACCCTGCGCAGGATTGCAGAGGAAGTAGCAGCAGTGGTGGAGAGTGTGGAAGGAACGGCAAATGTGCAGGACGGTCTTGCGGATTCCGACGAGGAGCTGAGGGTCAAAGTCGATAGGGATAAGGCAGTAAATTACGGTTTGACGGTGGCACAGGTTTATGCACAGATAGCAGCCAAGGTAGCCGATGCAGGCAGCGCTACCACTTTGGTAGCTGCCGATAAGGATTTCAATGTCTATGTAATGAATGGCAACGATATAGAGCTTACCAGAAAACTGTTGGAGGATATTGAGATATCAGGTACTGACAAGGACGGAGAGAGCGTAAAGGTTGCTCTGTCCGAGATTGCGGAATTCGAGAGCGCACAGTCCTTGAATGCAATTAACCGTGCAGACCAGACAAGATATGTTTCCGTGACGGCGGAAATTGCTGATGGCTACAATGTGGGTCAGGTTGCCACCAAAGTAGAGCAGCGGCTTGCCGGTTATGAGCTGCCGGAGGGGTATCGTCTGGTATTCAGCGGTGAGAATGAGACTATCAATGATGCGATGGAACAGGTAATGCTGATGCTGCTGTTGGCGTTGATATTTATGTATTTGATTATGGTGGCGCAGTTCCAGTCGCTTTTGTCACCCTTTATCATTATGTTTACTATACCTCTTGCATTTACCGGAGGTTTCTTAGGGCTGTTTATCACCGGCAGTGAGGTAAGCGTTATTGCCATGATTGGTTTTGTTATGCTGGCGGGTATTATTGTAAACAACGGTATTGTTTTGATTGATTATATGAATCAGCTGAGAGAGGGCGGCATGGAGCGCAGGGAGGCTATTCTCACGGCGGGGCGCACCAGACTCCGTCCGGTGTTGATGACGGCGCTTACCACGATTTTGGCGCTGTCAACTATGGTATTCAGCAGTGATATGGGTTCGGAGATGGCTAAGCCCATGGCGGTGGTTACAATCGGAGGACTTTTATACGGTACGCTGCTCACTCTTGTGGTAATTCCTTGTATTTATGATTGCTTTGTCAGAGTAGGAAAGAAGAATAAGAGATAAATGTGTGATAGAAAAAGTGCAACCTTTGGTTGNACTTTTTCTAATAAAACTTGGTAGACGAAGATTACTTCTTACGATACAATGGGAAAAATTAAATATATATTATGTGCCATAAAAGAATGGAGACAAGAGTTAAAAATAAATTTTTCACTCGGCAAGTTTGTGACTGCGCGCTGCTTGTACAAACATTGCATTATGCGCAAAAAGCAGCGCAGAAATGAGGGTAAATATGGGAGTAGGAAACCGAATACTGGAATTAAGAATCAATAACGGACTGACACAGGAGCAGCTGGCGGAAAAGCTTGGCGTATCAAGACAATCCGTGTCAAAATGGGAGATGGAGCAATCACTGCCGGAGATTGACAAGGTGATAATGATGAGCCGATTATTTTCGGTAAGTACGGATGATATTTTGCTGCAGCAGGATGAAATTAAGAAGCTCCGTCCTCAGGAGCTGCATTTGGGCAGTGTTTATCTAATTGTGCGCAATTTTGAGAAAGCGATTGGATTTTATGAGCAACTGTTGTCCATGCCTGTATCTACCCGGAACTGCGGCAACAAATTTGCAGAGTTTTATTTTGACAATAAGTGTCTTGCCTTAATGAATGAGGAAAATCTGCCGGGGCATCATTACACGGATGGTGATTATAAATTTGTTTTGAATTTTTGGGTGGAGGATTTGAAGAAGGAGTATAAACGCCTGAAGGAGTTAGCTATCGGATGTATGACGGAAATTAAAAAGGTTAATGAGGGTTATTATTATTTTCATATTTATGATTCGGATAATAATGTATGTGAAATTACAGGGGGATATTCCGAAGAGGAAAGCTGCAATGAATAAGCTCAGAAAAAGTGTGCCTAAAATACATGGATGAAAGCCAAACAAATGCATTATTTATTAATGAAATATTATAATATCGCAAATATTAGTGATTAAATATTGATATAATTTGTTAAATATGCTACAATAATTATCTAAAACGGTAGGTAGAAGGGGATGATACCATTGGGTTGAGTATGATATTTAACTCTATAAGAGGCATTAATCAAGAAGTTAATTATAAACTATTGAAAGGGGGAAAAGTTTGAAAAAAATGAAAAGATTTACTATGGCAAAAGTAATTATAAGTATGGCTTTATTGATAACAATGATGCTTGGAGGAACAGTTAAAGTTTGGGCAGCATCAGCGGAGGCGCATGAACATTCATACGGAAGTTATGAGTATGTTGAGCGAGTGATTTTTACAGATAATGTTGTATCTTTATTTACTTATGAGCGAGACGGGCACACATACGAGGTACAGAGAGTTACGGAATGGTGTTTGTTTTATCGGGAATGTTATTGTGGGGCACGTGGATGTTATAGGGAAGGCGGCAGGACTTACGATAGAGAGGTTTTAATAAGTTAATATCGGAAGAGAAAGTATGAGTTCTTAAAGAAGAAGCTCATACTTTCTTAAATAAAGAAAAATAAAAGGAAATTNGTATGNGNAGAAAGATTTGGTTGATAATCCTTTGTCTCTGTCTCTTGGTATTGGCGGGCTGTGGTAAGGAAGTGAAACAGGGAGAAAGCAATGACTTGACGGAATATTATGAGAGTTCCCAAGTTTTCCGGCTTCCGGGGGAGCATTATCCGTTTACCCTGATGGGAATGGGTAATACGAATTTCTATTACTATCACAGAGAGCTTGTGAGTAATGAGGAAAAGTATACTGAAAATATCGTCTTTTACAGACAGGCGCTGGAAAAGGGAAGCGAACCGGTCAGCTTGAATCTGCCATCGGAAAATCTTTTGCTGCGAGGTTCCCGTATTTTCACGGATTCTGCAGGAAAGGACAGCATCTATCTACTGCTGGGGGAAGAAAAAGAAGGAAAACTAAGCTATTCCCTTGCCGGTTTTGACACAGAAGGTACGCTTTTAGAGGAGGTTGCTCTCGAGGATACCGGGGTATCCGGTGATTACCCTGATGCGTTTCTGAAACTGCTGGACGGTAACTTTGCCGTGATTACAAAGAAGTATTTTTTTGTGGCGGACACCAATGGGGAGACGTTGTTTTCTCTGTCCTGTCCGGGTGTGGAATACAGGGGGCTTGTGGAGCTCTCAGATGGGAAGGTTGGGGTGTCTTATGTGGAGAAGAATGGTGAAAACGTCGATCTTGCCATTGTAGATCGGAATACAGAAACCTTATCTAAGGGAACGGCAATTACAGGAGACGGCAACCTTCTGTGTCAAGTTCGAGAGGNCATTGCTTATGTGNACGAGGAAGGGATTCATCAGTACGATCTTATAGCAGGAACTATAAGAAATGTGNTTGGATTGGAAGGGCGAAATNTCGACATTCACCAGATTGNGAATATGCAGNTCANTGAGGATTCTATTTTTCTGCTGGGTTACAGTACGGATGTGACAGCTGTAAAATACATTGCCTACACAACGAAACAGGTGGAAGAGCTTGCCACTGGGGAGGAGGATCATAAACCGGATTCGGAAAAATATGATGCCTACGGAAGGCGCTACATTTATCTGTATGATTTTTCGGGCGACTGGCCCACGGACAGCACAAATCCTATCGATGCGTTTAATGAACAGAGTGACGCATATCAGGTAGTGTTAAAAGATTACCAATATGATGATACTTATGGTTATGACGTGGCAAAGATAGTGGCGTCGGGCGATTATCCGGATTTGATCTTTTCTACTTATAATTCGACAATTGCATCGTTTCAGGAAAAGGATATTTTGGAAGATCTTACCCCTTATATCGACAGCTCCGAAAATTTATCTCTAGAGGAACTGTCGGATGCCATCGTGACTGCTTATACGGATCGAGGCAGGCTTTTCGCACTTCCGAACCGTTTTAGTCTGGGTGCATTCTGGGGGGATCGTGCGCAGCTTGGGGAGACTGGATGGACGGTGGATGAGTTCCTTGACTGGATTGCCGAGTATCCTAATGCAGGCGCGCCGCTGGTTGGTACCAGAAAGGCAATTTATGATGCTTGTATACCGGCAGTTTTGGAAATGTGCATTGATTGGAACACTGGAAAGGCTTCTTTTGACGGGGAGATATTTCAGTCTTTTATCACCAAGGTGAAGGCGCTTGACAGAAAGGAGTCTTATACATATGAGGATGCGATGCAGGTGTTGGAGGAGATAGAAGGGAGCGCTTACCGTCTGAATGACGGAGTATCGCTCTCTACAATCGCCAAAGAGGAAAGCACGCAGGGGAGGGAATTGGTGATTAAAGGTTATCCCAGTGCAGATGGAGAACCACTGGCATATATCACCTCGCCTGCACTGAGCATTCTGAGCACCAGTGAGGTCAAGGAGGGAGCATATGAATTTCTGGAATTCTACCTCCTGTATATGAGCGATATAATCGTCCAGAGTATGCAGAAAGGTGTTTCCGGTTTGTGGACAGTAGACCGGTATCTGGAGCAGAACAGAGAGGCACTTCTGCAGGCGGAACCTGATACAGGAGCGCTCTGCACCTTTTCAGAGAGGCAGCTGGATGAAGTTATGAACATCATTCCATATGCTGTGTTGAAGGACTATTCACAGGACGGTTTAAAGGAGTTGATTTGGGAAGAATTGATGCCATTTTTTGAGGGTCAGAAGGATGCCAATATGGTATGTAATGTTATCCAGAGCAGGGTACAGCTGTATTTAGATGAAAATGGCACTTGATAAAAACATTTAACAAAGATAGATGTACAATATACCAAAGAATTGCGTAATTAATGTTGACAAATGGGGGCGTATTTGGTAGAATGAAGAACGGTGATTGCAGAAAATGTAATCCTGTTTGTTGCTGCTGTGGCTCAGTCGGTAGAGCGTCGCATTGGTAGTGCGGAGGTCACGGGTCCGATTCCCGTCAGCAGCTTTGATGTATGAAGTGTGGGCAGTTTTTCTTTATATATACTGTCTCCTGTAGGATACATCAGGTTGTGATTGTAAGTTATAATTTCATAATTGCTGCTGTGGCTCAGTCGGTAGAGCGTCGCATTGGTAGTGCGGAGGTCACGGGTCCGATTCCCGTCAGCAGCTTTGAGAGAAGTCCTTGAATTGCAAGGGCTTTTTTGCTTGTAGGCTTAAAATTAAGAATACCAAACCCTAATTTTTTGGTGGGATATAGCCTGACGGTTTGTTTGGAACTGTCTATCAGTGCATACGAAATGAACGAAGCTCTTCTGCAATAATAATGGAATTTGTTACTACACGCAGTGTCAGGTTTGCAGGAAGATTCGGTTCCATAAAATATCCTACAGTTGCAGGCGTTAGGATAATAATACACTTAAATCGTTAATAAATGTTAATCCCTAAGCAGTGATTGGAAATGTTGCCAAACACATTACCGCCTGCACTACATATTATAATATAAAAGTGTAAAGGGGTATCAATTATGAATTGTTGTTGTTCGGAGCAGATGGATAACGGAGCAAATCCGTATGTGGTAAATATCCGGCAGAGAACAGTTGAGAATCAGAATTTTAGGACAGCAATTTGGACGGGGTGTCATTTGCAGATGACACTTATGTGCATTCCGCCAAGTGGAGAAATCGGTTTGGAAGTGCATGAAGATACAGATCAGCTTATCATAGTGGAACAGGGAGAAGCTGTAGTTAAAGTGGGGAAATGTAAAAGTCAGTTGAATCTTACAGATAAAATTTGCGAGGGAGAAGCTGTTTTTATACCTGCAGGAGCGTGGCATAATATCGTTAATGTCGGAAATGTTCCATTAAAGGTATTTTCTGTCTATGCACCTCCCAATCATCCAAAAGGAACAATGCAGCAAACAAAGGCGGATGCCGAAAGAGAAGAGCAGTGTAAGCAGGTATAACAGCATAATAGGCTTGAGATTATTGACTGCGTAGATGGAAAACGGTTCTCCCAAGATTTTATTCCTTGGGAGAACTTGTACAATAAATATGAAATGGTATAATGTTGAAATAGAAGGGGAGTGTGTTAACTTTTGATTCCACGAGCGCTGAAGCGCATGAAATTATAGTATAATATAGACAAAAAAAGAGTCGGTTCTGATTTATAAGGAGCGACTTGAGTTAGTGGAGGTACTTGTCATGTGGTTTGTGTTTGCATTATTGTCGGCAGTTTTTGCCGCCCTGACATCCATTCTTGCAAAGGTAGGAATAGAAGGAGTGAATTCTAATCTTGCAACGGCACTTCGCACGGTGGTGGTTTTGGTAATGGCATGGGGAATGGTATTTTTGACTAATGCACAGGGAGAAATCTCGGAGATTAGTAGAAAAAGCTGGGTGTTTCTCATATTGTCAGGGTTAGCTACGGGAGCATCATGGCTGTGCTATTATAAGGCTTTGCAACTTGGACAGGCTTCTAAGGTGGTGCCTGTAGATAAGCTGAGTGTGGTGATTACTTTAGTATTGGCGTTTGTTTTTTTGCATGAGAGTTTCACAGTGAAGTCATTTATCGGTACAATTTTGATTGCACTGGGTACGCTGATAATGGTGGTGTAGGATGTATATGATGGAAAAGGAGCCGTGTTTGAGCCAAAGCTTGCCGAGAAATGTGCCGCAGTATCGGCAAGGGAAAGAGCCATTAGCCGGAATGTAAGCTTCGTAATCAATGAGCCATGCTCGTTGTATCAATAAGCATTATAAATAATTATTCTGTGATTTCCGAAGAATGAATCTCACATCATAACCGAATTCGTCACATATGGAGCGGACGATATTTTCAGCGGAATCCCGTGCATTGTCATTAATACAGAAGATACAGCTTGCCTTCTTGCGACTGAAAAAAGAAGGCTTGGTCCAATAGATATAATAAGAAATCTGATTTTTAAGAAGCTCACGCTCAATCTGCTGCTTGCAGGTTAAATCAGATATCTCACATAATTCAATTTCGTTATTAACCGTTTGAGTAGAATATAATGATTGCATGAGTAAACATCTCCTGAGTATAATACACTTTAAAAATATTTGATTCTTAAAAAGCGATAAAGCAAAGTTACGTTAACAGAATAATTATACCATGTGCGTAGGAAAGGAAGTGCCCCGAAGGGGCATTTACTTTACAAGCCATGGCTTCCAAGTATAATGAGCCACGTAAGTGGCGGCAAGGCAGCGCCAGCTGACTTGAATTCTGTGTCAACAGAATTATTATACCACAATTACGTGTGCATGTGCAATGAAATACTTGCCACTTTAAGCAGAAAATTATATACTATGAAAAGAACATTGATAATTAAAGTAGATATTATGTGGAAGTAAAGGAGAGTTGCAGCCATGGATTTTTTTGAAAAGATAGGCGATACCATTAGTACTAAGGGAAAAGAGGCGGCGGATAAGGCAAAAGAGTTGGCTGAAATAGCCAATCTGAAGAGTCAGATTTCCACTTGCGAGGAAGTCATAAAAAAGAACTATTTGGAGATCGGAAGACTCTATTATGAACAGTATGCCGATGTGCCGGATGCACCTTTTGAGAAGCAATGTAAAGCTATCAGAAACGCTAAGAACGGTGTGGAGGATTTGCAGAGGAAAATCAAGGAAATAAAGGGGATTTAGAGCAGAAAATATGCCCCGTATGTTGATATTGTGGTCAACATACGGGGCATATTTGTATATCTCATAAAGCTTTATTGACCCTCGCCGGCAGCCGCCGCAGCAGCTGCGTTGCGCTGGTCGATTTCCCAACGCTGCTGATTGATCAGTGTTTCATAGTCAGGATTTGCAAAGAAAGCAGCATCATGCTGACAATGATTAGTAGTAGGCGGCGTCTGAACTGTCTGTGTACCGTCAGGATTATTAATAATAGTGGTGGAACCGCTTATCAAAGCGGCATCTTCTATTAACGGCAGAGTTGTTGCGCCGGGATAACTGAAAGGGCAATCAACACATGCAGGTAACTGGTCATAGCCGCAGATACTACCTTGATAATGAACATCACAGCTTTCAGTGGGCACCGTACCGTCCGCAAAAAATTCCGTCCGCACGCAATTTAATGCATCGCAAAGTCCGGGAATCGGCAGTTTGCCGGATTGTGTGCATATCGAAGCCTGTACCAGCCCGCTGGGAACGGGGAAGCTTTCGTTCGGAAGATTTTCATGGATACGCCCCATTACCGCACGCCACAGTGTTTTGGAAACAGCGGATTCGTCGTTATTCTTATTGGTGCTCATGCCGATATTGTTGTCGTAGCCTGCCCAGACAGTGCAGGTGTAGTAAGGGGTATAGCCTGCAAACCATACGTCATGGTAATCGGTGGAGGTACCGGTTTTTCCGGCAATCGCCATGCCTTTCTTAAAATTACATTTTGCACCGGTACCGGTGGTAACAACATCCACCATAGCATCGGTCAAAAGGAATGCGGTAGTATCCTTAATAACCTGACGTGTGGCAGGAGTGGTATTATCCAAAATAACATTGCCGTCGGCATCGGTAACCCGAGCATATAGCTTGGGCTGTACATATAGACCCTGATTGGCAATGGCAGCATATGCGGCGTTTAGTTCATAGGTGGTCACACCTTTAGTCAATCCGCCTAATGCCGCTGCCTGAATGATATCGGAATGCCATTCTCCGTTGATCATCTGACCTTCTACAAGAGTGGTAAATCCAAAATTAAGCAGATAATCGTACCCAACCTGAGGAGTCACAACAGTCAATGTTTTTACAGCGATAATGTTTAAGGATTCCCGAATTGTCTCACGAATAGAATTGATACCGCGATAGCCGGTTTTATACCAATTATGGACAGGAGTACCGTCAGCATAATTGAAGGGAGCATCGTTATAAACGGTGGCAAGTGTCTGACCCGCGCTGTCCAATGCGGGAGCGATAGAAGCCAAAACCTTGAAAGTTGAACCCGGGGAACGAGTGGAAGAGGTTGCCCTGTTTAAGGTACGTCTGCCTTCCTTGGAGCCTCGTCCGCCTACCAATGCCACAACATATCCGGTAGCCTGATCCTCAATAACAAGAGCAGCCTGCGGCTGGGGCGTCATGGAAATATTTTCGTCATAATTATCTTCATTGTCCTCAACACCGAGCTCTGCGAGCATGGCGCTACGATAGGTTACAATAGCTTGGGTTGCCTCGTCCTGAGAAGAAAAAATCAAATTAAAATTCTTATTTACATTTGCTTTGAACCAGCTCATCATATTTTCTTTGCTGTAATTGTGTTTTTCTTCTTTGCCGTCAGTGATTGTCAGAGCATAGCTCAGATACCATTTTACATTTGCGGGATAATTTTCCTCATTGGCAAATTCTTCGTCTGCAATCGCCTGAATAGCAGGGTCCATAGTTGACTCAATGCGTAATCCTCCCGCTGTAAGCATAGTTTCGGCTAAAGTATTGGAATAACCGGCAGCCACTAAATCCTCTTTTACCTGTTCATACACAGCATCGGAGAAATAGGAGCCGGAAGTAGAATTGCCCACCCGGTAATTGGTATCATAAAGTCCGATTCGTTCGTATACGGCATCCGTATCCGCCATTGCCTCATCATATTCCGTCTGAGTGATAAATTCCAGCTTCAACATTTTGGTGAGACAGGTTTCGCGGCGCTTTGCATTCTCATCAGGATGCCGGATAGGGTTATATTTGGAAGGATTTTGTGTAATACATGCAATAACTGCACATTCGGACAGGGTAAGCTCACTGCAGGATTTACCAAAGTAACGCAAAGAAGCTGCCTCCACACCCAAAGTATTCTGCCCTAAGTTGATAGCGTTCATGTAACGCAGAAGAACCTCGTCCTTGGTGAAATTCTTAGTGACTTCCAAGGCAAGATATTGCTCCTGAAGCTTACGTTTTATTTTTTTGATGTAGTTTTCACCCTCAGAAGTCCAATCCGTAAAAATCGTGTTTTTCAAAAGCTGTTGGGTGATAGTACTTGCACCCTGCGTTTCGTCACCGCCCGTTTTTAAAAATTGGTAGCCGGCACGAAAGATACTCTTTACATCAATACCATTGTGCTGGTAGAAGCGCTCGTCCTCAATGGCAACAAAGGCTTGTCCTAAATGCTTAGGCACTTGTTCCATGCCGACTTCGATACGGTTGGAGTTGGTGCTGACGTATTGGTCTATTTCGTTACCCATGCAGTCATAAACAATGGTTGCCTGCCCGGAAGCGACTACGTCGCTGAGGCGGATGCTGGGCGTATTTGCCAGAATACCGCGGAAAGCGCCGATGCCGGCGGCAACACCACAGATACCAACACCGACAAATGCTATCAAAACTACCTTGAAACAGGTGAGTATTATTTTTCTCCCCCATTTTGCAGNTTTAGAATTCAGTGCCTTTTGTTTTGCGCGGACACCTTTTTTTCCATAGTTCATAATNTCAATCCTTTCTTGTCGTGGTTACAGNCCTTAATTATTATATCAAAAAAAAANATGTAAATAAAGGTNTTATTTCCTTTATTAAGAATTGTNTCACATTTTNGGGGATNTATGCTAAACTAGGNTNAANATTGTAGAGANNGAGGAGCNTCACANTGCAAANACAANGCAATATCTCTTCCTACCGGGTTCTTCTTTCCGGCGGCGAGGCTGAAATTGTGGAAAAAAAATCCCGTTTTATTGCCACTGTACGCAAATGTGAAACCGAGGAGGAGGCAGTTTCCTTTATTGAGGAAATCAAAAAGAAAAACTGGAATGCCACTCATAACTGTTCTGCATTCGTGATAGGCAGCAGAGGCGAGCTGACAAGATGCAGTGATGACGGAGAACCCGGCGGTACGGCGGGAAGGCCAATGCTGGAGGTGCTTTTAGGGGAGGGGATTCGCAACATTGCGGTGGTAGTGACAAGATATTTTGGCGGAACACTTTTAGGAACGGGAGGCAGGGTGCGCGCCTATTCCAATGCCGTTAAGGAGGGACTTAAGAGTTGCCGCAAGGGGTTGATGCGCCTTGGCTGGGAGGTAGTCGTATCTACAGATTATAACGGTATCGGGAAAATCCTGTATCTTTTGGGGCAGCGAGGGCTTGAGCCGGCGGAAAGTTCTTATACGGATTCGGTCACATTGAAGCTGCTGATTCCCCAAGACCTTGCGGGCGAGCTCCAAAAGGAGATGACGGAGGCAACCAACGGAAGAGTGGGCTTTGAGAGGATTAAGGAACTGTATTATGTCGATGAAGAAAGCTGATAGCTGATGAGGCATGTAAACTCTGTGTGAAATGTCTGAGAATGCCGCCGGCATGAAATAAGCCGGCGGTAAAAATTTTCTCAGATTGACAAAGAAATGAGAGACGGATAAAATATAGAAGTAACATAATGAGGCAAAGATAGCATTTTGAAAGGTGGTGGTTTTTTATGAAGAGTAGTAAATGCAGTACGGACAATCCTCTCCCCGGGCGAAGTTGGGGCATAAAAAATCATCAAAGGAGAAAATGCTATGGAAGAGTTAAAAGAGCTTGAAGAATTAGTTGAACTTCTTGCATCCAAGCAGTATACCAAGCTTCGCCAATATCTTGCAGAGCTGAATGAAGCGGATATTGCAAGTCTTTTGGAGGAGCTGGAGGAAGAGGATATGTTAAAGATATTCCGTATTCTTCCCAAGGATTTGGCTGCGGATGTATTTTCTTATTTGGATGTGGACAATCAACAGTTGATTATCATCTCCATGTCGGATAAGGAAGCCGCTAATATTATCAATAACCTGATGGCGGATGATGCTGCGGACCTTTTGGAGGAAATGCCCGCCAATATTGTAAAAAGGCTGCTTGCCAATGCAAGCACCGAGGCTCGCAGGGATATCAATCATTTGCTGCGTTATCCCGAGGACTCTGCTGGCAGTATTATGACTGTGGAGTATGTGGATCTGAAGGAAAGCCTGAGCGTGAGTCAGGCGATTGAGCGTATCCGCAAGGTGGGAGTTGATTCGGAGACCATTAATATTTGTTATGTTTTGGACGCACAGCGTAAGCTGGTGGGAACCGTGGCACTGCGGTATCTTCTGCTTAGTGAGGGCGATGAAATTATCGGCGACATCATGCATGAGAATGTTATTGCCATTAACACCCTGATGGATCAGGAGGAGGTTGCAAAGCAGTTCAAAAAGTACGACTTTACCGCTATGCCCGTTGTGGACAATGAAAATCGTTTGGTGGGTATTATCACCGTGGATGATATTGTGGATATCATGGAAGAGGAGACTACGGAGGATATGGAGAAGATGGCTGCTATCGTGCCCAGCGATAAGCCATATATGAAGACTACGGTTTTTGAGACCTTCAAAAAGCGTATTCCATGGCTGTTGCTTTTGATGGTGTCGGCAACCTTTACCAGTGCGATACTCACTTCTTTTGAAACATCTCTTAGTGTGTGTACGGCGTTAGTGGCATTTATCCCCATGCTGATGGATACGGGAGGAAACGCGGGAGGTCAGGCGAGTGTGACAGTGATTCGTGGACTGTCGCTAGGTGAGATAACCTACCGCGATGTACCCAGAGTGGTCTGGAAGGAGATAAGAGTAGCGGTTTTATGCGGTGCGGTTTTGTCAGCGGCTAATTTTGCCAAGTTGATGGTATTTGACAGAACGGGCTTATTAGTTGCTTTGGTAGTGTGCCTGACGCTGATTGCCGCAGTATTGATGGCTATGCTGGTAGGGTGCCTGTTGCCTATCGGAGCGAAAAAAATAGGCTTTGACCCCGCAGTTATGGCAAGTCCCTTTATTACAACCATTGTAGACGCATTATCTTTGCTTGTATATTTTCAGGTGGCAAAGATGATTCTGAGAATTTAAAAGAAGGGGATTATATCATTATGGAAAAAAAGAATTTGGAAAATCAGCCAGAACAATCGGATGAGCCCGGCAAACCGGNGGAACCCAACAAGCTGGCGGTAATGCCGGTGGGANAGCTGCTGNTATCGCTGGCGATGNCGGCAATTGCGGCACAGATTGTGAACCTGCTCTACAATATGGTGGATCGCATCTATATCGGCCACATTCCGGAGGTAGGGTCTCTAGCATTGACAGGCTTGGGGATTACCCTGCCGGTGATTACGCTGATTGCGGCATTTGCGGCGTTGATTGGTTTTGGGGGAGCTCCCAGAGCTTCTATTGCACTGGGAAAGCAGGACAAACAAAAGGCAGAGGAGATTCTGGGCAGCTGTGTTTTTACGTTAGTTGTTTTGGCAGTGATTTTGACAATTATCTTCTCCATATTTGCCAAACCGATTTTATATGCCTTCGGGGCAAGCGAGGACACGATTATTTATGCCTATCCATACATGCGCATCTATGTGCTGGGCACGCTGTTTGTGCAGGTTACTACGGGTCTCAATGCCTTTATTACCTCTCAAGGCTTTGCATCTGTGGGAATGAAGACAGTGATGATAGGAGCCGGTCTTAACCTGATTCTGGACCCCGTATTCATTTTTGGTTTTTCCATGGGAGTTCAGGGGGCGGCTCTGGCAACCATTTTATCACAAGCAGTTTCGGCGGTATGGGTGATTCGTTTTTTAAGCGGCAAAAATACCATACTGCGTATCCGCCGCTGTCACCTGCGTTTTTCGCCAGAGGTTATGCTGCCGGTGGTGGCGTTGGGGATTTCCCCCTTTATCATGCAGTCTACAGAGAGTCTTTTATCCGTCTGCTTTAACACTTCGCTTCAAAAATATGGCGGAGACATTGCGGTGGGAGCCATGACGATACTTGCCAGCGTGATGCAGACCTCAATGATGCCCTTACAGGGGCTTTCTCAGGGGATGCAGCCAATTGTCAGCTTTAACTATGGCGCGGGAAACTTATCCAGAGTACGCAAGGCATTTCAGCTGACCCTTACAAGCTGTCTGTGTTATTCCATGCTTTTATGGGTCATTGCTATGTTGTTTCCTCACATGCTGGCACGTATCTTCTCTACTGACGAGGCGATGATACGATATACGGCGGGAGTCATGCGTATTTATATGGGGGCTTCAGGTATTTTCGGGGCGCAGATTGCCTGTCAGCAGNCCTTTGTTGCCTTGGGNAAGGCGGTACAGTNGCTGTTCCTTNCAGTGCCTTAGGAAGATTATCCTTTTAATTCCGCTGATTTATATTTTTCCCTTGTTCTTTCAAGACAAGGTATTTGCGGTATTTTTGGCGGAGCCGGTGTCCGATGCGCTGGCCGTGGGCACCACGGTAACGATGTTTACGCTGACGGCATGGAAGCTGATGAAACCGAAAAAGGGGAAAGAGGTAAGGTTAGATAAGTGATGACAGAGCTGTTAAATATGAGTCAAAGAGTTTGAATACGGCAAAATGGCAGCGTATATGAAAAGGAGCAATCTGTGTGAGATTGCTCCTAAATTTATGATTCTTTCAGGAAATCAAACTGTGACATGTACAGATTATAATATTCACCCTTCTGTGCGAGAAGCTCTTCGTGGGAGCCTCGCTCCAAAATGCCGCCCTTATCTACATACATAATGCAGTCCGCATTTTTGATGGTAGATAATCTGTGAGCGATGATAAAGGAGGTACGCCCCTCTAAGAGGCGGTTCAAACCCTTTTGGAGTAATATCTCGGTCTCTGTGTCGATACTGGAGGTTGCCTCGTCCAGTATGAGGATTTTCGGGTCGGCAAGCAGCGCCCTTGCAAAGGAAATCAGCTGTCTCTGACCGGCGGAAAGACGGCTTCCGCGCTCGTTTACCTCGGTGTAGTAGCCGTTCTCCATGGCTGAGATAAAGTCGTGGGCGCACACGGTTTTGGCGGCGGCGATAACTTGTTCGTCGGTAGCCTCACGATTTCCGTAGCGAATGTTATCCATAATGGTTCCGGAGAAAATAAAGCTGTCCTGCATCATAACGCCCATCTGTTCCCGCAGGGAACGGATCGTCACTGTGGAAATGTCTGTGCCGTCAATCAGAATCTGCCCGGAATCCACGTTGTAGAATCGGCTGATTAAATTCACAATAGTGGATTTACCGGCGCCGGTGGGTCCTACAAAGGCGTAGGTTTCGCCTTCCCTTGCGGTAAAATTAATTTTATTCAGTATCTGATGACCTTCCTCATAGCTGAAGCACACATCCTTAAATTCCACGGTTCCTTTGATAGGGGGCATGGAAACGGCGCCGGGGGCATCCTTTACCAGCACGGGCTCGTCGATTGTCTCAAAAATACGCTCCAAATAGGAAATTGCGGTGAGCAGGGAATTGTAAAAGCCTGCCAGCGTATTAATTGGAGCCCAGAAGCGTCCTATGTATGCTGTAAAGGCAATAATGATACCCACTGTTAAAGTGGCATCCGGCATTAGTATCCATTGAATGCCCAGCACGTACACAAAGGATGTAGTGATGGCGGAAATAATATCTACGCTGGGTCCCATGGTAAAGTTAAACATAACGGCGTGCATCCATGCCTTGCGGTAGCCCCGGCTTAAGTGATTAAAAATATCGGTATTTTCCTCCTCGCGGACGAAGGACTGTGTCACCCGGATACCGTTAATGCTCTCGGCGATATAAGCGTTTAGGTTGCTCTGCTTATTGGACTGAATCTGCCATGCGCGGCGTTGCTTTTTCTTGATAAAGACAACCACCAGAGCAAGCAGGGGAAGACCGCAGAGACAGACCAAAGTAAGCCTCACGTCACAAATCAGCATAAAGATGATAATAAAAATCAAGTTACACAAATCTGTAATGGTATTGACGATACCGTTGCTTAAAAGGTCGCTTAAGCTGTTTACATAATTTACCACGCGCACCTGAATCTTGCCGTGAGGTCTGTCATCATAGTAAGAAAAAGGCAGTTCCTGCAAATGGCAGAAAATATCGGTTCTTATGGAGTGAATAATATTTTGTCCGATAATGCTCATTGTCTGGATTTTATATCGCCATGTGACGGCGGTGTAAAGAGCAATCAGGACAGTCAACACACACATTAGTATTATCTTTCCCATATCTTTATCAGGAATATAGTAATCCATGATTCGTTGGAAAAAGATAGGTATCAGCATGGTCAATGCCGAAGAGCTTAACAACAGGACAATGACAAACAGCATTTTCCCTTTGTAAGGCTTAATGTAGCCCGCAAGCCTTTTCAGCTGGTTGACGTCAAAGCTGTCCTCCAAAATCTCATCCATATCATATTTGTTGCGTGCCATGCTTATACGCCCCCTTTCTGATTTGAGTTATGTTCCTGTGCCAGTAATTCACTGGGGATTTCACCGTATTGATTGTGAAATGCCTTGGCATAGTAGCCGCCTCTGGCAAGCAGGGAATCGTGAGTTCCCTGTTCGATAATATGTCCGTTGTCCATTACCAGTATCAGGTCCGCATCCCTTATGGAGGAGATGCGGTAGGCAATGACAAACACGGTACAGTTTTTTTGAATATTTTTCAGTTGGTTCTGAATATAGCTTTCCGTCTCCATGTCAACTGCGGAGGTGGTGTCGTCCAATATGAGAATGGCAGGATCCTTAAGCAGTGCCCTTGCCAAAGAAATACGCTGCTTTTGACCTCCGGAAAGTCCCACGCCGCGTTCGCCTACAATGGTGTCATAGCCGTCGGGCAGAGCTTGGATAAAGTGATTGGCGTCTGCCATGATAGCAGCTTTTTTCACTGCTTCAAAGCTGCAGTCCGGTCTGCCGTAGGCAATATTTCCCTCGATAGTGTCAGAGAAAAGGAATACATCCTGCATTGCCATACCGATATTGTCGCGCAGTTGATAGAGGTCAAAATCCCGAACGTCTCTGCCGTCCACAAGCACTTGGCCAGAGGTGGTGTCGTAAAAACGGCACAGCAGATTCATGAGGGTGGACTTACCTGCGCCGGTAGAGCCTATAATACCTACGGTCTGTCCTGCAGCAACCTTAAAGTTAATATCCATAACAATATCCTCGTCATCGGCGCGGTAGGATACATTGCGGAATTCTATATTGCCCCTAAGCTTACAGCTTCTGTCACTGCCGGCATAGGGCGTCTTTACATTAGGCTCCTCGCTATAGGTGGCGTAGATTTTTTCCACGGAGGTGACAAAGTTTTGGATATCGTTAATCCACCAGCCGGCCATACGCAGGGGAGTGTTCAACATCCACAGGTAGCCGTTTACCTTTACCAAATCGCCCATGGAAATGCTTTCCTGAATGACAAGATAGCCGCCGTACAGCATGAGAACTACGGTGAGAGCGTTGGAAAGAACTTCGTAAATGGGTACATATTTCATCCAGATTCGGGAAGCCTTAATCTGGGCGTCCTTAAATTTATCATTTTCCTTTTGGAACTTTTCAATTTCGTAATCTTCCTTGGCAAATGCTTTTACCACCCGGTTGCCGCTGACATTTTCCTGAACAAAGGCGTTCAGGGAGGAGAAACAGTCGCGGTTCCTTTGGAAAGCGGGCTTTACGTCCTTTGCCTGCTTGTAGGTGGTAAATGCGGTAAAGGGAAGCACTACCAGCATACAGAGTGCAAGCTTTATGTTTACGGTAAAGACCATCAGAAGTGCAAAAATAAATAAAAGCACATTCTGATAAACGGCGTAGATAACATAGGCGACAAAATGCCTGATAGCGTCCATATCGCCTGTCTGGCGGCTCATTAAATCGCCGGTACGCTTCTTATTATAGAAGGAGAAATCTTCCTGTAAAAGCTTGCGGTAAACCTTGTCGCGCATATTGTAGAGAAGCCCCTGAGAGGCAGTCTCAAACACTAGCTGATAGAGAAAGCGTAAGGCTCCTGTCAATAAGGTGACGGACAAAAGGCAGATAATCAGTTTGGGTAGCAGGTCATAATTTCCCTTCTGAATGACATCGTCCACGATAATCCCGGATATGTAGGGATTAATAATGGAGAGGGCAGCAATAGCGGTTGTCAAAAAAATGCCAAAACACATAAGACCGCTATATTTCTTTAAAAAGGAAAAAAACCATTTCATAGGTGTCATACTAAAATACCTCTCATTCCGGCTGTGCCATTAGTGTTGTGATAGTATATTTCTCATTTTATAGATAAAGAATAAAAAGAAAATGGAGTATCTTGCGGGATTCATGTACGATTTTGACAAAAAGCATTTTACAATTTTGCCGGGAGCAGTTACAATAGTATATAAAGACGAAGCAGGTTGAATGAAAGTGTGTTCAACCTCCCTGCTTTGTTTAGCAGGCAAGGCAGCTTTGGAGGAGTAGCAATAAATGGACGAACAAAAGAAAATTAAAGTAGAAGACCTGAATCCTACCTTTCTTTTCACATGGAAGGGAACAAGGCGTGAGGACGAGCCAAGCTATCACAGTCATGATTATCTGGAGGTTGCGTTTGTTCTTTCCGGGGCGGGTAAGTATCGGATTGAAGGTGATATTTATGGCATACAAGAGGGCGATTTTATTATTTTTAATCCGGGAGTCAAGCATCAGGCATTGTTTGCAAAGGAATGTGAGGTGCCTACTACCGAATTTTTTGTAGGGTTTTCCGATATTCAGTTTACCGGTTTCCCGGCAAATTATCTGCCGGTTTCGGACGGGGCTTATATCCTGCATACCACAGGAGATCTTCGGCAGAAGCTGTTCAAAATCTGTTCCTCCATGGAGGCGGAGAAGTCGGTCTGCAGAGAGGGCAGATATTTTATGCTGAAGGCATATCTGATGCAAATGCTGCTCCTGATTATCAGAGAGCAGTGTGAGCCGGTGGCTTCTACAGGGGGGTATTCCTTTGAATCCATGAACAGGAAATATGTGGTGGAGCAGATAGTGAGCTATCTGGAGGATCACTACGACGAGAAGATATCCTTGGATCAGATTGCGGAGAATATGTATTTGAGCCCCTTTTATATTTCCAAAATATTTAAGAGTGAGACAGGCGATACTCCCATCAGACATTTGATTAATATACGTCTGGAGAAGGCGCGGGAGATTTTGGAGAGCGGATATAGCGGAAGCATTCAGGAGGTTGCCGCATTGGTAGGCTATGATGACGCCTATCATTTTAGTAAATTGTTTAAAAAACGCTATGGAATTACGCCTACACAGGCTAAAAAAGGTGTTAATGCCTGATATTTTTTTGACAGGATGTTTTTTTTTCGATACTTGTGTCTAAACCGTTTGCAAGGGAATAATAATTTGATACAATCAATTAGGCTGGTGTAAGCGGTTATAAGATAGCCGTTGTTTAAAATANTGTGCAAATANCCAAGNCGGGGCAANNGTCTTCTGTTAAAGGGTATGAGGGAATGAGANGTATATATGANGTATTTTTTTGAGTCTAAGCTTGAAAAGAATGAAAAGGGATATATGATTCAGATTCCCTTTAATGTGTGGGAGGTATGTAAGCTCAGGGATGTGATTCAGGGCGAGGTCGTGCTGGACAACAAAATTATTAAATGTGAGCTTCTTCCTAAGGAAAAAGGCAATTACGAGATTCACATTGAGGACGAGGAGGCAGTAAATGTGGAAGTGGGGGTATCCCATAAGATTTTACTGCATATCAACGGTTCGTTGATTCGTATGGATCAGAACAGTCCTTATACTTTTGAGAATCCTATCCGAAGGATAGATGGTATGCAGGTAATAATCCAGCCTGAGGACGGACTTTGCGGTCAGGCGTGTGTCGCTATGCTTGCAGGCAACACCATTGCCGAAGTAATCAGCGTAATGGATTGCAGGGAGTGGCAGGCAACCATGGGACGAATGATTTCGGCATTGAATTATTACGGCATTGACCATAGTGATGTGCTGGTATACACTGAGGGAAGGGATGCCGTGCTGCCCAAATGCTGCATTATGATGGAGAAGATGGGGCGTTTCTGCCACTATCTGGTTCATTATGACGGCAAATATTATGATTCCAATCTGGGTGTGCTGGAGGAGTATGATATGAGTAAGCTGCTGGGGTATTTGGAGATTAAGTGCTAAAATTGTGTGGACATGATTAGTGGGAATAAGCGAAGAGGACCGTTTTGAAAGGGAATATGGCGGTTCTCTTTATTATTTTGATTGTAAACGGAGGTATCGTAGTATATGAAAAATCTGTGCAGGCGGACGCCGCTTATATGGTTAATGCTGTGCTAACACAGATGTATACGGGTCTGGGCGTTGTGGGTGCATTACTTGGCGAGTTGTTGGGCGTGCTCTTACGGAAATGCCCGCATATTTAGAGGGAAACAACATGTGGGGAGATTTTGTCGGAGAAATTGCCAGAGGTTATGCTTTTATGCTTGTTGTAGGTATTTATGCATTGATAACTTCAATTGGCAAAAACAAGAAAAAGTAAAAAAATATAAAAATTTATCATCAATTATAAAGTAAATATTAAATCGACCGCACACTGACGAAGTGAGAAAAAAAGAGAAAAAGTAAAATAATGGAAGAAAATAAGAGCAAATAATTTTTAAATAGCCCTGTATACATTTGCAAAGAGCTACATATAAAATTAATATATGGTTTAGTGATTAGCACTCGATTCACTTGAGTGCTAACAAAAGAAAATAAACAGCAGGGAAATAAGGAGGAATCACTATGAAATTAGTACCTTTAGGTGACAGAGTAGTATTAAAGCAGTTGGTTGCAGAAGAGACAACGAAGTCCGGTATCGTTTTACCCGGGCAGAATAAGGAGAAACCCCAGCAGGCTGAGGTTATAGCAGTAGGCCCCGGCGGTGTGGTTGACGGTAAAGAGGTTAAGATGGAAGTGAACGTCGGCGACAAGGTTATCTATTCCAAATATGCAGGCACTGAGGTTAAGATGGACGAGGATGAGTATATCATTGTAAAGCAGAACGACATTTTGGCTGTAATCGAGTAGTATAATTGGCAGCGTCTAAGGCGCAATGAAAGTATTTTAATAAATTTTGGAGGTATATTACGATGGCAAAAGAAATTAAATATGGAGCAGAGGCTCGTGCAGCATTAGAGTCAGGTGTAAATCAGTTGGCAGATACCGTGAGAGTGACTTTAGGACCCAAAGGAAGAAATGTGGTTTTGGATAAATCTTTCGGAGCCCCCCTTATCACCAATGACGGTGTTACTATTGCAAAGGAAATCGAGTTGGAGGACGCATTCGAGAATATGGGTGCACAGCTGGTAAAAGAAGTTGCCACCAAGACAAATGACGTTGCAGGCGACGGTACCACAACGGCAACCGTTTTGGCACAGGCAATGATTAACGCAGGTATGAAGAATCTNNCAGCAGGCGCTAACNCTNTTATTTTGAGNAAGGGTATGAAAAANGCTANGGATTGCGCAGTGGATTCTATTGCAAAGATGAGCCAGAAGGTCAACGGCAAGAATCACATTGCAAGAGTAGCGGCCATTTCCGCAGGCGATGACGAGGTTGGCCAGCTGGTTGCGGACGCTATGGAGAAGGTCAGCGGAGACGGCGTTATCACTATTGAAGAGTCCAAGACTATGCAGACTGAACTTGACTTGGTAGAGGGTATGCAGTTTGACAGAGGATATATCTCTGCCTATATGGCAACCGATATGGATAAGATGGAGGCAACTCTCGACAATCCTTATATCCTGATTACAGATAAGAAGATTGCCAATATTCAGGAGATTCTTCCCCTGCTTGAGCAGATCGTACAGTCTGGTGCAAAGCTGCTTATCATCGCTGAGGACGTTGAGGGCGAAGCGCTTACCACTCTGATTGTAAATAAGCTGCGCGGAACCTTTAATGTAGTTGCTGTCAAGGCACCCGGCTACGGTGACAGAAGAAAGGCAATGCTTGAGGATATCGCAATTCTTACCGGCGGTCAGGTAATCAGTTCCGAGCTTGGCTATGAGCTGAAGGATACCACAATGGATATGCTGGGTCGTGCGAAATCCGTTAAGGTTCAGAAAGAGAATACCGTTATTGTTGACGGTGAGGGTGACAAGGCTGCTATCCAGAGCAGAATTGCACAGATTAAGGCACAGATTGAGGAGACTACCTCCGAATTTGATAAAGAGAAATTACAGGAGAGACTTGCAAAGCTTGCAGGCGGTGTTGCGGTTATCCGCGTAGGCGCTGCTACCGAGACGGAGATGAAGGAAGCAAAGCTTCGTCTGGAGGACGCTTTGGCAGCAACCAGAGCGGCTGTAGAGGAAGGTATCATCTGCGGAGGCGGTTCCGCGTATATCCATGCTTCCAAGGAGGTTGCAAAGCTTGCCGATACTCTGGAGGGAGATGAGAAAACAGGTGCAAATCTTGTATTGAAGGCACTGGAGGCTCCCCTGTACCACATTGTTGCAAATGCAGGTTTGGAAGGAAGCGTTATCATCAGTAAAGTGCGTGAATCCGAGCTTGGCGTAGGCTTTGACGCACTTAAGGAGGAGTACGTTGATATGGTAGCGGCAGGTATCCTTGACCCTGCTAAGGTTACCAGAAGCGCACTTCAGAATGCAACCAGCGTGGCAAGCACTTTGCTTACTACCGAGAGTGTTGTGGCAAATATCAAAGAAGATGCTCCCGCAATGCCCGCAGGCGGCGGAATGGGCGGCATGATGTAAGGACGGCGTAAATAACCATAAGACCGTATTTGAGGATAGGACCTCGGATACGGTCTTTTTTTGTGTAACCCGGTTAAAGTTTTAGTGCAAACTGGCGATATAATAGAAAACGGATATTTGGTGTCGGCAAAAGGATTTGCCGGCGAGACAGTTCAAAGGTAGAATAGAATATTTGCAAATTTGTTTCGGAGCGTTACAAATTTGCGTGACAGAGCCGAAGGTTATAATCGGTTCCTGTGCCTTTGCAGTAAACGCTCCCACATGGAGGGTTGATTATGAAGATTGGTTCGAGGAATTCTAATGTAAGAGAGATAGCTGTTAAGGATGTAACCGGAAACAGGGTGGCAACCATAAGAATCACAAAGCCGACAAAGAAAAAGACAAAGCGGCTCAGATATAATTTTAAGGAAATTTCCAACCAGATTATGATGTCAAAGACCTCCGGCAGCGCTGGCAAGGTTGTGACAAAGGCAAGGGCGAAGATTGCCATGCTCCAAAGACAGCTGAAGACCGGTGACTATGATTCCAGAGAGCTGGAACATGCCATTATCCATGCAAAGAAAATCGAGAGGATAGCCCGAAAACGGATGAAGCATCTGAAGGAAGAGGAAAAAGCAAAGCGTCAGGGCTCTTGTATGGTTGAAACAGAGGAAGATGATGTTTTCGATAAATACGCTTTGGATTCCGATGAAAGCCTTGAACTGAGCGAGGAGGAAATGGAGGAGCTGATGCGGGAATACCAGCAGCTTATGGAGGATCTCATGGATGAATTGGGAGAGGCAACGGAGCTTGAGGAACTGTCGGATGAACTGATCGGAAGCGTACATGAGGATGTAACGCCTGAGGAGCTTGACCGCTTAAAGAAAAAGCACAGGTCAGACGAGCTGAGGGAAATCATGGAAGCGGATATGAAATATCTCAAGGCTTTGTTCAGTAAATTGGAAAAGGAACGGCAGGAAGCGTCCGGCGGAGTCTCTTTGGAGCTTTCGGGAGTGGAGGTGCCTGTGGAGGCGGCGGAAGTGCCCGTTGTCACGGAGGGCGGAAATCTGGATATTACCGTTTGAGTGGGTCACAATGCCGAAAATCCGGACGGTCACAGTGGGCGGCAAAATGCTACAACGAGATGCTTTTAGTTTAGGAAAAGAGGAATTTGTGCCATGAATCGATTTGAATATATAGTTGAGGGCATTGACGGCGATTATGCTCATTTAAAGAGAACGGATATAGACTCTCAGGAACTGAAGCTGGTGGCGAGAGCGCTTTTACCGGCGGAGATTGCTGAGGGAACAAGGCTNCNTTATGAATGGANGGAATATTTTATNATAGAATAAGTTGAACAATATATTATTTTAAAACCCCAAACTGACTGCTTACTTTCTAAAACGAACCTCTTGCGCAAAGNGACTTTACAGCGGCAAAAAATAAGTTATACTGTTGTTATCAGGCTTGATGAATGTTTTACAATAATGGTTATGAGAGAGGGTCGGTATGAAGGTAAGAATAGAGCTTGACATTGGGCTGAGTGAGCCGGAGGTTTTAATCCGCTGTGGAGAGCTTAATGACTCNGTGCNCAATCTTCAGAATTACATATCGGAACANAGTGGTGTGGGTCAGTGCATTCCTCTTCGCCGTGGTGAGACCGAGTATTATGTAGAGGTGAAGGATATATATTTNTTTNAAANGGNGGGCAGGANCGTGTTTGCCCANACAAGGGACATGTTCTTNGAGNCTGAATATAAGNTTTATGAACTGGAGCAGCTGCTTCCCCATAATTTTATGAGAATATCCAAATCCGCTATAGTTAATATGGATTATATTTACTCCATTACCCGCAACCTGACGGCATCCAGCCTTGTGGAATTTGCGGGGAGCGATAAGACTGTTTTGGTTTCCAGAGGCTATTACAGAGCGCTGGTGGAGCAGATGAGTGCTCGGAGATTGGGAAAGTGGAGGAAAGCTTGAAATTCTGTTTGTGTGTCTGCACAAAATGCTCCGTATGGATTAACATGAAATGAAATCGGGAAAGGATAAGCGCTTCGGAGGACATGCGGAGATGTCCGTTTGAAAGCAGGTATCAAATAATGAAAAAAGGAAGAAAATGGTTTTGGGGAATTTTATTTATTTTAGGAGCAGTGGCTTTGCTTGCGGGAGCTATGGGCTATATGAAAGAGTTTGGCTTTTGGACCATATTTGTATCCATAGTTCTGATAGGCTGGATGGTAGAGGGAATATATAAGAGAAGCTTTGGTATGGTACTGTTTCCGGTAGCTATTTTTGTAATTTTAAATGCCGAATGGCTGGGGCTTTCGGGAATTTCATCATGGACTATCATTCTGGCGGCGGGATTGGCGACAGCAGGTCTTACCATTCTGTTTCCCAATGTGAGACGGAAAAAAAATAAGTATGCAAGCTTTACAATTGACGCAAGCAATGAGGAATATGTACATGAAGGAATAGGGGGAGAGGAGATTCACTGCGAGGTGTCCTTTAATGAGGCGGTAAAATATGTGAACAGCGGTGCCTTTAGCCGGCTGCATACAGAATGTTCCTTCGGCTCTATGAAGGTATATTTTGACAACGGTGCGTTGAAGGACGGTGTAGCGGCAGCATATGCGGAGACCTCCTTTGGTTCAACCATATATTATGTACCTTCTACATGGCGTGTGGTGATGAATGTGGACTCGGCATTCGGCTCCTGTGAGGAAAAGGGACGCTGTAATCCTATGGGGGATAATACTCTTCATATCAATGGAGAAGTGTCCTTTGGGTCTATGGTGATTCAATATGTTTAGCAATGATAGTGGTAACTTCTCATTTCAAGGTATAAGGATTTGATAAAAAGCTACCGAAAGCCAAAGCTATTGCCATAGCTCAGTTCAAAATTTTGTTTATAAATATATTGCGTTTTNTATATACCTGTGTTATGCTNTTAACAAANCATATATTTCTNANNTTCAGGCGACAGTCTTTCTTTCTTAATATTCATGAAAATTTGTGCTTTTAATCACACAATAATTTAAAAGCAGGGGATTTTCGGAGGCTTCCCGTCAGGATTTTATGCAGTTTTTCAGTAAGGCATATCGGTTTCCATATTCCCTGCGAAGGAGGACGCATGGAAAATGAAAACCCTGCGACCGTAGCGATGAAGGCAACGGAAAACGAATATCTGGCAGCAATTGCAGAGAAGCCAATGACGGCAACGGCAAACCGTGAGTACAAAAGTACAATGTTCTGTATGCTTTTCCGCGATAAGAAGGAGCTTTTGGAGCTATATAATGCGGTGAACCGTACATGCTACACGGATCCGGAGGTACTGCAGATAGTCACACTGGAGAATGCCGTCTACATGAACATGAAGAACGACCTTGCCTTTCTAATCGACATGCACCTGAACCTGTACGAGCACCAATCTTCCTTTACCCCTAATATGGCTTTACGGGATCTGTTTTATGTAGCAAAGGAATACCAGAAGCTTGTGGGTGACGCCGGTATTTATGCGGTATGTGGACTGTTTACGCAGGTACATGGCAATATCCGGGATGACGCTGGACGAAGCGGTAATAAGGGCGGTAGATGAGTGTATAGAACAAGGGATTCTGGCAGATTTCCTGAGGAAGAACAAAGTGGAGGCGACAAGCGTGAGTATCTTTGAGTATAACGAAGCAGAGGAAAAAGAGAAGATGAGAAAGGCGGAGTATGCGGGAGGCTATAAAACCGGGGGCGCTGATAGAGAAAATTTGTAAAGCGGTGGAGGAAACAGGAACAGATTGTGAGCCGATAGAAATCCTAGGCAGATTGTGAAGTTGTCATAAAAAATGCAATGTTCTGAATAATACATACCTAATGTGTTAAGCCCATATACTTATAAACGGATTAAAATGCAGGCAGAGACGTACAAACCTTGCAGCTATACATGATTAATCAACAACAGCTGTAAGGGATGTAAGTCCTGTTTTTGTTTAAACCCGTTACAGCTGAGTGATTGAACTGAAAGAGACAGGGAAGGTAGTCGGAAGATTTTTTGGATGCATCAGGATGATGCACTATCGCAGTTGAATCGGGATATGAACTTGGACAGGCTTGGTGGAACCGGAAACTTATGACGGAAGCGGCTAAAAATGTGGGATGGTTTATGAGGGAACATTGCGACAGGCACATATATGTGAAGAAGGACATAAGCGGGGGAAGGGGAATAACGGAATATTTAAAGAACGGTAGTTTATTTAGGGTAAATTGGTTTGAAACAGAGCGCTGGAGACTGATTATGACTGGGAACTTATTATACATAAAATTAAATCAAGCAAATTATGAATATGATGTGCATTCTATTGTGAAAGCCTTTTATGCCGATAAGCAGGTGAAGATATTCACTCCTGAAAGTAAATTAAAGTCGGGAGAGGATAACGATGTTGAATTTTTCATTGAGGTGGAGTTAAATCCTGTGGGCGCGCATATGCGGATATATGAGGAAAATTATCAGTGGCAGTTTAGGGGAANANCTGCTGNCGGAGAGANGGCAGAGGGTGCGGCTTATAAGGATGGNTTTAAGACATTCCTTTATAAATCCTTACAGAACGTCANAGGGANANCCCTGCCTTGGGGAANCCTTACGGGCATTCGTNCAACCAAGCTTGCCTATGGTATGCTGGNGGAGGGGAGAAGTGATGAGGAGATTAGAGATTTTCTGGAGAGCAGGCATTTTGTCAGCAGACAGAAGGCTGATTTAAGCATTGATATTGCAAGGAGAGAGAGGGAGCTTTTGGCGGATGTACATTACGAGGGCGGTTACAGCCTGTATATTGGAATCCCTTTTTGTCCGACAACCTGTTTGTACTGTTCCTTTACCTCCTATCCGATTGCCGCATATCGTAAGCAGGTGGAGGCTTATATTGAATGTGTTATCAAGGAGATGGAATATGTTTCCAAGCGGTTCGCCCATAAAATATTGGACAGTGTTTATATTGGCGGTGGCACGCCAACAACCTTGGAAGCGGAACAGCTGGACAGGCTAATTTCCGCACTGAAGGTTCTTTTTGACTTTTCTGCGGTCAAGGAATTTACGGTAGAAGCGGGAAGGGCGGACAGTATTACGGAGGAAAAGCTGCAAGTGTTATTTAAACATGGAGTCGGCAGAATTTCAGTAAATCCTCAGACCATGAAGCAGGAAACCTTAGATATTATCGGTCGAAGAGCTACCGTGGCGCAGGTGGAGGAAGCCTATACCTTAGCGAGAAAAGTGGGGTTTACCAATATCAACATGGATTTGATACTGGGGCTTCCCGGAGAGACGGAGGCAGATGTGCAAAATACCGTTGACAGGATTGTAGAGCTTACGCCAGACAGTCTGACCGTCCATTCGCTGGCTGTGAAGCGTGCTTCCCGTTTGAATCAATGGATTCAGGAAAACGGAGTGTCCATGCTGCGAAATACCGATGAGACCATGGAAATTGCCGCTAAGGGGGCAGAGAGACTGGGCATGGAGCCTTATTATCTATACCGCCAGAAAAATATGTCCGGTAATTTTGAAAACGTGGGCTATGCCAAACCGGGGAAGCTTGGGCTTTACAATATCCTGATAATGGAGGAAGTGCAGACCATAGTGGCATTGGGCGCAGGCAGTATCACCAAAATCGTTTTGCCGAACGGCAGGATAGAACGCTGCGACAATGTAAAGGATGTTGCCTTATATATAGAAAAAATAGATGAGATGATACAGAGGAAGAGAAAACTGTTTTCTTTGGAGTAGGATGCGGGTACATAATACAAGTGCAAATGAAGGTATGGAATACAAGCGTAGAGTACAGCTATGAAAAGCAGGTGAGNAANNAANGCNNGGAANANAGATGTGAATNNGGNANCATAGCAATNTTAAGGANNCGTGNCGGAACGTATGACGGAGGAGCTTTTGCAGGAGCTGCGGGAAATAACGCCGGAGGAGGAAAAACTGCTTGCCGGTAAAACGGAGATTGAAAAAATATATATGTCTTCTTTATTATTCTACCGGAGTTCTTNGAGTATGAGCTTAANATGATNGAGCCGGAGGAANATTTACTGCGGGGCTTTATTGTTAGCTNNCTGCGGGGTGACAGGGAATCTACAGGTTATCTGCATTTTAAGGTGGCAGATATTTTACCGATACAGAATTTAGTGGAGAACCTTATCTGGACTATCCGCAATAAGCTGCCTAATAAAAGAAGCATTAATCAGGTCACTATGGGGCTGTTGTTTCTGCAGCTGATGAACCATATGGACAAGATAGAGACGGAGGAAAAAAGCAGTCGGCAGAGACTGATTATCTCGGTGCTCAACTATATTGAAACACATTATTGGGATGGGGAACTGGTACAGGCAAAGCGTTTGAATCAGGCTTCATACCTCTTGACTACAACATCGCTGTCTGTTATGGAAATTGCCTCTATGGTTGGATATGATAATATCAGCTATTTTCATAGAATTTTTAAAAAGAGGTATCAGATGAGTCCGCGCAAGTATCGTTTGGAGAACGGTGTTATAAGTAGTATGCACGTTGAACGGGAGTCATATCACAGTGCTGCGAACGGCAGAAAGGGAATTAAGGCTTAATTGCCTATATGATAAGGAGGGGTTGACATGAAATTCAGTAATGGTTGTTGGCTGCAAAAAGAAGGTTGTGAATGCTTTTCACCGGCGCAGGTATATTTTTCTAAAATAGAGGCGGATGCGGTGACACTGTGTGCACCTACAAGTAAAATTTATCACAGAGGCAGCACGTTAGGAGGAGTAAATTTGACCATTCGGATTAGCGCCCCCTTTCCTGAAGTGTTTCGCATTCAGACCTTTCATCACATGGGAGTACAGAAAAAGACTCCTTCATTTGAACTTGCGCAGGAACAGACAGGGAATTTGAGTACCGAAGAAACGGATGACAGGCTTATTGTCACAAGCAAAGGTTTGCGCCTTGAAGTGGAAAAAGCTACCTGTACTATGACCTTTTACCGGGAAGAGGAGAAAATAACCTCCAGCGGTACGAAGGATTTGGCATATATGAAGACGGACTTCAGAGGTTTTTTCTATGATAAAGGATCTCAGGACGCCTATATGAGAGAACGGCTGAATCTTGCCGTGGGAGAGCTGATTTACGGCTTGGGAGAGCGTTTTACCGCCTTTGTAAAAAACGGGCAGAGCGTGGATATGTGGAATGCGGACGGCGGTACTTCCACGGAGCAGTCCTACAAAAACATCCCATTTTATATTTCCAATAAGGGATATGGTGTGTTCGTCAATCATTCGGAAAAGGTTTCCTTTGAGGTGGCTACGGAAGCAGTGACAAAGGTGGAATTTTCCGTGCCGGGAGAAAGCCTTGATTATTTTCTGATAAATGGACCTACCATGAAGGAGGTTTTAATGCGGTACACCGATATTACGGGAAAACCCGCGTTGCCGGCGCCGTGGACTTTCGGCTTGTGGCTGTCTACTTCTTTTACCACCAACTATAACGAAGAGACGGTAAACAGCTTTGTGGACGGTATGTTTGAGAGAGATATTCCGCTTTCGGTGTTTCATTTTGACTGTTTTTGGATGAAAGAGTTTAGTTGGTGTGATTTCACTTGGGATGAAAGAGTGTTCCCTGACCCGGTGGGTATGTTGAGACGTCTGAAAGAAAAGGGATTAAAAATCTGTGTGTGGATTAATAGTTATGTAGGACAGGAATCCTCACTTTTTGCAGAGGGTGTGAGGGAAGGATATTTTCTGAAAAGACCTAACGGCGATGTGTGGCAATGGGATGAATGGCAGCCGGGGTTGGCGGTAGTGGACTTTACCAATCCAATGGCGAGACAATGGTACGGCGAGAAGCTGGAGAAGCTTCTTGATATGGGAGTGGATTGCTTTAAGACAGATTTTGGGGAGCGCATTCCCACAGAAGTGGTATACTATGATGGCTCTGACCCCATGAAGATGCATAATTATTATACATATCTTTATAACAAAACGGTGTATGAGGTTATTAAGCGCAAAAAGGGAGAAAAGGATGCGTTGCTTTTTGCCCGTTCCGCAACGGCGGGAGGACAGAAATTTCCTGTACATTGGGGCGGAGACTGCTGGTCTGACTATGAATCTATGGAGGAAAGTCTTAGAGGAGGGTTATCTCTTACGAGCTCGGGCTTTGGCTTTTGGAGCCACGACATCGGAGGCTTTGAGAGCCAGTCCTCGCCGGACGTTTACAAGCGGTGGTGCGCTTTCGGGCTGCTTTCCACCCACTCAAGGCTTCACGGCTCCGGTACTTATCGAGTGCCGTGGAATTACGATCAGGAGGCGGTGGAGGTGGTCAGGTATTTTGCCAGACTGAAGGCTTCCCTGATGCCTTATCTTTATCGTAATGCCATTGAGACCTCACAGTCGGGCATCCCCATGATGCGCAGCATGGTTTTGGAATTTACGGAGGATAGGAATTGTGCTTATCTGGCAACGCAGTATATGCTGGGAGAGGCTCTTTTGGTGGCACCTATTTTCAATGAAGACAGTATGGCGGAATACTATCTTCCGGAGGGAGTGTGGACCAGTTTTTTGACCAATGAAGTCAAAAAGGGCGGCAAATGGTATGGGGAGAAACACGGTTACTTAAGTATTCCTCTTTATGTGAGGGAGGGCAGTATTGTTGCGGTGGGCGCCCGAAGTGATTCCGCAGTGTATGATTACGCTCGGAACGTTACCTTTAGGGTATACGCCTTGAAGGAGGGAGAAACGGCGAAGAC
>WFLX010176240.1_pt1 | contig 33391 bp, 31 predicted proteins | sample 4967041 | NCBI WGS metagenome assembly WFLX01 (sample SAMN12857096, study PRJNA449069) | gut metagenome | isolation source: stool from male and female vole | host: Microtus ochrogaster | place: USA:Florida | collected 2017
ACTCAAGTAATTGTCCTCTCACAGCAATCAATTGTAATATTGCAGCCTTTGCATGAGATGTTTTATCTCATCAGCTCTTTTACCTTCGCTTTCTTTCCTACACGATCTCTCAGGTAATTCAGCTTTGCACGTCTTACCTTACCTCTTCTNACCACTTCNATNTTCTCNACNTTAGGAGAATGCAGGGGCCATGTCTTCTCAACACCGATNCCGTTAGAAGTCTTTCTNACAGTNAANGTCTCTCTGTTGCTTCCGCCCTGTCTCTTNANTACAACNCCTTCAAANACCTGNATTCTNTCACGGTTGCCNTCNTTNATCTTACCGTNTACCTTAACGGTATCGCCNACNNGANATTCATCAACATTGGCTNTNAACTGTTCTGCTTCGANTTCTTNNATAATATTACTCATCGCGAGCCTCCTTCATAAAATGGATGTTCTTAATACCTAAAATGTAACAGAGGACCATCTCGTTTTCACAACATTCAAATTTTATCATACTGTTCTAAAAAAAGCAAGAACTTTTTAGTCCTCTTTTCCCAGCCAGAACACTGTTTTATCCGCCACATAATATCCCAGACTTTCCTGCAGCCCTAGAGACGCCTTATTATCCATGATAATATGAGCGTAGGGAATAAAATTCCGCTCCCTTAAGCGGTTGGTGCAGTAACACACCAAGGATTCCCCCAAATGCCTCCGTCTGTATGCCTTATCCACGAAAAGCAATCCCAGACTGCCATCCTCATGTATTCCCATAAAGCCGGCAAGACATCCGTCCACGTAGGCACCATACATCACCTTCGCCTCAATTAATTTCCTTAAATGCTTCTCATTCCCCATATCGTAATGCTCACTCACATAAGGTAAATCTTCCAAGGTAAGCAGCCGGATATCCTTATGCTTTATCGGCAATTGTTCCTTTTTTGTGTATAATACCTGATAACATTCATGGTATACCACAAAGGAAAAAAGCCTGCACACAGGCTCGTTCATAAACTCCTGATTGGTAATAAACAATCTCGTCTCTGCCGGCACCAGAGCAAGCATGTTTTCGCCTGCCTCCCTGCTTTGTGCCGTTATCATACAGATTTTACATTCTTCATTGTAAATCAGTATGTTTTCGCCTTCCGCATACAAAAGCTCGGCTTTGCCTCTCGCCAGACTTTCAATCATATGAATATTGTTTCTCTTATGCTTTGTCAACTGCCTAATAATTTGTTCCTTCCGCAAATATTTTTCATATAAATCCGGACGCATACGCTTTGTGCGCTCCTTGGACTGCTCCAGCCGCCACCGGGCAACTCTGCTGTGATTACCTGACAAAAGCACCTCCGGAACCTGCTTTTCATGCCAGATTTCCGGTCTGGAGTACTGCGGATACTCCAGCAGGTCATTATGAAAGCTCTCTGTCTGGGCAGAATCATCATTATTCAGCACTCCCGGAACCAAACGGGATATGGCATCTATCATTACCATTGCAGGAAGCTCCCCTCCCGTAAGCACATAATCACCGATAGACACATAATCCGTTACAATTTCTTCCAATACCCTTTCATCGATTCCCTCGTAATGCCCACAGAGAAAAATCAGCTCTTCCTCCTCTGAAAGCTCTCTTGCCAGCTTCTGCCTAAAAGGAACACCTTGAGGCGTTACATATACGGTACGGATATTTTTGCCTGCGCTTACCGTTTTCCATGCATCGTACACCGGCTGCGCCTGCATCAGCATACCCGCGCCGCCGCCGTAAGTATAATCATCCACCTTGCCATGCTTATCCAATGTATAATCTCTGATATTTACGGCATTGATGCAGATTAAATTTTTCTCTGCCGCCCGCCCCACAATGCTGGTGTTCAAGCCCTGCATTATCATGTCGGGGAATAAGGTTAAAACATGAAATTTCATTATTGTCTCAAGCCCTTCTTCCTTTTTCCTTCACCCTATATCAATCCTTCAAGCACATGGACCTTCACATATCCTTCTTCTATATTTACCTGAAGCACACACTGCTTGATTGCAGGCAGCAAAAGCTCTTTTCCGTCAGTCATCTCTATCANATAGACATCATTGGCNCCTNTTTCCATAACGTCTTTGAGTACGCCAATCTCCTGTTCANTTTCGTCAATAACCCTTAACCCCATCAGGTCGGCANTAAAATACTCATCCCTGCCCAGACGGACTGCATTCTGTCTTGTGACATACAGACTCTTCTGCNTGTATTTCTGCACATCATCTATATTATCAATACCCTTGANCTTGAGGATAACAAGCCGCTTAAAGAATTTAACTCCCTCAATTTCCAAGGTTATCCGCTCTTTTCCCGTGTCTAATATTACTTCATTTAAACGCTTAAACCTTCCGGCATCATCCGTGGTGGGAAAANCCNTCACCTCTCCNTTGATACNATGTGTGGAGGTGATNACCCCTACCTGANACATATCTTCCATATCTTCCNCGCTTCCTATCGGATAANCAAGGCGGATACACGCCGTGCGTGCTCCGCCTCTTTTAAGCTTAGACGATTTCCACGTCAACTCTTGTGTTGTCTTTGGATGATGCTGCTTTTACAACAGTTCGAATCGCCTTAGCAATTCTTCCCTGCTTGCCTATTACTTTGCCCATATCGGACGCAGCCACATGAAGTTCAACGGTAATGTTCTTGCCATCCACCTTTTCAGTTACAACTACTTCATCCGGATTATCAACAAGCGCTTTTGCAACTACTTCTACTAATTCCTTCATAATCCACCTCCAAAGATTAGATTACTATTTCTCGATACCTGCAGCCTTGAAAAGCTTTCCAACCACCTCTGTAGGCTGAGCTCCGTTAGCCAGCCACTTCTTAGCCAGCTCCTCATTAATCTTAAAGGTACTGGGATCTGTATTAGGGTCGTAAGTACCAATCTCCTCAATAAATCTGCCGTCTCTGGGAGAATGAGAATCAGCTACAATGATTCTATAAAAAGGAGCCTTCTTTTGTCCCATTCTTCTTAATCTGATTTTTACTGCCATTTCTTTTTCCTCCATACTGAAAACTATTATAATATTTGTTCTGACCTTTCGGTCTTGTGAGCGTGCCTCCGGCAAAGCCGTCCGCCGCTATATGATAAGAACCGTCCAAGTGCCTTGAACAAATTCATATCTACCGCCGTTATCTCTGAAAGCCATTCCTAATGTGTTACCTTTAAAAAGGAAATTTTCCCAAACCTCCGAGACCGCCAAACATGCCTCTGCCTCTCTTGCCGCCGCCCATCTGCTTCATCATCTTCTGGCTTTGCTCAAACTGCTTGATAAAACGGTTGACTACCGCAATATCCACACCGGCGCCTTTTGCAATACGGTGCTTTCTCCGGGGATTTAACAGCTTGGGGTTGCGCCTCTCCTCCTTAGTCATGGAGAGGACGATTGCCTCCATATGCTTTAACTGCTTCTCGTCTATCATGGACTCCAGTTCTCCCGCCTTGGCACCTATTCCGGGCAGCATGCTTAAAATACTGGATAAACCACCCATATTGCGCATCTGCTTCATGCTCTCCAGATAATCCTCGAAATCGAATTGACCCTTCTTCATGCGGCCAGCCATTTCACGACCCTTTTCCTCATCTATGTCAATGCTTGCCTGCGCTTTGTCAATCAGGGAAAGAATATCTCCCATTCCAAGGATTCTGCTCGCCATTCTGTCGGGATAAAACTGTTCCATATCGGAAAGCTTCTCTCCCATACCTACATACAGAATCGGTTTTCCCGTCACCGCCTTAATGGAAAGTGCGGCACCGCCTCTTGTATCGCCGTCCATCTTGGTGAGAACTACACCGTCAATGCCAATCTTTTCGTTAAATTCACCGGCAACATTAACCGCATCCTGACCTGTCATTGCGTCTACCACCAGCAAAGTCTGATGTACGGTTACTTTCTCCTTAATATCCTGCAGCTCCTTCATCATGTCCTCGTCCACATGAAGACGTCCTGCAGTATCCAAAATCACTACGTTGTGTCCGTTCTTCTCCGCAAAAGCAATCGCCTCTTTGGCAATTTCTACAGGCTTATGGTCACAACCCATGGAAAACACATCAACCTCCTGCTTTTTGCCGTTTATCTGCAGCTGCTCTATTGCCGCAGGTCTGTAAATATCACATGCTGCCAAAAGGCTCTTCTTGCCCTTCTGTTTCAGCTTACCGGCTATCTTAGCCGTTGCCGTAGTCTTACCTGCGCCCTGTAAGCCCGCCATCATAATGACGGTAATTGACTTTCCAGGCTGCATGGCAATCTCGGTAGTCTCGCTTCCCATAAGGGAAATCATTTCCTCGTTTACAATTTTGATGACCATCTGCCCCGGATTCAGACCGTTCATAACGTCCTGTCCGATTGCTCTATCCTCAACTGCCTTGACAAACTGCTTTACCACCTTAAAATTGACATCCGCTTCCAGAAGCGCCATCTTTACTTCCTTTAAAGCCGCCTTAACATCACTCTCCGTCAGGCGCCCCTTGCTTCTTAAGCTTTTAAATACATTCTGTAGTTTGTCCGTTAAACTTTCAAATGCCATTCGCTACTCCTTACAGCTCCTTCATTAACTCTCCCGAAAGCCTGCGGATATGTTCCATCCGCTCTAAAATCTCCATGTCGGTCCTGCATTCCCTGCCATTCCTGCACTTTCCATCAGCCTTCGGCTGCCCTACATCAACCCAAGCCCATTTCCCGCCGGACTGCGAGTGCTCCCCGCTTACATCCGATTTCACTTCATCTACCTGTGACGATTCCCCATCCAAATCCGTAAGCTGTGTTAAGGCTTGGATTTCGGCAACCTTGCGCTTCGCCTTGTCAAAGCGCTCCACCAGATGAAGCTTGCTCTCATAATCCTGCAATATCCTGTCACAGCGCTTAATCAAATCATGCACACCCTGTCTGCTGATGCCTCTCTCTTTCGCAATCTCACCCAGAGACATATCATTGTTCACAGCATCCTCATAAATACTCTGCTGATGAGGGGTCAGAAGCTCTCCGTAAAAATCATACAGCAAAGCCTGCTCAAAAATCTTTTCCATGTTTCCTCTCCCTTAATCCGTTCCTGAAAACCATCGGAACCTTAAAGCCCCGGGAAACTGCCTGATTACATAAAAATCAATGCTTCTACAAGCACTTTGCATATCATACAATAGTTTTACAGGGCTGTCAAGTATTTTTTCTTGTCAAAACATTTGTTTGGTTGTATTATCTTAGACATAAACCTTTTATTCTCAGGGAAAAACAGTCACCCCTTCCTTTCTGTAATATAATCACCTTAGACAGGAGGTGAAATCATGGTTAATAATGATGTTTTACTCGGATATATCAAGGATATAACGGTAGCAAAGCTTTCAGGTTCCGACCTCGCCGCCAGTGAAAATGCGGACGAAATAGCCAGATTTATGCAAAAAGGCATATGCCTCTTGTTCCTGTTTGTATTTATATTCCCGCAGGGCTTTTTGAATTTAACAGATACAGCTCATGTAGCGCACGAGTCACCGCCACATACAAAAGCTTGGCGCTGCTCTGCCTTGCGGCTGCCTGCTCCATATCTAAATTCCAAAGAATGACCACATCAAATTCCAAGCCCTTCGTCAGCCGAATCGGAAGAATCGTCACATCCTCAAGCCACCTGCCAATCCAATCCGCTTCCTTTTCGTCCTTACAGATCACTGCGATACTGTGATAGCCCTTATCCTTTGCCGCTCTTATGATTTCCGCCGCTTTGGCGTACATCTTCTCCTCGGACAGCTTACCGCTCTCCCACACAGGCAGTCCGTGACGGATAACCGGCTCGATTTTGTATTTTCCAAAGGATGCCTTCTCCAGAATTTTCCCTGCATACTCCGATATCTCAATCGTGTTGCGGTAGCTCTTTGAAAGAAGATAAAAGCGATCCCTTTCCCCAGTAAACATCCACTTTTTAAGCTCGCTCCAGTCATTCAAGCCCGTCTCATAATTAATATTCTGAGACACATCTCCCATAATGGTAAAATAACACTTTGGCAGCACCCTGCGCAGTGCATAATAAGGCGTAATACCAAAATCCTGCGCCTCGTCAATAAAAATCTGCCCGAATTCCTCGTCCTCCTTTTTGCGAGTGACGCGGTATTGTATCATAAGGAGCGCCGCCAAATCATAAACGTCATATTTTCCCTCTCCGTTATTTTTCCCATGCTCTTCAAGGTCAATGCTGCCCGGACGGCTCCGCTCATACTCCCGCAGGAAATCATCGTAAATTTCATAAATGCTTTCCTTTGGCGCACGGTTCTTAAAATAGTCCTTGTACTGTCTGCATTTTTGCAGGAAATACTCCCTTTCACCCTCAGGCGAGAGAAATCTAATGCGTGTCTTTACTCTCTCGTCCAGAAGCTGCAAAATCTTTACAATGCTGAAATCTGCATTTTCGGCGGCAAGCCTGTCGTTATTGCTCTCGGAAAGAATGATTCCAAGCTCCTTATCCGCAAGCGCTCCCACCTTCAGGCATTTTTCCCTCAGCCGCAGCAGATATACCTCAAGCTCCAGCATAAAGTCAATTTTACTGCGCACTCCCCCGTCTGCCGTAGTCTCTATGACCTTCCTCTTTTTGTTCCACTCCCTGCCCAGCAGATGCGAAAGCATCACATCCATGCGTTTCTGTTTAATATTGGGTACATCCAGCTCAGGCAGCCCGCCGGTAATATAATCAAGCAGCAAATCGTTTCCTCCGATAATGCAGAACTCATTGGACAGAAAGCGTTCCTTATAATTGTAGAGAATATAGGAAATACGGTGCATAGCCACCGTGGTCTTGCCGCTGCCCGCCACTCCCTGCACCAGAATATTGGCAAAGGGCGATTCCCTGATGATTTCGTTCTGCTCTTTCTGGATAGTAGCAATAATATCTCCCAGCACCGCCTCCTTATTCTGGGAAAGATATTGAATCAAAAGCTGGTCGTTCGATGCCACATCACTGTCATAATAGCCTTTCAGTACACTCTCCTGCACATCATAGGTTCTCTTTAGCTGCAAATCCAGCTCCACGATACTGCCACCCGGCAGATGATACACTCCCTGTCCGAGTTCATTCTCATAGTAGACACTGGAAATAGGCGCCCGCCAGTCGGCAATCACCACATCCGTCTGATTGCGGAAAACTCCGTTTTTTCCGATATATACCTTCTGCTGTTGAAATCCGGCTTCCCGATAATCAATTCTGCCAAAGTAAGGCTGCTTCAATGCCGCCCTGTTCTTTCTGAGCTGATTTGCGGCATGTTCCTCTAAACTTGCCGCGGTCATTGCCTGATTGTAAAGCTCCGGGTCGCCGCTTTTCATCGCCTTTAACAGCTGTGCCGTCTCCGCATGCCGCTCCTCATTCTCCCTCTCATAATAAGCAACATTCTTTCGGATCAACTCCAGACATTCCTCAAAATGAACTGTCTCCTGCTCCCAGTCTCCCTGCTTCCTTTTCTCCGCCCATACCTCGTCTTTCTCCTGTTCCCTATGCTGCTCCTGCAGCTCTCCCTTTGTCGATAACTCTCTCTGCGCTTCTAGCCTGTGTTTTGCCTGCGACCTCATCTTAGTCCTCTGCTTCATACTTCCTCCCATCTGCTTTTACTTCCTTTTCCTATCGTTCTTCCGTCACACTCTGCATACTTCCATGACCGCTTTCATCACGTCACTTATAAGCCTGTTTTAGACCATAATAACAATTCAGACAGATATCTGAACTTTCTTGAACCATACAAAAAGTATACAGAATTATAAAAATTTTACTAGACTTTTATTTCCCGATATGCTAAAGTATGTAATGTAATTATACATAAAAAAGAGTTCTGTTTTTCAGAACTCTTTTTTCGTTATTTTGTAATATCTTCAATTCGTATCCTTACTGCCCGCTTCAACGGTCATTAATTCTTATCTATCCAACCCTATAGCTTTTCGCCGAAATAGCTTTTATATCCCTCCCCATATATCTCGTTTGCGCTGCTTACAATCATAAAAGCAAGTGGGTCCTCCTCCTTTATGATTTCCTCCGCCCGAGGATAAAGGGGCTTTTTCATTACGCACAGAATTACATTCTTTTCTTTGCCGCTATAGGCACCACGCCCTTTCATATAAGTAACTCCAATATCAAGCTCTTTTAAAATACGGTCTCCAATCGCCTGAGAATAATCGCTGATAATATAAATCAGCTTCGCCTCATCGTGTCCATACAGCACCAAATCCATCACAAAGGAAGTTACAAATACCGCCATACCCGCATACAACGCCTTATTCACATCCTTAAGCACGAAAGCCGAAAGTCCTACAACAATAGCGTCCCCAATCAAAAACAGCGCACTGGTTTTCAAATGCGGGAATTTCTGGCGTAACACCTTAATGATAATATCCATTCCTCCCGTAGTTCCCCCTGCCTTAAAAGTAAGCCCCAAGCCCGTAGCCACTAACGAGCTTCCCACTAACGCTGCCAGAAAAGGGTCGCCTGTAGCCGCCCCAAAGACTGCCATAATATTTGTCAAAATAGATACCAGAACGGTACAATATACCGTAGACAAAATAAACCGAAAGCCAAATTTCCAGATTCCCAATATAAATATTGGTATGTTCAGCAGTAAAATCAAAGTACCTGTCTCCATGCCGAATACCTTATTTAAGATAATGGCAATACCGGTGACTCCTCCCGGAGCAAGGGCATTAGGATCCAAAAACAGACTGATTCCCGCTGAGTAAATCACCACTGCAAATGTCATTATTCCATAATCCCTGATACGCCGTTTTGCAGATTTTTTTTCCAGAGCATGCATTGCAATTTCATTTTCCGTCTTTGCCATTCTGTTTTCTTCCTCCATACTCGCCAACGCACAAACCGGAATTCTCATAGAAAACCCCACATATAAAGTATGTGGGGTTTGGGGAAACATTATTCTTTTTATATATTGGTGCGTACCAGCTTGGGCTTGTAGCCCTCTCTTTCCAGCGCCTCCATAATCTGCTGCTTATGCTCCGTACCGAACGCTTCCAGCGTAATACGCAGCTCCACGGCGGCATTTCTGTTGATGGACACAAACTGGTTATGCTCCAGCTTAATAACATTACCACTTACATCGGCAATGATCGCGGATACCCTGGACAGCTCGCCGGGCTTATCGGGAAGCAATACAGACACCGTAAAAATTCTGTCCCTGAAAATCAATCCCTGCTGTACCACTGAGGACATGGTAATCACATCCATATTGCCACCGCTTAAAATGGATACCACTCTCTTATCCTTAGCGTCCAAATGCTTAAGCGCCGCCACGGAAAGCAGTCCTGAATTCTCCACCACCATCTTGTGATTCTCCACCATATCAAGAAATGCAACCACAAGCTCCTCGTCCTCCACGGTGATAATATCATCCAGATTTGCCTGAATATAAGGGAATAGCTTGCTTCCGGGAGTTTTCACCGCAGTGCCGTCCGCAATGGTATTCACGCCGGGAAGGGTAGTCACCTTGCCCGCCTTTAAGGACTCCTGCATACAGTTCGCCCCTGCCGGCTCCACACCGATTACTTTAATTTTAGGATTCAAAAGCTTCGCCAAAGCTGACACGCCCGCGGCAAGTCCGCCGCCGCCAATGGGTACCAGTATGTAATCCACAAGGGGCTGCTCCTTAAAAATTTCCATGGCGATGGTTCCCTGACCTGTCGCTACCGTCAAATCATCAAAGGGATGAATAAAGGTATAGCCATACTCCTCGGCAAGCTCATACGCCTTTACACATGCCTCGTCGTACACATCTCCATGCAACACTACCTCCGCTCCGTAGCTCTTGGTGCGGTTCACTTTCATAAGAGGTGTGGTGGTAGGCATAACAATAACAGCCTTTGTACCGTAACATTTAGCCGCATAGGCAACGCCCTGAGCATGATTGCCCGCGGACGCTGTAATAATTCCCTTTGCCCGTTCCTCGTCGCTTAAGGTACTCATTTTATAATAAGCGCCTCTCAGCTTATATGCCCCGGTAAACTGCATATTTTCAGGCTTTAAATAAACTCTGTTGCCCGTCTGTGCACTAAAATAATCGCTGTATACCAGCTTCGTCTCCGAGGTAACCTTCTGCACTACCTCACATGCTTCCTCAAATTTTTCCAGTGTCAACATTTGTGCTTCCTTCCTTTCCGTCTTTCACATCAAACAACGCATTCACAAACTCATCGGGATTGAACTTCTGTAAATCCTCTATCGTCTCTCCCACGCCAATATATTTCACGGGAACATTAAGCTCAGACTGAATTGCCACTGCTATGCCGCCCTTTGCCGTGCCGTCCATTTTGGTCAGCACAATTCCCGTAAGATTCGCTACCTCGCCGAACTCCCTTGCCTGCACCAACGCATTCTGTCCTGTTGTTCCGTCCAAAACAATCAAATTCTCTCTGTGTGCATCGGGAAATTCCCTGTCTATAATACGGTTCATCTTCCGAAGCTCTTCCATGAGATTCTTTTTATTGTGGAGACGCCCTGCCGTATCAATCAAAAGCACGTCCACATTTCTCGCTCTTGCCGCATTCACTGCATCAAACACCACGCTCGCCGGGTCGGCGCCCTCATTGCCCCCTATCATGGGAACATCGGCACGCCTTGCCCACTCCGCAAGCTGGTCGCCCGCCGCCGCGCGAAAGGTGTCCGCCGCTGCAATCAAAACCTTTCTGCCCTCATCCTTGAGCTTTCCCGCAAGCTTACCCACGGAAGTGGTCTTTCCCACACCGTTTACACCGATTACCATAATGACAGACTGTTCCTTTTCAAAATCATAAGCAGTCTCTTCCACCTTCATCTGCTCTTTAATACTTTCTACCAACAGCTGCTTACACTCCAAGGGCTNCTTGATATGCCGTTCCTTCACCTGCTTTTTCAACCTCTCTNNGATTGCCNTGGTGGCATTCACGCCGATNTCTCNCATAATGAGGATTTCCTCCAGCTCCTCGTAAAAGTCCTCGTCTATTGCGGAAAATCCGCTGAATACGGACTCAATACCGCCCACAATATTTGCCCTTGTCTTAGAGAGCCCTTCCCTCAGTCGGGCAAAAAAACCTTTCTTTTCCTCGGTCATGCGCATTCTCCTATCTCTTTCATCGTTACAGTTCAAGCCGGCTGCTGACTGTAGCCATTAATCCTCCAGCTCCTTGTCAATCAGGTTCACACTGACAAGAGTGGACACCCCTTTTTCCTGCATGGTGATACCATACAGCCTATCCNNCTGCTCCANGGTTCCTCGTCTGTGGGTAATCACAATAAACTGAGTGTTTTTTGTCAGCTTATGTAAATACTTGGCAAAGCGTCCNACATTGGAATCATCAAGCGCCGCCTCAATCTCGTCCAGCAGACAAAACGGAGAGGGCTTCAAATTCTGGATGGCAAACAACAGAGAAATTGCAGACAACGCCTTCTCGCCACCGGACAGCTGCATCATATTCTGCAGCTTCTTCCCCGGGGGCTGGGCAATAATACGGATTCCCGCCTCCAAAATATCCTCGTCCTCGATTAACTCCAGCGTTCCCTTNCCGCCGCCGAANAGCTCCTTNAANACCTTGTCAAACTCNCGGNTGATNTCCNCNAANTTCTCNGNAAACTGCTTNCNCATNGCNGNNTCNAGNTCCTCNATAATNCCNTCCAGNGTCTTCTCCGCCTCCACCAGNTCATCATGCTGTGTCTTCATAAAAGTAAAACGCTCCATCAGATTCTTATAATCCTCAATGGCATTTACATTTACGTCTCCCAGCTTCTTTATCTGATCCTTCAAAGAAGAAATCTCACGCTTCATTGCGGACAGCTCCGTCATGCTCTCATCCCTTAGAGACGCCGCGTCGCTTAACGTAATTTCATACTCATCCCACATATAATTTATCTGTGACTCAATGGACTCCTCCAGCTTCTCCTTCTGAGCGTTTAGGCGGTAAACCTCCTTATCCAGAGCGGTCATGCGCTCCGCAAGCTCCTCTCTCGCCGTAAAGAAATTCTTCTGCTTGGCGGAAAGCTCCTCCTTGCGTGTAATANCCTCCTTCAACTTACCCTCGGACTGGTTCTGGGCATCATGGGAGGCAGCAATCGTCTTTTCCAGCTCCACAATATTCTGCTGCTTCTGCTCCACCGCAGCTTTGTTTTCGGAAAGCGCCTCTAAAATTTCATCCAGCTCTGCCTGTGAGTGCTCTATCTCACCGTTAATACGGTCAACGTTCGCCTGCTTGAAGGTCTGGGTCTGCAGCATTTTCTCCACCTTCAAATCCCACTCGCTTACCTGTGCGGCAGTCTCCGTCTCACTTTCGCGCATCTGCTCCAATTCCTTTTGGAACTGCAAAATCTGCTCCTGTACGTTCCGTTCCAAATTCTCACTTTCAGACAACTCCTTGGAGGCGGCGTCCTTGCCGCTTTTTATATCAAATATCATGCTCTCCAGTTCTTTTTCCTCAAGCTTTAAGCTCTGAACGCCGGAGACTTCTTCCTCCATTCGCTCACGTGCCTGAGTGATGCTGATTCTCGCCGTATTCTGTTCGATGGATTTACGCTGAATATCCGCCTTTAATGTTTCCAACTCCATACGCATTTTATTGCGCTTACTCTTGGTCTCCTCAATATCGGCATTCATCTCATCTATGTCAAAAAGAAGCTTCTTTATCTTCTTTTCCAGCTCGTCAAGCTCACGCCGGCGTCCCAATAAATTGCTATTGTTTTTGAAAGCACCGCCGCTGATAGCGCCGCCAGGTACCAAAAGCTCGCCCTCCAAAGTTACCATACGGATGCCATAGTCAAATTTTCGTGCTATTTTCACCGCATTGTCCACATTATCCACTACAACAATCCTGCCCAGCATCGCCTTTGCCACATTGCCGTACTTTTTCTCAATGTGTACCAGCTCGTCCGCCATACCTAAAACGCCTTTTTCCTTAAGCGCCTCGGGATTCTTGAATTCCTGAGGATTGGTAATACTGGTGAGGGGTAAAAAGGTGGCACGCCCCAGACGGTTTACCTTCAAATATTCAATCATCTTCTTAGCCGTATTTTCATCATCTGTGACAATATTCTGGATATTGCCGCCAAGAGCCGTCTCTATAGCAGTCTCAAATTTGGGTTCTACTTTAATAATATCCGCAACAACGCCGATAATACCTTTTTCCTTCTCCTTCTGCTCCATAACCTTTTTGACGCTGCCGCCGTAACCCTCATAACGCTCCGTCAGATTGGCAAGCGCCTCCAGCTTGGATTTCTCCTGATGATATTTGGTCTGGGTTTCACGCAAAGCGGCGTCCTTTCCAATAAGAGTCTCCCGGATATCTCCCAGAGAAAGCTCCATAGCTGCGGCATTTTCATTCATTCCGCCCAATTGCCTTGTAATGGTTTCAAAGGTATCCTCCAGCTGCTTGATATTTTCCTCTCTTTCAGCCTCATCCGATTTTGCGCGGAGCAGACGGGAGTTCAGCTCCGCCTTGCGGATATTCACCTGCTCCATCATGGTATCAAACCGCCCCAACTTGGACTTGATGGTGGCGCGCTGATTCAGCTCCCCGATAATGGTATTTTTGCCGGACTCAATATTATCGTTCAGCTCTTCTATCTTGTGTTGTATTTCCTCAAGCTTCTTTCTTACATCATCAGCCGTAGCGGTAATCTCCTGCACCTGTGTATCTGTCTCGCTTTTCTCAGTCAAAATTGCTTCCTTATCCTGATTCTTTGCAGCAATTTCTTCCTGCAGCGTATTGCGGCGGTTGTTCAGATGTGTCTCGCTGCCTCTTGCGGAATTAATCTGTTCCTTTAAGACATTAATTTCACCCTCCAGCTTACCGCGAAGCAATCCCGTGTCCGTAAGACTGCTTCTCGCCTCCTCGATAGCGGCATCAAGATATTCAATTTCACCCTGTATTTGTTCGTAATCCTCCTTGATTCCCTCGTATTTTTCGGAGGTTTGTGTAAGCTCCCCGCTTGCTATGGCATACTTATCCTCTGTGGCTTCAAGCTGCTCTCTGATCCGTTGGTTTTCCAACAAAAACACATTGATATCCAAGGTTTTCAATTCTTCTTTTTTCTTCAGGTAAACCTTAGCCACCTCGGATTGTTTCTCCAAGGGTCCTACCTGCTTTTCCAGCTCGGTCAGGATATCGTTGACACGAACCAGATTCTGCTTCTCATTTACCAGCTTAGTCTGTGCCGCAGCCTTTCTGCGCTTAAACTTTACAATACCTGCCGCCTCGTCAAAAAGCTCCCGCCTCTCCTCAGGTTTTCCGCTGAGGATTTTATCAATCTGACCCTGACCGATAATGGAGTAGCCCTCCTTACCGATACCCGTATCATAGAACAGTTCATTTACGTCCTTCAATCTACAGGGCGTGCCGTTAATCAGATATTCACTTTCTCCGGAGCGGTAGATTCTTCTCGCAACCGTCACCTCGTCATAATCAATGGCAAGCTGATGATCCGNATTGTCNANGGTAATNGCNACATAGGCATANCTCAANGGCTTTCTGNTCTCNGTNCCCGAGAAAATGACATCCTGCATACTNGCGCCGCGCAGCTGCTTNANACGCTGNTCGCCNANNACCCAGCGCACTGCATCCGCCACATTGCTCTTTCCGCTTCCGTTAGGTCCTACAATGCCTGTAATTCCGTTGTGGAATTGGAAAACAATCTTATTGGCAAATGATTTGAAACCATGTACTTCAATACTTTTTAAATACATATCCTTTATCCCTCAATCGCAGCAGTGCCTGATATGCTGCCCGCTGTTCCGCGGCCTTCTTTGTTCTGCCGGTTCCCTTTCCCAGACTTTCCTGCTCCATAAACACCTCTACTTCAAAGCTTTTGTCATGTTCGGGACCGTTTTCCACCAAAAGCTCATAATGAAAATCCTTTTTCAATTTCCCCTGTATCAGCTCCTGCAAATTGCTCTTGCTGTCATAAAATAACTGCTTATTCTCCAAGTCCGACAAAATAAACCGGTAAATAAACGCCTTTGCCGGCTTCATGCCCCCATCCAGATAAATGGCTCCTATCACTGCCTCCATGGCATCGGAGGTAATACTGTCACGATTCCTGCCCCCGGTGCTCTCCTCGCCCCTTCCAAGGCGCATAAACTGCCCCAGCTCCAAATCTCTGGCACAAAACGCCAGCGCCGGCTCACATACCATGGAAGCCCTCATTTTGGTAAGCTCCCCTTCGGGCACCGAATCATGTTCTTTAAATAAGAATTCACTGGATACCAATTCTAAAACCGCATCGCCCAAGAATTCCAGACGCTCATAATTTTTCGCCTTATTGATTCTCTGTTCGTTGGTAAAGGAGCTGTGAGTCAGCGCCTGCCTTAGCAGCGCCTTATCATGAAATCGATAACCAATCCGTCCTTCCAACATTTCCAAGGTGTATCCTTCCAACATATTTCCTCACCTTCCGCTGTATTGACAAGCCTGATATGTAACAGTTCAGCCCTCTCAATTCACATAAACAGCTGCTTCACATCCACCGCTGCTTATGGAACCGTTACTAAAAAACAAGTATTCCCGAATGGTAAGATTCAGGAATACTTGGCAATCAGCATTTAGTTTGTTGCAGCCTTAATCAGCTCTACCGCTTCTTCTACAGTAGTAATCTTTTCTGCTTTTTCCGCCGGAATCTCGATATCAAATTCTTCTTCGATTCCCATAATAATCTGAAATACATCTAAGGAGTCAGCTCCAAGGTCGTCCATAAAAGTGGTTTCCATTGTAATCTCTTCGGGGTCCACATTCAATACTTCCGCAATTACTTTTTTTAGCTTTTCAAATTCCATGTTTCTCAGTTCCTTCCTTCTTAATCTTCTAAGATGATTTTTTCTTTGATTTTTTCATTTATGTTCTGTTCTTTAAATGCAATGCATTGCAGAATAGAATTCTTGATTTCGATGGACTTACTGCTTCCATGGGTCTTTACCACTAAACCGTTTAGTCCAAGCAAAGGAGCGCCTCCGTACTCCTCGGTGCTAAAGCCCTTCAGGGTCGCCTTAAGCGCGGGTTTTACCAAAAGAGCTCCTATCTTGCTGCGGAGCGAACTCATCATGCCGCCCTTAACCTTTTTAATCAGACTGGCTCCTACACCCTCGTACATTTTTAATATGACGTTCCCCACAAATGCCTCACTGACCACTACATCGGCTGCGCCGGCGGGAATATCCCTTGCCTCAACGCTGCCGATAAAATTAATCTCCGGACAATTCTTAAGCAACGGAAAAGTCTCCTTTACCAGCGCATTGCCTTTCTCTTCTTCAGCGCCTATATTGACAATACCCACCTTGGGATTCTTCACTCCCATAACGCTTTCCATATACACGCTTCCCATCTTGGCAAACTGCACCAGATGTGACGGGCGGGCGTCCACATTTGCCCCACAGTCCAATAGAAGGCTGACGCCCTTCTCTGTGGGAATCAGCGGTGCAAGAGGCGGTCTCTCTACTCCCTTGATACGCCCTACAATAACCTGTCCGCCTACTAAAATGGCTCCCGTACTCCCGGCGGACACCAAAGCATCGCAGGTTCCTTCTTTGACTATATTCATACTTTTTACAATGGAGGAATCCTTTTTGCGGCGAATCGCCATGACCGGCGGCTCTGCCGTCTCAATTACTTCTTCGGCATTTACGATTTCCACTTGTGCAGCATCATATGTGTATTTCTTCAATTCTTCTTTAACGGCGGTCTCCTTTCCTACCAAAAAGACCTTGACCCTTTTGTCCTCATTTATAGCCTCAATAGCCCCCTTCACAATCTCCAAGGGAGCGTTATCACCACCCATAGCATCTACCGCTACGTTCACCATTTCAGCCATTGGTTATTTCCTTTCACATATCACTTTTGACAGTTTACGACTATGCCTTTCTTTACTATACTAAACCCCTTAACAAAAATCAAGATATTTTTATCAAGAATGAAAAAGGCTCCTCCCAAACGGGAAAAGCCCATAATTCATGTTGAAATCATATCTCATTAATCAACGCTAACAACCTGCTTCTTGTTATAAGAACCGCAAGCCTTACAAACTCTGTGAGGCACCATAAGCGCGCCGCACTTGCTGCACTTTACCAATGTAGGAGCGCTCATTTTCCAGTTTGCTCTTCTCTTATCTCTTCTACCTTTGGAAGATTTATTCTTAGGACAAATAGACATATCGTTACACCTCCTTATTGCGCAAGCAACTATCTTTTATTACTGCAATACGCTGGTGCAGCCCGAAGGTATCGCAGCTGCATTCCCTTATATTAAGATTCTGTCCGCAAACAGGACATACGCCCTTGCAGTCTTCCTTACACAGAATCTTCACAGGCCAGCTTACTAAAATTTCATTGTACACAAAAGTCTCTACATTCAGCTGATACCCTTCCATGAAATTCATGTCATCGGCATCCTCATCCTCTGTGGTAATCTCAGGTGAAACAACCGTCCTGTCAAACTTCAACTTAAGCGTGACAGGTGTCTCTGCCAGACATCTGTCGCATGACCCGGCAAACTTTAACTTCACATTTCCCTCTATACGCACCTTGTGAGCGCCTATATTTGTAAAAATGAATTCTACCGGAGTCTTCTCAATAATGGGAAAACTGCCAAGTCTGCTGTCAAAGCCCGTCATCTCAAGGGAAACACTCTTGTCCTCGACCTTGCCCTCTGATGTAAATACATCGGATAAATTCAGTAACATAGCAACTCCTATGCAATGTATCTCGCAGAAAAGTTCTGCGGTGCTTCGTTTCACACATTGATTTATTATACATACAGGGAAAGGGTTTGTCAACAACTGATTTTTATTTTTTCGTCTGCCACCACAAAAATCCTTCCCGGCTCTCATCTGCAAATCGCATGGCATCTGCGCTGCGGTAACATCCTCACAGGCAAATCCGGCCCTTCCATAACCTTTCCCGTGTAAGGCTGAATCAGCTTACTGTATTTTATCGTGTCGTTGCTACTAACGCAACCGCTTCTTTCATACTCTTCACATACTCATAAAGCTTAGGCGCCGCTTCCCTTCCATGCTCTGCAATAATCTTCACAATGGCGCTCCCCACTATACTGCCGTCGGATATAGCCGCCATTTCCTCCGCCTGCTTAGGAGTGCTGATGCCGAAGCCGATAGCGCAGGGAGTACTTGTCGCCTTTCGGGCACTCTCCACAACAGAAGCAATATCCGTCCTGATTTCGCTTCGCACACCGGTCACGCCCATGGAGCTTACAACATAAATAAAGCCGTCCGCTTCTCTGGCAATCATTTGGATACGGCTCTCCGAGGTAGGCGCAAGCATGGAAATCAACGCCACATTATGCTTGTTTGCCGGCTCCTCCACCTCTGATTTTTCCTCATAGGGCAAATCGGGGATGATTATCCCGTCAACCAAGAGCTCTTCACATTTTGCAAAAAATTTGTCATAGCCGTAATGGAATACAGGGTTTAAGTACGTCATAAAGCAAAGGGGAATCTGTGACTGTTCTCTTACTCTTCTCACGATATCAAAAACGCCGTCTGTAGTCATACCGCCCTTAAGCGCTCTGATATTGGCTTCCTGAATGACCTCGCCCTCGGCTGTGGGGTCTGAGAAGGGAATGCCGATTTCTATTAAATCCGCTCCCGCTTTCTCCATTTCCAGAATAAATCTCACGGAGCTGTCCGCATCCGGGTCTCCCGCCGTCAGAAACGCGATAAACACTTTTTTATTTGGCGTGTCAAATGCTCTTTTAATCTTATTCTTTTCGTTAATCATGGATATTTACCCCCCTGTATCTTGCGATTGCCGCAACGTCCTTGTCTCCTCTGCCGGACACACAGACAATAATGCTTTGATCCGGACTGTAAGCCGCGGCAATCTTCCTCACCTGCGCAATGGCATGAGCGCTCTCGATGGCGCAGATAATGCCTTCCGTTCTTGCAATGTATTCAAATGCCGATACCGCCTCCTCATCGGTAATCGGCACGTATTTTGCCCTTCCCGTATCATGGAGATTTGCGTGCTCAGGCCCGATTCCCGGATAATCAAGCCCTGCGGAAATAGAGTAAACCGGCGCAATCTGTCCGTACTCATCCTGACAGAAATAGGATTTCATTCCGTGAAAAATGCCTAGGCTTCCCTTCGTAATGGTTGCCGCATGGAAAGCAGTATCCACACCCTTTCCCGCTGCCTCGCAGCCAATCAGCTCCACTTCCTTATCCTCTATAAAATTATAAAAGGCTCCCATAGCGTTACTGCCGCCCCCCACACAGGCAACCACTGCTGCCGGAAGGCTGCCCTCAACCTTCAAAATCTGTTCCTTCGCCTCCTTGCTGATAATACTCTGGAAATCCCTCACGATCATGGGGAACGGGTGAGGACCCATAACCGAGCCTAACACATAATGAGTGTCGGACACACGATTTGTCCACTCTCTCATTGTCTCGTTTACAGCGTCCTTCAGTGTCTGAGTGCCGCTTGTGACAGGGTGAACCTTTGCGCCCAAAAGCTCCATGCGGTACACGTTCAGCGCCTGCCTGTCAGTATCCTCCTTGCCCATGAAAATCTCGCACTCCATGCCAAGCAATGCCGCTGCCGTAGCCGTAGCCACACCGTGCTGTCCGGCGCCGGTCTCTGCGATCACTCTTGTTTTTCCCATCTTCTTTGCCATGAGCACCTGCCCCAGCACATTGTTAATTTTGTGGGAACCGGTATGATTTAAATCCTCACGCTTTAAATAAATTTTTGCCCCACCCAAATCCTTTGTCATCTTCTCCGCATAATATAAGAGGGAGGGTCTCCCTGCATAGTTATTCAGAAGCTCGGTCAGTTCCGCCTGAAACTCTTCATCCTTCTTATAATATTCGTAGCACTCCTCCAGACGAAGCAGCTCATTCATCAATGTCTCCGAAATATACTGTCCGCCGTGTATTCCATAACGTCCTTTACTCATGGCTTAATCCTTTCTTTTTCGCTATTCTTTTTCGCAGCCTTTTCCAGACTTCTCACTTTATTTACCGCCGCTTTCATTTTTTCCAAATCCTTCACTCCGTCCGTCTCCACGCCGGAGCTTATATCTATAGCATAAGGAGCAAGCTGCAGCACTGCCTTTTCTATATTATCCGGGTTTAAGCCGCCGGCAAGGAAATAATCTCTCTCCACATCGGCAAGCAGCCGCCAGTCAAAGCTTTTTCCCGTGCCCGTACCGCTGTCAAACAATAGATAATCCGCCGAAGAATCCAGCCAAGCCTCCACAATATATCGGTTATCCGCTTTTACCGCCTTAATAACCGGCTTTGCGGTGACAGCCTGAATATACCGGATATCCTCCTCGTTTTCCTCCCCGTGGAGCTGTGCCATATCAATAATGCCCTCCTCCAGATAGGAAATAATCTCCTCCACCGGATTATTCACAAATACTCCCACGGCTTTTATCCTGTCAGACAACCTTTGTTTCAGGCTTCTTGCCTGCTCCCTGCTTATCTGCCTGCGAAAGCCCTCTGCCAGAATAAAGCCCGCATAATCCGGCAGCACCTGATTGGCATAATCCACGTCCTCCTCACGACGCAGACCGCATATCTTAATTTTCAAATGTGCACCTCCTGCCTCCTCATAAACCAGCCTCACTTGCAGACCTTACTTCCCCGCAAGCTGCCGCAGCATCTCTGCCTTATTTTCACTGCGCATAAAGGTTTCACCGATAAGCACCGCATTGGTTCCGTTTGCCTCCAATCTTGCAATATCCTCTCTGGTTTTCATACCGCTCTCGGACACAAACAGAATTTCTCCGGGAACCAGCTCCCGAAGCCTTACGGAATTTGTAATATCCACTGTAAAATCCTTGAGATTGCGATTGTTCACACCCACGATTTTTGCCCCCGCATGCAGCGCCCTCCTGACTTCTTCCTCGTCATGAGCCTCCACCAGTGCGGACAGCCCCAATTCCTTTGCAATTCCTGCATACTCCTGTAGCTGCATGTCGGACAAAATAGCACAGATAAGCAAAACCGCATCGGCCCCTAAATATTTTGCCTGATAAATCATATATTCATCCACCGTAAAATCCTTGCGCAGCAGCGGAATATTGACAAAGCTGCGGATTTCCTTTAAATACTCATCACTGCCCTGAAAATAAAAGGGTTCTGTCAAAATCGACATAGCATCCGCCCCGGCATTTTCATATTCCTTTGCAATCTCCACATAAGGGAAATATTCGGCAATCACCCCCTTGGAGGGAGATGCCTTTTTCACCTCACAGATAAAGCTCATTCCTTCCTTTGCCAACGCTTTCTCAAAAGGGTATTCCTTTCCGTCTCTATGCTTAGGCAGTCCTGCCGTCATCGCCTTTAATTCCTCCAAGGAAAGCTTTTCTTTTTGCCATGCTATCCTCTTCTTGGTCCTTTCTGCTATTGTTTCCAATATCATAACTATTGCCCTTTCCATACTGTCTTGGTTATATAACTATGAAACCCGGATTGCATTACTGTTTTCGCTCTCTACCGGTTCGTCAGCTCCACAAACCTATTTAACTGCTCCATTGCCCTGCCGCNGTCAATGATTTCCTCCGCAAGTCTCACCCCTGCGTAAATGCTCTCTGCCTTTCCCNCNATGTACAGCGCCGCCCCCGCATTCAAAACCGATGCATCTCTCTTTGCGCCCTTCTCGCCCTGCAAAATTCTTTTGGTAATCTCCGCATTTTCCTGAGGCGTGCCGCCTGTAAGCTCCTCCTTCGGGTAACGCCCAAGCCCCAGCTCCTCAGGATTAATCGTATAAGACAAAAACTCACCGTTGTTAATCTCGCATACACTGCTGGGAGCGCTGACCGAAAGCTCATCCAGCTTATCCTGCCCGTACACTACCATTCCCCGCTTAATGCCCAGATTGGAGAGCACTCTTGCCATTGGTGAAAGCATACCTTCATCATAGACACCCATCACCTGCATGGCAGGATTTGCAGGATTTGCCAAAGGACCTAATATATTAAATATCGTGCGGATACCTAGCTCCTTGCGGATAGGTCCTACATGCCTCATAGCAGTGTGATATTTCTGGGCAAACAGAAAGCAGATACCGATTTCCTCTAAGACCTTTCTGCTCTTTTCCGGCTCAATGGTAATATCGACACCCAGTGCCTCCAGACAGTCGGCGGCGCCTGATTTAGAGCTTGCCGCACGATTGCCGTGCTTGGCAACGGGTACACCCGCCGCCGAAATAATCAGAGACGCCGTTGTGGAAATGTTAAAGGAATTAGATCCGTCTCCTCCTGTTCCCACAATTTCCAATACCTCCCTGTCGGCATTTAGTTTCAGACTATGATTGCGCATTTCTTCGGCGGAGCCTGTAATTTCCTCAATTGTCTCACCTTTCATGCTAAGCGCTGTCAAATACGCACTTTTCTGTACATCGCTTGCCTCGCCGCTCATAATCTCATTCATAACCGACTTTGCCATGTCGTAACCGATATCTTCTTTTCGGGATAATTTAATAATTGCCTCTTTAATCATATTCTTCCTCTTTTCTGTGGCACTCTCCGCACTCCCCGCCGCCTGCGTATTTTGTTCCGTATAATCTGCCACCTTCTTTTCGCTTTGTGCTCTTAATGTGGCACTATCTGCTTCAATGCCTGCTGCATGTTCCGGTGTGCCTGCCATTATGCTGTCCGAAACGCAGCTTAGCCCCTTTCTCAGGAAGTTCTCCATAATCTGTTTTCCCTGAGGCGTTAATACCGACTCTGGATGAAACTGGACTCCGTAAATGGGAACCTCCCTATGCTCCACTGCCATGATCTCTCCGTCCGCCGTACGTGCCGTTACCTTAAGTTCCTCAGGCATACTGCCCGGTTCTGCCGCCAGAGAGTGATATCTCGCAACGGTAATCTCACGATCCATTCCCGTAAACAAAAGGCTTTCCGTGTCCAATGCCGCCAGCGACTGCTTTCCGTGCATCAATTCCTTTGCATAGGTAATCACCGCCCCAAAAACCTCACATATTGCCTGATGCCCCAGACATATACCCATAATAGGGATTTTCCCTGCAAAATATCTGATAACCTCCTCGCAGATACCCGCAGCCGAGGGACGACCCGGACCGGGCGATAAAATAATATGGCTGGGAGACAAGTCTTCTATCTCCTTAACTGTCATTTCATCATTTCTAATCACCCTGACATTCGGATTTACAGAACCCACAAGCTGATATACATTGTAGGAAAAGCTGTCATAATTATCAATCAGAAGTATCATTCGTCCAATCCCTCCTGTGCCGTTTCTATTGCGTTTCTCACTGCTGCCGCCTTCTGGATACACTCCCAGAATTCCTTTTTGGGAACACTGTCCGCCACAATCCCCGCACCGGAACGGATAAATACCTTTCCGTTTTTGGAAAAGGCAAGACGAATGGCAATGCAGGTGTCCAAATTGCCGGTAAAGGACACATAGCCGATGGCTCCCCCATAAATACCGCGTTTGTTATTTTCCAATTGATTAATAATTTCACAGGCACGCAGCTTGGGCGCTCCCGAGAGCGTTCCTGCCGGCAAAATAGCGTCCACTGCATCTAAGGCATCCTTATCCTCCCGAATCTGCCCGCTGACAGTGGAGCCGATATGCATTACATGAGAATATCTTTCAATGGACATATATTTTTTNAACATTNNCCGTGCCGATTTTACNNATTTTCCCNATNTCNTTTNTGCCCAGANCCACCAGCATATTGTGCTCGGCAAGCTCCTTTTCATCCTGTAGAAGCTCCCTTTCTAAAGTCTCATCCTCTTCCCTGTTCCTGCCTCTGGGTCTGGTTCCCGCCAAGGGGAAGGTATAAAGCTTTTCGTTTTCCAGCTTTACCAAGGTTTCGGGGCTTGCTCCCGCTATCTCACCGTCATTGCCGGAAAAATAAAACATGTAGGGAGAAGGATTGCTGGTACGAAGTACTCTGTAAGCATCCAAAAGGCTTCCTTCCATTTCCGCCTCCAAACGGTTGGACAATACCACCTGAAAAATATCTCCTTCCTTGATATAATGCTTTCCTCTTTCCACCATTCCGCAGTATTCCTCTTCCTCGAACAGCGGTTTGAACTCTGTTTTTAAACGCAGGGGCTTATTTTTCGCTTTTTCTCCTTTTTGAAGCAGCTGTTTCATCCCCTCCAGCTCCAACAGGGCTTTACTGTAGTTCGTCTCTATATCATCAGTTTTTGCATTGACGATCAAGATGATTTTTTGCCTGTAATTATCAAAGGCAATCACTTTATGAAACAGCATTAAGTTCACATCCTGAAAGCCCTCCTCGTCCAAAGCGTCCAGCTTCAGAGAAGGCTCGCTGTACTTGATATAATCGTAGGAGAAATACCCTACCAACCCTCCTGTAAAGGGAGGCAGATATTCCATACAGGGGCTTTTATTCTCTGCAATCACACTTCTGATACACTCTCTGATATCCTCCGTGGCGGTGCGGGCTGTCATGGGCGTTTTGATCGTCGTCTCACCGTTGTAGCAGGTGATTTCCAAAAGCGGGTCATATCCCAAAAAGGAATATCTGCCCCAGCGCTTATCCGCCTCCGCACTCTCCAACAAATAAGCATGCCTGCTGACCTTTTTCAGTATTTGCAGAACCTCTATGGGTGTTTTCGTATCCGCATACAGCTCTGTGCTAATGGGTATCACTCCATATTCGTTTGTTACCGCTATTTTTTTGCATTCCTCCAATGTAGGTTGCAACTTCATTATTCCTTTCCTCCTTCTGATTTTTACAACCGGGCAGCTTTCCTGAATCGGTTCTCATGCCATTCACCTGATATCCGTACAGGCATGTCTGCGGGCTTGATAACAGCGCAAAAAAACGTCCTTGACAGTAATAGTACTACTGTCAAGGACGGGTCATCATTCAACATAATCCCCGCGGTGCCACCTTGCTTCACGAAAAAATCCGTGCACTTTTCAGGATACCAACATATCCCCGGCAACTAACGTATGCCATACGTCACAGAATACTAAAAGCTCTCCCTAATACATAAGCTTCTTTCACTGCGCCCTCCGCGGTCCATTTAGCAGCCTGCTTCTCCAACCTTTCTCAGCCTCCGGTCTCTCTGTAAGCGCATATACTACCTTGATCTCCACATCTACGGTTTGTGTTCCGCTATTTATTTTTTATTATCTTACCTCGAAGAGGTGCTTTTGTCAAGATTTTTTTGTAATTGGCACAGGTCATGGCTGAGCAGTTACTTATATTTAACAAACTCTCCTCTCAAGAAATTGTATAAACTCTTCCTCCGGTAGCGGTTTTGAAAAATAATACCCTTGTATATGGCTGATTCCCAATTTCTCCATGGTCTGGTATTCTTCCTGTGTCTCAATTCCTTCCGATACAATTTCCAGATTCATTCCGTGTATCATATGTATCGCTGCTTCCATGACATGCTTTGCTTTTCCGTTTTTAAAATAGGAATTCGTCATACTTTTGTCAAATTTCACAATATCCACCGGCATATCTACAATATAATTCAGATTTGACTGCCCCGTTCCAAAATCATCCAGAGAAAACTTAACTCCATATTCCAGCAAGTCCTCCATGTTTTCAAGCAGCGTCTTTTTGGCATTAGTAGAAGCAGACTCTGTTATTTCCAGATTGACGTATTTGGGATTGACACCGTATTTTTCCATAATATGAATATAGTCCTGCGCCAAATGCGTATATGCGCATTGCACAACGGACAGATTCACTTCTATATAATGCAGCCCGTAGTGTTCCAGCGGATGTTTACTGATAAAACCGCACACCTTTTCAAATACAAGCTCACCAAGCTTCAAGATCATGCCGCTTTCCTCGGCAATATCAATAAACACGCCGGGAGGCACCACTTCCCCCTTGCTGTTCCGGATACGCATCAGCGCCTCCGCCGATGCAATACGCTGTTCACCTGTAGAAAAAATAGGCTGATAATACACTTCTATACGGTCGTTTTCTATGGCCTCCAGAATGAGCTGCTCTGTTTCCTTTTTCTGGTACATTTTGACTACACTGTCTTTTTCAATGCAAGCAAAATCGCTGTCCATAAACACTGTTCCATCCTGCCTGATATAACGGATAAGATACAACAGATTCTCAGTCTGATCCACCACATTGGCGTGCGGGAGATACAGCCAATTAGGATGAACCAGACTTGCCTTGTCAGCGCCCCACTCTGACTGAAAGCGTGAACGAATCTCCTTTACCCGTTTTTCGGCTATCACACTGTCTGAAAACAATACAACATATTCATCCTCCGCATTCTTAAAACAAAGGGCATCCGGTATCTTTATCAGATACTCTATTATTTCCATCCTTATCAGCCCCCGCTTTTCCAGCTGCACATTCTGATAGGCGGTACTTTCAAAACTAATCACTAAAAGGGAAAAATCTTTTTCGCCGGTGTAAAGCTCTTTTGTATACTGATACAGGGTACCGCTGTTAAATAATCCCGTACTCCTGTCCAGATTCGTCTCTGGATTTTCCAGCTTCAGATAAAGTACCATAATTCCTATGGAACCGGCATATCCCACAATCAGAATATTCGTATACATAAATTGTATTTGTGACGCAGCTATCCAGACCAAAAGCCAGATACATACGGCTTCTCTCCGACGGGGATTAATATTTGCTTTTTCCTTCTTCAGCAGATAAAATATCCTAATAAAGAAAATCAACGCTGTACCGTATGTGATATAAACACTCGGTCCATAGGTATACTTTACGTCCATTCCGTCTTCGGTGTATTGATAATAGAGGGGTACCGCATACGTTCCGATGATACTGATAACTGTTATTATCCTGTATTTTATCATTTTCTGCCGATAAATCCCACGCTTTGTATAAATATCTATACACATATAGGACATTGCGCTCAGCGCCACCAAAAGCAGCGTTACAAGATAACTTTTTGCCACAAATTTTGCAAACGGTTCAGATAACACATGTCGGTAATTAATTGCACCTATTGAAAGTATATCGAGTAAAATGCAAAAAAAGGTCGCCCAAAAAACTCCCAAAAACGCTTTTTGGGTATTCAGGGATATCCTTTTCTGACGCATATAAAAATAGAACAGCGCCAGCATTAAAACAATACCGCAACATTGTATCTGTATATGCATAATTTTATCCTTTCGTCATTCAAGATCACATCTGTAACATTAGCCATTTGCTACAATTTTCCCTGCATAGATTATGATTTAAGCGTTAATTATATTATATGTCAATTTACTTTTAGGTGCAAGTAATAAAGCCAATATGTCTTTTTGCATTTTACATATTATCATAGTCTTACACACAAAAAACCAGTGTGCTGTTTTCTCATTACATATACATTTTGCGAAGCCCCAAATTTCCTTACTCAAACCATACAAGGAAAGCGATGCGGCAGCACACTTACCAAAGCTGGCGCAGTAAAAGGGAATTACGGCAGGCAGAATGTGTATCATTAATTCAAGAATACGACACACTGGCGATTTCATCTATTGAAAAACAAAATATGATTTAAAATGCTGAACGGCTGTTGATTATTGTCTATGAAACCGTACCGGTCAGGCGCACGGTCTCTCTTGCAATTGCAAGCTCCTCGTTTGTGGGAATCACCATCACTTTGGTCCTGCTGTCGGGAGTAGTGATAACGATATCCTCGCCCCGCTTCTGATTTGCCTCCTCGTCCAGCATGATACCCATATAGCCAAGATACTCACACACTATGGAACGTACCAAAGGACCGTTCTCGCCCACTCCTGCCGTAAAGCAAATAACATCCGCTCCGTTCATCGCCGCAATATAGGAGCCGATGTACTTTGCCACCCGATAGCAAAAAGTCTTCATGGTACGGATTGCATTCTCATCCCCCGCAAAATAGCCGGCCTCCAAATCACGGAAATCCGAAGACAGATTGTCGGACAAACCGAGGACGCCTGATTTCTTATTAAGAATGCTTATGATATCATCAATGTCCTTCTTCTCCTTATGTGCCAGAAACTCTATGATAGCCGGATCAATATCGCCGGAGCGGGTTCCCATGATCAAGCCCTCAAGGGGAGTCAGCCCCATGGAGGTATCCACGCATTTACCGTTCTTCACTGCGGAAATGCTGGCTCCATTCCCCAGATGACAAACAATTATCTTCAATTCCTCATACTCTACTCCCAAAACCTCTGCCGCTCTCTTGGACACATAGGAATGGCTGGTTCCGTGGAAGCCGTATCTTCTAAGCTTATATTTTTTATAGTACTCGTAAGGCAAACCGTACAAATATGCCTCCTCAGGCATAGTCTGGTGAAATGCAGTATCAAACACCGCAACCATGGGAGTATCTGGCATCAGCTTCTTGCAGGCATTGATGCCGATTAAATTTGCGGGATTGTGCAGAGGCGCCAATTCATTGCACTCCTCAATTGCAGCAATCACCTCATCATTGATAATGGTGGAAGCTGCAAATTTCTCACCGCCATGTACAATACGATGACCGACGGCTCCGATTTCATCCAGATTGTTCACCACGCCGGTCTTAGAGTTGGTAAGCGCTTCAAGCACTAGACGGATTGCCTCCGTATGATCCTCCATAGGCGTAACCGTCTTCTCCTTCTCTCCACCCGCGGGAGTATAAGTAATCATGCTGCCCTCAATACCGATTCTCTCACAAAGTCCTTTTGCAATACACTGTTCGGATTCGGAATTGATCAATTGAAATTTTAAAGAAGAGCTGCCGCAATTAATAACTAAGATATTCATGTTCTTTTCGACCTTTCTCAATTATTTGTATATGTTAAGGAAGTCCGCAAGCGCCTGTTTAAAGGACATTCCATATTAACCGTTCCAAAGTACCGGCATACATCTGCCCTATACAAGCTGTGCCTGTACCGCAGTCAGTGCCACAACTCCCACAATATCCTCCCAAGAACAGCCTCGTGACAAATCGTTCACCGGTCTTGCAATACCTTGAAGCATTGGACCGTATGCCTCTGCACCACCCAGTCTTTGAACCAGCTTATAACCGATATTACCCGCATCCAAATTAGGAAAAATCAGCACATTCGCCCTGCCGCCTACCGCGCTTCCCGGCGCCTTTGACTTTGCCACTCCAGGAACCAGAGCCGCGTCCGTCTGCAGCTCACCGTCCAGTGTAAGGTGCGGATACTGCTCATGTGCGATTTTGGTTGCCTCAACCACCTTGTCTACCAAAGGATGTTTAGCGCTTCCCTTAGTGGAATGGCTCAACATGGCAATTACAGGCTTGGGTCCAACCAAAGACTTAAAGCTTCTTGCCGAGGTCTCGGCAATAGCCGCCAGCTCCTCAGCCGTAGGATCCTGATTCAAACCGCAATCGGCAAAAATAAAGGTTCCGTTCTCACCCTGCTCCTTAAATTGTGTATCCATAACAAAGAAAGCTGAAACCAGCTTCACACCGGGCGCCGTCTTCAGAATCTGAAGCGCCGGTCTTAATGTATCCGCAGTGGAATGGCAGGCTCCCGCCACCATACCGTCCGCATCGTTTGCCTTTACCATCACAATACCGAAGGTCAGGTAATCCTTTAACAATATCTCGNNTGCCNTCTCCTCNNTCATACNNTTTGATTTTCTTGTCTCATATAATAGACGGACATATTCCTCAAGTTTAGGTGTTGTTGCCGGATTGATCACTGTCACCTTGGACAAATCAACCTCCAGCCAGCCAGCGCCATCCATAATCTTCTCTTCGCTGCCCACCATAATAATATCGGCAATTCCTTCTTCTAAAATCTTTGCCGCCGCCAACAGAGTTCGCTTATCGTTGGATTCCGGTAAAACAATCGTCTTTTTATCAAGCCTCGCACGCTCTTTAATCATGTNAATGTATGACATATNCGTTCTCCTTCCANAATNATTGNATTTTTCTCTTNNCAAAACAAGATATATATATTATACTAAATATAGAAGAGAGGTACAAGTCACAATATGCGTAAAATTGTATATTTTCAGATACAAAATGTACTGCTCTTTTTTCTTACATGCTTAATGAAATAGGCGTGTTAGCTATTCTACAATATGTTATTTTTTTCACATACTTTTTTAAGCCTTTGTTTGCTATTTCGATAACACTAAACAAATAATTTACAATTGAAAGGAGTCCTCACATGAATATTAACGGTATTATTGCAGAGTACAATCCCTTCCATAGCGGTCATAAACATCATTTGACCGAAGCCAAAAAGCAGACAAGTGCCGACTATACCATTATCGCCATGAGCGGTAATTTTATGCAACGGGGCGCTCCTTCTTTGGTAGAAAAATACACCCGTGCCCGCATGGCTTTAGAGAACGGTGCCGATTTGGTACTTGAACTTCCTGTCTGCTATGCTGTTTCCAGTGCTGAATATTTTGCCACCGGAGCCGTGACGCTTTTTGATAAGCTTGGAATAGTAAATCATCTATGCTTTGGCAGTGAATGCGGCGATATTGAACCTCTGAGTAAAATTGCCCAAATTTTACTGGATGAACCCGCAAAATTTTCATCCGCCCTGCGCCGCTTTTTACAACAGGGCTTTTCCTATCCCATTGCGCGCACACAGGCACTGTTAGAATATGCTCCTTCCCTATGCTGTTTCAAAGATGTGCTGTCCTCGCCCAACAATATACTTGGTATCGAATATCTCAAGGCACTGTTGCGCCGTAACAGTGCCATTGTGCCTTTTACCGCTAAGCGTGTAGGCTCCGATTATCACGACAAACGTTTTGGCGAGCGGCAATGCTCTGCGCTTGCCATTCGTCAGGCAATCCTTTCCGGTCAGGAAATATCTGTTCTTTCCAACCAAATGCCGGAAAATGCTTATGAGCTGTTGAAGGCTTCGCTTTCTCAGGTTCCTCCTATGAGAAGCAATGATTTTTCCGTGCTTCTTCACTACAAGCTGCTAATGGAGTCCGATACCGGCTATTCACAATATGCGGATGTATCCTCAGACTTATCCGACCGAATCCGCAAAAACTTATACCGCTTTACTGATTTCCACGGCTTCTGCGAGATTCTAAAAACCAAGGATATGACTTTCACTCGTATCAGCCGCTGCCTGCTTCACATTCTTCTGGACATAAAAAAAAGCGACTTTACGGATTATCAGCGAATTGATTATGTTCCTTATGCGAGGGTATTAGGATTTCGTAAGGCTGCGTCTCCTCTGATTGGCTCTATCAAGGAGCACTCCTCTATTCCGCTAATCACAAAGCTTGCGGACGCTGAAGGTCTGCTGGTGCCTGAAGCTTACCGTATGCTNCTAAAAGAGCTTAAACAGGGAAGCGTTTACGAGAGCATCAGAGCGACAAAATCCGGCTCCCCCATGCGCAACGAGCTGCAGCTTCCCATAGTGATTATATAGTTTTGTAACATACTAAAGGAAGCTGCGCTGCCCATGCTCATGCCGTCACTCAGCCATGCCTGTAAAACAGGCATAGAGCGGTCGGAACGCTGAACTGCGTGAGCAAAACCGTCTGTATGCGCAGCAACTGGAGCTTTGAGCCAAAAGGCGTAAGAACGTGAGAGCCTCTATCTTGAAATCCGCAGAATCCGGCATGATTTAAAAAATCATCTTTCTGGGCTTCTTGGAATGGTTCAGACTGGGCAGATCAGCGAGGCAAAGAAATACATAATGCAAATGTTAGATGTTGGCGCCGGAGATCGTCCGAAGGAAGTTTCCCGCAGCGGTAATATAGTGTGTTAGCCATAGTTTTAGGAAACTTACTGGAAAACGCACTGGAAGCCTGCCGGGATATTCCAGACGAAAAAGGATAATATCGGTCACTATCTGACTACAAAAGACGTTACCATATATTACGGTCTTGGGCTTTTATCCATAAACCATGCCGTCGTAAATTATCATAGGCAAATGGATATAACTGCCTGAATGCCTTTTTTCCTGCTTTTTATNCCCATGCGTTCATATGGCGNCGGCTTACATTTGTAAGACAGCCNGTATTTTATCCTGCCAGATTAGAATATCCTGCTTATATTGATCCCGCAGGCTGTCCGGCAGTTCATCATTAAGCTTGCAAATATCATCATAATCTTTTCGTGGCAGCAGTTCCCTATTTTCATAAAACCACTGCCAGCGCCAGTTACGCAGTCCTATCTGCATAAAATATTTTGCATTCACATTCATAATAGCAGAAATATATTTCAATAATATTACCTTAGTAGAAAACGACTTTGTGCTGCAGAAAACGGAAAAATCTAAAAGCCTTCTTCCACGCTTCGTACCCATTCCCTTACTTTTTCAACAAGTTCCTGTTTCCTTTCAAAATGCAGGTAATGCCCGCCATCCAATCGTAGNACTTCACTCTTATCCGTTTCTGTAATTACTTCCCTGTGCAATGTTTCCCATGTTTCCAGNAACTCACAGTTANCCTTTGAAACGANCTGCAATACCGGAACTGTTTCAGGAAATTTCATATCCCTTACAGACTCCAGACTATCCTCCATATGCCCTATTTCATTCATAATATCTTTGCTGTATGCGNAATCCATAGACAAAATGCGGAATACTTCCAACTCCNTNTCTGAATATGNATAAGAAGNATCTGCATAGATTGCNTTTTCNGGATGCCCTATGGANCATAANCGGGTAATNCCTAACNCATTNATNGNTTTCTGGAAATACGCTGATAACTTATTCAATGCCACCATGCTGATCGGGAGCGGCTCTTCATCGGACTGTTTGGGCACAGACGGATCAATCCCTATAAAGCCCTTTACTTCCTGCGTATAAGCATTCGCCCAGTACAGTGAATACAACCCGGAGAGCGAATGTGGCATTAAATAATACTGATCACAGCCTAACTTTTGGGTACACTCATGCAGTTCTTCCACAACACCGCTAATTTCCCGTTCCGTTCCAACCCTGTCGGAAATCCCATATCCAAACGGCTCTATGGTAATAACCCTGAAATCCTCTGACAGTTCTTCCGCCAGTGGAAGAAATTCCAGAATAGGCGAAGGCGATCCCCAACCGGGCAGCAATATGATTGTTGTTTCGTTATCCTCCCCCTTTATATCCACCACCATATTATGCCCATTCACTTCAATAACCGTTCCATATGCAGCTTCAATTTTGGACTGTTCTGCTTTCTTACAGAAAAAATTCCAAATCATCAATACTGCAATAACTCCCAATAAAATCAAACCTGCCCATTTCATAATTTTCAATATCTTTTTTCTCATGTTCCTTTCCTCCTTCTCTTTTACAATATGTTTTGGCATACAATAAATCTCTGAAAATACAATTTTCTTGATCCTGTCATAGCTGGTTGTATTTCTGACTTCCCTGTTCTCTTCAATCAACTCTGAAGCATTATCAATGCATATCACTTATCCTAATCTGCATTACTTCCATAATATTCCTCTTTAATCAGAAATTTTTTAAGCGCCTCTCTTCCACGCCGCAGTCTGGTTTTTACTGT
>WFLX010373202.1_pt1 | contig 33215 bp, 31 predicted proteins | sample 4967041 | NCBI WGS metagenome assembly WFLX01 (sample SAMN12857096, study PRJNA449069) | gut metagenome | isolation source: stool from male and female vole | host: Microtus ochrogaster | place: USA:Florida | collected 2017
GCTACTGCGAAGCTTTTGGCAGAACATATTGATACAATATCCATCAGTTTAAATGCACCTACAAAGGAGAAATATCAGGAGATTGTCCATCCCACATTTGAAAACGCTTATGAAAGCATGCTTCAATTTGCAGAGGATGCAAAAAAAGTATTTTCCAAAACAATATTTACTGTGGTGGATGTAATCTCCCAGGAGGATATTGTGGCTTGCAGGAAAATTGCCGACGAAATGGGAATTGATTTCCGTGTCAGAGCGTATACGACGGATAATCGGGCGTGAACATCTTTATAATTATAAATTTATTCTAAAAGAAACATAAAAAAAATATATTTTACATCTTTTCTGATTCTACAGATAGTGTTATAATATCTTATTATAGCATAAAAGATAATACCGGTCTGGTAAATAAAAGAAGTATATATGGGGATAAGGGTTATGAGTAAGATACTGATTATTGAAGATGAAGCCATGCTGGCAGATCTGGAAAAAGACTATCTGGAAATGAGCGATTTTCAAGTCGCTGTAGAAGCTTCCGGAGATAAGGGGCTGGAGGAAGCGTTAAATGGCAATTATGATCTTGTGATTCTGGATATCGGGCTGCCGGTCATGGATGGATTTGAAATATGTAAAAAGCTCCGCGAAAAGAAAAATATTCCTATTATCATCGTTTCTGAAAGAAAGAATGAAATAGATATCGTCCGGGGACTGGGTCTGGGCGCGGACGATTATGTGGTCAAACCCTTCAGTCCAAATGAGCTGGTGGCAAGGGTGAAAGCGCACATTGCCTGCTTTGAGCGGCTGGTAGGAAAGTGGGAAGAAAATAATATTATTGAAGTCCGCAAGCTCCGTATCGATAAGACGGCGCGCAGGGTATTTCTGGACAATAAAGAAAAGAATTTCACAACGAAGGAATTTGATCTGCTGGCCTTTCTGGCAGAGAATCCTAATCATGTATATAGCAAAGAGGAATTGTTCCGCAAGATCTGGGACATGGAATCTGTTGGCGATATTGCCACAGTGACGGTACATATCAAAAAGATTCGTGAAAAGCTGGAAAAGGACTCTTCAAAAGTGCAGTATATCGAAACGATCTGGGGGGTCGGGTATCGGTTTAAGGCATAATAGAAATATGAAAACGAAGATATTATATGAAGACCGGGATATCATTGTATGCCACAAGCCTGTCGGAATTGCGGTGCAGTCGGCGGGAATCGGCAGCATGGATATGGTCAGTGAATTAAAACGATATTTAAAGCAGCCATATCTCGGCATCGTCCACCGTCTGGATCAGCCGGTGGAGGGAATCATTGTATTTGCTAAAACGGCGAAGGCTGCGGCGGAACTGTCAAAGCAGACAGCCGCTTCCATCCCTGTCCTGCACGAAGGGCAGACAGCCGCTTCCATTTCTATTCCGCGCAAAGGGCAGACAGTCATGCCCGTTCAGACAGTATGTGCGGAGCAGGTACAGAAAGCATCCGAAAATATCATGAAGAAGATATATCATGCAAAGGTATATGGTCATCTGCCAGAGACGTCCGGTGCGCTTCAGGATTATCTGGTGAAGGACGCGAAGACAAACACATCGCATGTTGCCAGTATGTCTGAAGGCGTGGAAGACGCACCTGCAGAACCAATGCAGGATGGCCGGAAGCATCAAGACAGAGGGAACACAAACAAGGAATCTCCAAAATGGTCATATCTGACATATAAAGTATTGGAACGGCAGGAGGAAACGGATCTTCTGGAGATCCGGCTGTTTACCGGCAGGCATCATCAGATAAGGGTGCAGTTTTCCCACGCCGGATATCCGCTGATCGGAGATGCAAAATATGCTTCCGAAAAGTCGGCGGAATACAATCAGAAAAATAACATCAAAGCAGTCTTGTTAAAGGCGGTGCAGCTGGAATTTACCCATCCGGTCAGCGGCAGACGGATGACATTTTCGATACAGGGTATGTAATCCATATTGGTGTGAAGTGCCGGTATTTTCCGTCATAAAGTGTTCATACTAACAGTATGGAAAATGAAAAAGATAACAAAAAGGCCGCAGGAAAAAAATATCCGGTATATATCATCACGGCTGTCGCCATCTGGTTCTCATTCAAATATCTTCTCCCATTGATACTTCCGCTTGTATTGGCAGCGCTGGTGGTCATCCCGTCTGCTTCCGTCATCCATAAGATCAATCATAAGCTTCACATCGGAAAGGGAATACTGACCGGCGGTCTTCTGATACTGATCGTATTTTTTCTGCTGCTGCTCGTATGGATGGTGCTCGTGTGGCTGCTTAGCAATCTTGCGGGCATCTTTCAAAACGGTAATGCCATCTGGGGGCAGCTTACGGATATCGTATGCGATGGATGTGAAATAATAGAGGAACATACCGGCATGCAGAGGGGCGTGGTCACGTCGATGGTAAAAGAACGGGGGGCTGTTATGATCACCGATCTGCAGAACACCCTGATCCCGAAAGTAATGACAAGCTCCGTCAAGTCGGTGCGTTGGATCATCAACCTTGTTGTAACGCTTTTGATTGCTTCGCTGGCTGCAGTCCTGCTGGCAAAAGATTACGAGACGATCAAGCGTGCGCTGCATAAGATGGAGGAAATGTCGGTTGTAATAGATATCTTTGATAAGATAGGGCGTATGCTGGTGGGTTATGTCAAAGCGCAGGGGATCATCTATCTGGCGATCGCGGGGATCTGTCTGCTGGGGTATCTTCTGTTAAGGCTGCAGCATCCGTTTCAGACGGCGCTGATCACAGCGTTCTTAGACGCGCTGCCGTTTATCGGCACGGGGATCATACTGGGACCGATGGCAGTATGGTATCTTCTCAATGCAGAATATTGGAAGGCGCTGATCTGCGCAGGTATTTATCTTTTGTGTTTGGTAACAAGAGAGCTTATGGAGCCCCGCTTGATTGGTAAAAATACGGGAATTTACCCCATTGCCATTTTGATTTCCATATATACAGGTATCAAGCTGTACGGGCTGGGCGGGGTGATCCTTGGCCCATTGTCATTTTTGCTTTATAAGGAAATCATTATCACATATCGGCATTACAATAAATGAAACAAAAAATATTGGCAAATAAATATCCGGAATAATGTTGACAAACCATGCGGAAAACCATAAACTTTTAAAGTAAGGGTGCTTGTGCTTATTTGAGCGAAAAGGCATTAGGATATGGAATAACGAATGGAGAACGATCATGGCAGAGAATAAGAAACTGGTGGAAGCGATCACTTCCATGGAAGAGGATTTTGCACAGTGGTATACTGATGTAGTGAAAAAGGCAGAGCTGATTGATTATGCAAGCGTGAAGGGTTGTATGGTCATTAAACCGGCGGGATACGCGCTGTGGGAGAATATACAAAAGGAGCTGGACGCGAAGTTCAAGGAAACAGGCGTAGAGAATGTCTATATGCCCATGTTTATCCCGGAAAGCCTTTTACAGAAGGAAAAAGATCATGTGGAAGGATTTGCGCCGGAGGTTGCCTGGGTAACCCATGGCGGATTGGAACCTTTGCAGGAGCGGCTTTGTGTCAGACCGACCTCGGAGACGCTGTTCTGCGATTTTTATAAGGATGATGTACATTCTTACAGGGATCTGCCAAAATGCTATAATCAGTGGTGTTCCGTAGTGCGTTGGGAGAAAACCACAAGACCGTTTTTAAGAAGCCGTGAATTTTTATGGCAGGAAGGTCATACGGTACATGCAACGGCGGAGGACGCGGAAGAGCGGACGATCCGGATGCTGAATGTCTATGCGGATTTCTGTGAGGAATATCTGGCGATCCCCGTAATCAAGGGTCGTAAGACGGATAAGGAGAAATTTGCAGGGGCAGAGGCTACCTATACGATTGAAGCGCTGATGCACGACGGCAAGGCGCTGCAGTCCGGCACCAGTCATAATTTCGGCGACGGATTTGCAAAGGCATTCGGTATTCAGTATGCGGATAAGGACAATACATTAAAATACTGCCATCAGACATCCTGGGGCATGAGTACAAGAATCATCGGCGGCATTATCATGGTGCATGGGGATGATTCCGGTCTGGTGCTTCCTCCCCGGATTGCGCCGACTCAGGTAATGGTAATCCCGATTCAGCAGAAGAAGGAGGGTGTATTAGAGAAAGCGGCTGAGCTGAAGGATCGTCTTATAAAGGCGGGTCTGAAAGTAAAGATGGACGACAGTGATAAGAGTCCGGGCTTTAAGTTTGCGGAGCAGGAGATGCGAGGGATCCCTGTCCGTATCGAAATCGGGCCCAAAGATATGGAAAATGGTAAATGCATTGTGGTGCGTCGTGATACAAGAGAAAAGACAGAGGTTGTTTTAGGTGAGCTGGAAACAAAGGTAAAAGAGATCTTAGAGACGATGCAGAAGGATATGCTGGAGCGTGCCAGAAAGCATGTGGAGGCACACACGTATGAAGCGAAGGAATATGATGAGTTCTGCGATATCATCAATAATAAACCCGGCTTTGTAAAGGCGATGTGGTGCGGTGATTTGGAATGTGAGGAAAAGATCAAGGAAGATACCACGGCAACCAGCCGCTGTATGCCATTTGAGCAGGAGACGATTTCCGATCACTGCGTATGCTGCGGACGTCCTGCGAAGAAGATGGTTTATTGGGGAAAAGCATATTAGATTGAAAATCAAAGATTTTTCATTTCTGTTTTGCCGCCAAAGCGGCAGGAGGGATTGGTAAGTAAAACACAATATGGAAAGGCATGGTTATTAGTATGAATGTATTAGTGATTAACTGCGGCAGTTCTTCCTTGAAGTATCAGCTGATTGATTCCGAAACGGAGGCAGTGCTGGCAAAGGGGCTGGCGGAGAGGATCGGCATTGAGGGAAGCTGCCTGACACATCAGCCGGCAGGAAAGGATAAAGTCAAGATTGAGGCAGCGATGCCGGATCATAATGAAGCGGTCAGATTGGTGATCGGGGCATTGACAGATCAGGAGCATGGCGTTGTAAGCTCCCTTGCTGAGATCGGCGCGGTAGGCCATCGTGTGGTGCATGGCGGAGAAAAGTTTACCAAGGCGGTTCTGATCGACGATGAGGTGAAGAGGGATATTGAGGAGCTCAGTTCCCTTGCGCCGCTTCACAATCCCGCGAATCTGATCGGTATTAATTCCTGTAAAGCCAACATGCCGGATACCCCGATGGTGGCGGTTTTTGATACGGCGTTCCATCAGACGATGCCAAAGAAAGCATATATGTATGCGCTGCCATATGAATATTACGAAAAATATAAGGTGCGGCGGTACGGTTTCCATGGAACCAGTCATGATTTTGTATCGAAACACGCGGCGGAACTGGTCGGCAAGGACAGAAAAGATCTAAAGATCATTGTCTGTCATCTGGGTAACGGCGCGAGCATTTCCGCAGTACAGAACGGTGAATGTGTGGATACCAGCATGGGTATGACCCCGTTAGAGGGATTGATCATGGGAACGCGTTCCGGTGACATAGATCCGGCGATTATCGAATATATCTGTAATAAGGAAGGCTTGACCGTGGAAGAGGTCAATGCGGTCTTAAATAAAAAATCCGGCGTGCTTGGTCTTTCCAATCATCTTTCCAGTGATTTCAGGGATCTGGACGAGGCGGCACAGGGCGGCAATGAATATGCGAAGCTGGCGTTGGATACTTATTGCTACCGTGTTGCAAAATATATCGGCGCTTACGCAATGGCAATGCAGGGGGTGGATATCATTGCGTTTACAGCAGGCTGCGGGGAAAATAATTACGCAGTACGGGCAGGCGTATGTGAATATCTGAAATATCTCGGCGTAGTGGTCAATGATGAGAAGCTGCATATCAGGGGGGAGGATCTGATCGTTTCCGAGCCGGAGAGCAGCGTGACGGTGATGATCGTTCCGACGAATGAGGAACTTTCGATTGCAAGGCAGACAATGGATGTCATAAAATGACAATGAAGACTATAAAAAACAAAGGAGGTAAGTATGGACACAAACGGTCTTAACAATGGAAGCATGGATCCGATGGCAGGAGAGGCGCCGATACCGGAGCAGGCGGTCACCCGTGAGGAGACGGATAGAAAATGTCCCAGTTGCGGCGGTATTATGCAGTTTGCGCCGGCTGAGGGGATGCTTTACTGCCCTTATTGCGAGCATAAAGAAGAAATCAAAGTAAATGACCAGAAATTCGTTGCAGAGGAGTTGGACTTTTATGCTGCGGAGGAAGAGGCTTCCTGTGACTGGGGCGTTGCGACAAAGAGTGTTATCTGTAAGTCCTGTGGCGCGGAAACGATCTATGATGTCAACGATATGTCCAGTGAATGTCCATATTGCGGCTCCAATCAGGTTATGGAAGATCCGAACAGCAAGAAGGTCATGGCACCGGGAGGCGTCGTGCCGTTTAAGCTTGACGCTGCAGCAGCTTCAAAACGTTTTAAGGACTGGATCGGCAGAAAGTTCTTCTGTCCGAAGCTGGCAAAGGAAAGCGCGAAGCCGGATGCATTTACGGGAATCTATATTCCGTACTGGACCTTTGATTCACAGACGGAGAGTGATTTTTTGGGTGAATATGGTACGGAGCACCGATACCGTGACAGTAAGGGAAATACACATACAAGAATCAACTGGCATCCTGCCAACGGACATCATTCCAGATTTATTGACGATATGCTGGTATGTGCTTCTTCCAAGCAGAGCGGATCGATCATTACAGGTCTGGAGCCCTATGATACCAAACTGACGGTAGAGTACAAACCGGAATATATGGCGGGCTTTAAAGCAGAACGTTATACGATCAAGATGAAGGATGCATGGGAGACAGGAAAGCAGAAGATCGACGCACTCCTGAAGGGTGAGATCAAGGAAAAGATCCGAGCACGTTATCATACGTCTCATGCAAGAGTTAACAGGCTGATCACCTCACATAATAATATTACATATAAGTATCTGCTGCTGCCGGTATGGATATCCGCTTTTAAGTATCAGGATAAGGTCTATCAGTTTATGGTAAACGGACAGACCGGCAAGGTCAGCGGAAAGACACCGATCTCCTGGATCAAGGTTGGATTGGTGGCGCTTGGCGTGATTGCCGTATTTATACTGATCTATATGTATTCTTAAGGAATTGTGGTAGTGAGAAGATAAAAAAACAGTTGAAAATATGATGTCAAAAAACAAAGGTAATNNAACAAACAAAAAAAAGAAGATTCNNAANNCNAAAGCCGCAAGNGTNATTCTGCGGCTTTTTCTCGTGGGNATCGGNGGTNTGGGGATCTTATGGCTGATGGTGCCGGTGATCGTNGGAAGGATCGTGAATATCGGAACNGTNACNGGGATTNTGGTCTTTGGGATGNTTGCCGGATANGGNCTGTTTATGGGNTGGTGTAACCGNGTTTTGNCGAANCTCTGGAAGAAAAAGGCAGGGAAGGNNGTATTAAGCATANTGATGGGGATTGCCTGTATTATTTTGGCGCTGGTGATNATNCTGACAACGAANATNATCATNGCTGCCAGCCGTAAACCGGCGGAGGAGGCAACTGTCATTGTATTGGGATGCAGGGTATATGGCGAATACGCCAGCCTGTCATTATTAGAGCGTCTGCAGGCAGCGGAGGAATATCTCAAAGAGTACCCGGATGCAGTCTGTATCTTATCCGGAGGTCAGGGACCGGGAGAAGATATCAGCGAGGCGGAATGCATGTACCGCTATCTGACAGAACAGGGGATAGCGTCCGAGCGGCTGTATCTTGAAGACAGGTCTACCTCCACAAGAGAGAACATGGCGTTTAGCAGGGAGATCATTGAAAAAGAGGGATTAAGCACAAAGGTTGCGATCGTGACCAATGAATACCATGAATACCGCGCGTCCATCATCGCCGGAGAGCTGGATTTAGAACCCGCGTCTGTTCCGGCGTCTACAGCATTATGGCTGTTTCCGGCATATTATGTGCGTGAACTATATGGAATCCTATATGAATGGGTATTTTAAAATAAACTCAAGAATCCAGCCGCTAAGCGGCTGCCGTGCCGTGCACTCAAAATCTGCTTTGCAGATTTGATTCTTTCGTTACCATGTCAGGTGAAATCAAATGCTCACTGTGTTCGCGCTTGATTTCCTGCTGACATGGTATGCTATACTTCAATCTTTGCCAGAGACTGCAGCGCTTCATAGGCAATGATGATAGAGTAATGTTCTTCCATATATGCCTCTACCGCAGCTGTTCCCTGCTCCGGGGTGCCATATTCCATCAAAATGTTGCAGATTCTTACAAAATCCTTTGTATTGTAATATTCCCGGAGAAGTAGGAGATAATATTTACCATTATTGGGATTCTTATATAAAATACTGTCACCTTCCTGATAACCCTTTAAAATAATAGCAGCATTAATTGCAGCATTCAGATTCTGGAAAGAAAACAGGCGGTTAGGATATCCTGCAGGTTCGGATGACTTAGTCTCCGCCGGAGCGCCGACAGGCATCTGCTGGGTATTTTTCTTACGGCTGCTTAACTTTCTGAACAAATCAAAGGTTTCCTCCGGTGTGTCCGGAAGGTTGTCTAAAATGTCCGAAATCGTGCTGGCAAAGGAAGCGGAATCCTCATATTCGGAATCACCGTCATCAATGACGGACGGTGCAAATTTTGAAAAGCGGGTATCCAGCTCCTCAGGATCCTCTACCTTTGTGATGATAAATACGATACAGCCCGTATTCATAGGGATCGCTTCGATCATCAGAGGAATGTCCTCTGCTTCAAAACCATATTCAAAATGCGCCTGCTGCATCATGTCCTTAAACAGCATCTTTGCTTTTTCGCTGCCGTAGGCAATCTCGCTGATCTTGAGCTGGCGTTCGTCAAGATCTTCTCTGGTCAGCGTGCAGCGGATCTGATTATCATTTACTTTTTCTATTTTCATATAACACGAACCTTTCTTTCACCGCATTCATATCAAAAAATATCATTTTTCGATTTTAATTGCACCTTTAGTATAAATACACAGACTTGTTTCGTCAATAGTACATATTACCATATTCATNAAACTTTCAAAGTTTTTTGAAAAAATTAACTTATTTTCAAAAATTTGCTTGCAATTAATCATTCTAGTCATTATAATGTAGATTCATAAGATGTGCATACGGAGAATCCGTACCGGATTGGAGGCATGCATAATCTTATTTGTATCTATATGATATCTTTCGGAGAATGTTCCGAATCTTCTTACCGGAATTTTGATTTACGGTAAGTTTGTACAGGCTTTTAATGCCTGGTCGGGTTTATATCCCAATTTTGTCTGAAGCGAATTTAATACATTATTTTTTTGGTACTATCCGGCACATCTTAAGATCACGAATATGTCTGTTATTGTGAAGCTTTTTGTATGATTTAAGGCAGACACATGGATATTTCACAGATCTACCTCTGCTTGGCAGGATGATTTCAAAATCTTACTTTAAATCATATACAATTTTGGCAATCCTATTCACATTAAATTATTGATACAAGGAGACCATTTCAGATTAAAAATAACAAAAATTGCCTTAAAATGTCAAAATTGTTAATGACGGAAATAACGTGGTCTGATATAATAAGAACGATTGCTGTAGGAAGCAGTCATATCTGTATAAGGAAAGGCATGTAGATCTATGAAAAAATTGAGGAATAAGATCATCTCGGTTTTGGTGGCAGTCGTTCTTATTATTATTGTTGCCGCGATTGCATTTGGCGGCAGGATCAAGGAAAGCATTGCGGGTGGAGAGGAAATAGGACTCAGATGGTTCTTGGCGCTGATCTATCCCGATAAATATTCTTACTCTACTCAGATGGCGGATATGAATGAATATTTTCAGTTGTTTTCACAGAACGATATTGCTATCATACTGCAGGATGAGCGGATAGACGACAGAGGAAAATTAATTGATGGTACGGTTTATTTTTCTATCACGACAGTGGAAAAGCTTTTTACGGATCGTTTTTATGTCAATGCGGACGGAACGGCTTTATATTATACTAAGTCCGATGAAATTGATATTGTTAATATCGGTGACGAAAGCAACGGTTATTATGTAAATGATGAATGGAAGCCGCTGGATTATAAGGCGGCGCAGTTTGATGCGGAAGGTACGTTGTATATTGCCGCAGATTATGTAAAAAATTATGCCGATTTTTCTTATGAATTTTTTCCGGATCCCAATCGTATGCGGGTGCGCACGGAGTGGGATATGCATAGGGAAACAACAGTATTAAAAGATACACAGGTACGTTATCAGGGCGGTATCAAGAGCGATGTACTGTGTCAGGTAGCGGAGGGTGACCGTGTGGCCGTCATAGAGATCATGGAGACATGGACTAAGGTACTGACAAAGGACGGATTTATCGGTTATATAGAGAATGATAAGCTGGCGGACTATGAGGAGATCATAGAAGTGCCGGTAAGCGGCGCATATGTTCCGTCGGAGGACTATCGTATGACAAGCAGCGCGGAAGGTAAGCTGACGATTGTATTTCATCAGGTCACTGCGCCGGATGACGGCAGCGGATTTAATCAATTATATGCATCTACCAGCGGCATTGACGTCGTATCTCCGACATGGTTTTATCTGAATAATACGGATGGCAGCTATCTCAGCGTTGCAAGTAAGGCTTATGTGGAAAATGCCCATGCAAAGGGGCTGCAGGTATGGGCATTGATCGAGGATATGACGTATGATGTGGATGAGTACGAATTGTTTTCTTCCGTAGATAACAGAAAAGCGTTGATTGCAAATCTTATTCAGGATGCGTTAGAGCTTGGGATCGACGGGATCAATATAGACTTTGAGGAGATTACCAGAGAGTCGTCTACGCATTATGTTCAGTTTTTGCGTGAACTGTCCATAGAGACTCATAACAACGGACTTATCCTGTCCGTGGACAATTATATGCCGAATGAGGGCAACCGTTATTATAATCTGAAGGAGCAGGGTTATGTCGCGGATTATGTGATCCTGATGGGGTATGATGAACATTGGGCGGGTTGCGCGGAATCAGGCAGCGTGGCATCCAGCGGTTTTGTGGAAAAGGGTCTTGCGGATGCGGTGGCGCTTGGAGCGCCGGAGAATAAGCTGATCAATGCGGTTCCGTTCTATACCAGGATCTGGCGGACTGAGGGTGTACAGGTGAGCAGTGATGCCTATTCCATGAGTACGGTGCAGGAATGGCTGGCGAACCGCAGTCTGACTCCGGAATGGAATGATGAGACAGGTCAGTATTATGCAAGCTATCAGGATGGGACGGCATTTTATGAGGTATGGATTGAGAATGCGGATTCCCTGAATGTAAAATTGAATATTATGTCCAGCTATAATCTCGCGGGCATCGCGGCGTGGAAATTGGGCTTGGAAAGCGCGGATGTATGGTCGGTGATCAATTCCTATATGGAGTAATAAAGAAAGATATCATGAATATAAGCTGATTTGCACACATAAGATTTACTAAGTCTTAAAATATCGGACAGAACTCTTATGACGCAGAAACAAAATCAGTGGATCAAAATCATGATGGGTGTCTTACTGGTGATCGGTATGCTGATCCTGGCTAAGCTGGCAGCAATGATGACGGACGCAAGACGTACTGCGTCGCTGCCGGAAGATGATATCAGTGGACAGCCGGGTGTCTTATCGGGGACTGGATCAGAGGAAACGCTTCTTTCCGGCAATACTGCAGGAGAACGCCAGCCCGGTCAGGAATGTATTGTCATAGATCCGGGGCATGGCGGCGCCGATCCCGGTAAGGTAGGCATCAATGGCGCATTGGAAAAAGATATCAATCTGCAGATGGCGTATATTCTGAAGGAACAGCTGGAAGCGGAAGGATTTTATATCATATTGACCAGAACGTCGGATATTATCTCCGGTAATGAGAATGGCGATGTTACCAAGGTACAGGATCTCCAAAACAGAATCAGGCTGATTGCAGAGGAAGAACCCCTGATGGTGATCAGTATCCATCAGAACAGTTATCCGCAGGAATCTGTATGCGGCGCACAGGTATTTTACTATGAGACAAGTGAGGAAGCCAGACTGCTGGCGGAATGTATACAGAGGCAGCTGATCCTGGCTGCGGATGATGGTAATCATAGGCAGGCAAAGGGAAACACCAGTTATTTTCTGCTGAAGAAGACACCGGTCACGACGGTGATCGTGGAGTGCGGATTTTTATCTAACTGGCGGGAAGCGGCGTTGCTGCAGCAGGAAGATTATCAGCGGTTGATGACAGGCGCGATCGTGGACGGGATACTGGAATATCTTGGAAGGGAACCTTCGGAGAGTGCAATGGAGTCCGCTGAATAGAAAAAACGAAAATTTCCTTAAAACAGAATGGTATCAATTAAATAGAGGATTTATATGGAACCCACATGGATACTATAGTGAAAGCAATCAGTAATTTAAAAAAAACAAGTGATAGCAGGGAGATTTTTTATCAGGCCGGCGATATAATAAAGGATGGAGGATTGGTCGCTTTTCCTACGGAGACGGTATATGGTCTTGGCGGAAATGCATTGAATCCGGCGTCTTCCAGAAAGATCTATGCGGCAAAGGGAAGACCCTCGGACAATCCCTTGATTATACATATTGCTAATTGGACAAGCATCAAAAAGATATGCATGGATATCCCGGATGAGGCAAAACAACTGGCGGATGCGTTCTGGCCGGGTCCGTTGACGATGATCTTAAAAAAAACCTCCGCGGTGCCTTATGAAACGACGGGAGGGCTTGATACGGTGGCGGTCAGGATGCCGGATCATCCCGTGGCAATATCATTGATCAAGGCGGCGGGGGGATATATCGCAGCGCCCAGCGCCAATCTTTCCGGAAGACCGAGTCCGACTGCCGCGGCTCATGTGATCGAGGATATGGACGGAAGGATCGATATGATCCTGGATGGCGGTGATGTCGGCATTGGTCTGGAATCCACTATCGTGGATCTGACGGAGAAGATCCCTGTGATCTTAAGACCCGGATATGTGACACAGGAGATGCTGAACCGGGTGTTAGGCAGGGTGGATGTGGATATTACGCTGATGGATCAGGATTCGGGACAGGCTCCCAAAGCGCCGGGGATGAAATACAGGCATTATGCGCCCAAAGGCTCCATGCTTTTGATTGAGGGGGATCGGGAAGCGGTCATACGGAGGATGAACGCAGAAGTAAAAAAAGCAAGGCTGCGCGGAGAGCGGACAGGCGTGATGATCACAGATGAGATATGGGAGAGGGTTTCGGCGGATGTAAAGAAAAGCGTAGGAAACCGTGAAGATGAGTATGAGATCGCAAGAAGGCTTTACCGGATCCTGCGGGAATTTGACGCAGAGGGAGTCACGGCGATCTTCAGCGAAGGCTTTTCGCCGGATGGCTTCGGGCAGGCAGTGATGAACCGTCTGTTGAAGGCGGCGGGATATACGGTTGAAAAGGTATAGATCCTATATGTACAGTTGGTTATGGCAGAATAGGAGTTTCCTGATTTTATAAAATAATTTAATCATAAAATTTATATAAAAAAGGAGAACACGGGTATGAAAATATCTATGGGCTGTGATCATGGCGGATATGATCTGAAAGAGAAAGTAAAAAAATATCTGGAGGAAAGGGGTTACGAGGTGGCGGACTGCGGCTGTTATTCCAAGGAATCCTGCGATTATCCGGAATATGCCAGAAAGGCGGCATTGATGGTTGCCGGCGGGGAGGCTGAGAAAGGGATCGTCATCTGTACTACCGGGATCGGCGTCAGTATCGTGGCAAATAAAGTAAAAGGCATCCGATGTGCGCTTTGCCATAATGAGCATACGGCGACGATGACGAGGCTTCATAACGATGCCAATATGCTTGCCATGGGGGCTAAGGAAATTGATGAAGATATGGCGCTTAAAATTACGGAGATTTTTTTGACGACAGAGTTTCCCGGCGAGGAAAAACATATGCGCCGCATCAGCCAGATGGAGATTGAAGGATTATGAAGATAACAAAAAGGAAGGATTATATCTCGTGGGATGAATATTTTATGGGGGTATCCGTACTTGCCGGTATGCGTTCCAAGGATCCGAATACGCAGGTCGGCGCGTGTATTGTCAGCAAAGATAATAAGATACTTTCCATGGGTTACAATGGTCTTCCGAACGGCTGCAGTGATGATGATTTCCCATGGGAGAGAGAAGGGGAAATGCTGGAGACAAAGTATCCGTTTGTAACCCATAGTGAATTAAATGCGATTTTAAATTACAGGGGAGGATCCCTTGACGGCACAAAGCTTTATGTGTCGCTGTTTCCCTGTAACGAGTGTGCCAAAGCGATTATTCAGGCGGGTATCAGGACGGTGATCTATCAGTCTGATAAATATAACGGCATGGATTCCAATACGGCATCTAAGCGTCTGTTTGACGCGGCAGGGGTAGAATATTATCAGTATCAGCCTACCGGAAGGAAGGTTGTTATGGAACTGTAGGATCTGCAGGGATGGAGATTGTATTAAGGAATAAGCTTTGTTGAAAGGAATACTGTATTGAGCTGATAAGGTTTGCCGGAATGTTTTTCTGCTAAGAGGAAAAAGAAGAATGAAGAAAGAGCAAATATGTGGAAAATATTTCAATAGAATAAAAGCCGCGTTTATATTTGTGGTGATGGCATTATTGTGCATTAATTTTCCGTCTTCCGCCACAGGATCTTCTTTGGATGACACAAGAGAGCAGATGGAGGCAGCAGAAGAAGAAAAGAAACGACGGGAAGAGGAGCTTGCGGCAGCAGAGGCGACGCTTGCACAGACAGAGGCTAATCTTGCCAATCTGGAAGGCGTCAGAAATACATATCAGGGACAGATGCAGATCCTGAATACGAATCTTCAGGCAGTAGCGGACAGGCTGGCGGTATTGGAGAGTAAGATCGCTCTGAAAGAATTGGAGATCGCGCAGACGCAGGCGGAGCTGGAAGCGGCGGCACTGGCAAGGGAAGAACAGTATGAAAGCATGAAGGATAGGATACAGTTTCTTTATGAGAGGAGCAGCTCCGTTTATTCAGAGATCCTGTTTTCTGCGCAGTCATTTGGTGAAATGTTGAATTATGCCGACTATATAGAACAGCTTTCAGAGTATGACAGAATGAAGCTGGAGGAATACATTGCTTTGGAGCAGCAGATCACCGAACAGGAGGCAGCGCTTCAGCAGGAGATGCAAGAATTGCAGGAACTGCGGGAAGATATGGTAGCGGAACAGGCTTCGGTCAATGGAATGATCAGGGAAACGGCAAATAATATCGCGGCAACGGCGGATCAGATAGAAGATGTGGCAGCAGCGGCGGCGGCATATGAAGAACAATGTAACGCGGCGGAGGCGGCGGCAGCAGCGGCGGCGGCAGAATATGAACAGATTAAGGCGCAGTATGAGGAAGAATTAAGATTATCCCAGCTGGCGGCGCAGTCTGCGCGTAGGGATCTTTCACAGGTTACATTTGAAGAAGGCGACAGATATCTGCTTGCCAATCTGATCTATTGTGAAGCGGGTGCGGAACCATATGAAGGGAAGGTTGCAGTCGGCGCAGTCGTAATCAACCGTGTGTGCAGCTCAGTTTATCCTAACACTATTACGGGCGTGATCTATCAGTATAAACAGTTCTCGCCGGTAAGAAACGGGCGTCTTGCGCTTGCCCTGGCGGAGAACCGCGCGACGGAAGCGTGTTACCGCGCGGCGGATGAGGCGATGGCGGGCGCCACCAATGTAGGCAACAGGGTATATTTCAGAACTCCGATACCGGGACTGGAAGGATTACAGATAGGAAATCATATCTTCTATTAAAATTTACAGATTTTACAAATCTGCTATTGAACAATTAAATAGCTGCTGACTGCATATACCGTCACCCCATTATAATCTAACTGTGACCAGCCGTTATCGCCTATGGCAGTTCTAATAAGGTATTCTCCGTTGTGCAGAACTCCTACTACGGTGTCTTCATTTGCAGTGCTTGGCTCAGTTCTTAGGTTCGTCTCGATCTTGGCGGTTACCTGCTCAGATACCGGCGTGTAAACAGGTCCCTGCGGCGGTGCCTGCTGCCCGATATCTGCCATGTCGGTGGTCAGGTAGCTGGTTACTGCATACAAGGTCTGCCCGTTATATATTACTCTTGACCAACCGTTATGCCCGATACCGGTTCGTGTTGCAGTATCTCCATGCATAAGTGTAGTCACAATAGAAGCGTCATTCAACGTACTTGGCTCGGAGCGCAGATTGGTCTCCTGCTTAGCTGTTACCGTCTCGTTTACTTCCGTAAATATGATTCCCACCTCAGGATTGGCTTCCACCGTTTCCGGCGGCGTATCGTCTTTTGCCTCCGCCTCCTGCAAATATCCAAAATAAGCAACATTAACATCTGTTTTTTTAGATATTCCTGCCACAATTCCCTGGCCGGTATACTGCCACATGGCATGAGTCCCCGTATAACTGGACGCATTGGTCTGTGGATAAGGCTGCTCCGGATACTGCGCTACCCATATTTTGTATCTTGAGGAAAGAGTATCCGTATTCCACTGTGCATTGCCTTCAAGTTCTCCTTTGGAGGCATAGAACATAGGGGTATATCCCGCCGCTGATATTTCATCAAGAAATGCGCAGGCAAGCTCTGTCCGCGCAGAGGCATCCAGACCATACTGTCTGCTGTCCGTTGACAGAAAATCCTCGCAGTTATAAGCCACAGGGTATGTAATCCTGTATTTGGCTATGATATTCATGGTAAATGCGGCTTCCTCCCTGGCCTCTTCTTTTGTGACAGCCGAAGAAAAGAAGTAAGCTCCTATCTTGATTCCTGCCGCTTGTGCCTCCTGCAGATTATATCTGGCAGTAGGATCTTCGAAAATCTCACCGGTGGATTTAGCCCTGTAGCCCACGCGGATCATGGCAAATTCCACGCCTGACTCCCTAACCATGTTCCAGTCAATGGTTCCTTGATATTTAGAGACATCTATTCCTATAGTGACACCTGAAATTTCATTCGCGTTAATTGCTGCTACAGTCACTTCCGCACCGTTTCTTTCATTGCCTGCAGCATCTGCGTTCTGTGGATCCTGAGCATCATCCAATGCGCCTATGGAAACTTCCGCCTGCATCTCAGAACCTGCATCTGAGCCTGATTCTGCATTTTGTTTATCTGCTCCCGCCTCTAAATCGTTATTCCCTAAGGCTGCTTCCGTATTATATGCTCCCGCTTCGTCTGAAAATATGGATTCTGCATTTTGAATCATATCAACCTGCAACTGCATATTTTCACGCGGGCTTTCGATGCCTTTTAGCAGGAAAACAGTTACTATAATCAATACAATTACGACTGCCGTTCCCGCCGCTGCAATGCCAAACTTTATTTTTCTCCTGTCGTCATAACCGTTATCTGATTCCCAATCATTGGCATAACCGTTATCTGATTCATCATTCCGGTATGCATCGTCTTCCGATCCGGACTCGTTCCATTCCAGAACTTCCGTATCTAAATCCATGATTTCTTTATTTTGTGCATTTTTATTGTTTTTCTTATCTCTTTTCATTTTAATATCCATGCTGCTTTCTCAACCTGCAAATTTGTGTTCTCAAGCGCTAATGCTGCTTTCTTAACCTGAGACGTTGTCCATAGTGTTCTTATTCATATATCATATAAAGCGGCTCAATGTTCCTGTTCTGAAATATAATGAGTTAATGTTTCAAACTCTCCGTTATAGATGATCTGCAGCAGCTTATCTAGCTGCGTCAGGGAACGCTTTAGTTGTTCCAAAGAGATCTTCTGCTCATTCAGGCAGATCACCATTTCATCAATATCCACCACTTTGACAAAGCCGTCGGGGTAAATCAGGACATCCGCAAGAAGATCCGTCACTATCAGTCGGTTATCCTCTTTCTGATATTCAAAATCAACGATATCGCAATACCAGTAAAGCAGGGAATTGTCTTCCTGATAGAACTTGCTGACTTTATAACCCTCTTTTAGGAAATAACAGGAATAGCCATGGTGCAGGTCTTTTTTTGGCTTTAAGGCATTCCATTTGGTCACAATGATATCTTCGTTGCAGGAAAGAATCACGTCGTCTTTTAATAGGACACATTCTTCCGGTATCAGACGTTTGCGGTATAGTAATGGATATGGCTTAAAGGCGGATGACTGCTGCTCCATGAACTTCCTCCATGAGATATGATTTATATAAGTAATACTATTAATATAAGTATCTGACGATATTCTGTCAACTGTTTTTTGTACTGCGGTAGCTTCCCCCTGAGGCTTATTTGCTAGTGGAAAAAAGGAAACAAATGTGTTATAATCCTTTTCGGTAAAATATTATAACTAAGCAATTGCGAAACTCTCAATAGTAGAAATTTGATTGTGCANCATTGACAAATNCATAAGCAGACTTTTNNAAGCGCAAGCGTGTCTGCGTTGAATTTTCAATGATGCACAATAGGANAGAGTCTGATAAGAGTTTCGCAAACGCCTAAAATTTATAACATTAACAAAGGAGATATGGCTTTATGAAAAAGAGCAACAAAGGCAACCGTTGGCAGGTGTTTCAGGAAAATAATCCTACGATGCATATCTGTGTAATGATTATTGCAGTAAACGTTGTCTTTATTCTATTATCTGCGGCGTTGATTTGTATTCTGCCGGAGAATGAGGGGAAGAGCCTGGGGGAGATCCTGCGGCTGGCATTTACCCTGATGGTCAATCCCAGCGGAAAATATATTTATAGCGAGACGCCGATTTCCCTGATCATTACGACAATCGTCGTTCTGCTTGGAATGATTTCCCTGACCGGTGGTACGGTCGGTTTTATTACAAGTATTATCAACGGTTTTCTGGAAAGGGCAGCCAACAATAAACGCACATTGAAGCTGACAAACCATATTGTTATTTTAAATTATAACAATAAAGTGCCGTCCATTATTTATGATTACTGTTTTGATGATGTCAAAAATACTTATATTGTCATCCTTGCAAATGAAGATAAGCAGAAAATCCTTGATGAGATTGACAATATGTATGATCAGAAGGGCGGGGGCAAAAGATTTAAAAATATTATTGTCAGGGATGGTAATCCGATGTCGAAGATCGACCTGGATAAGATTGCGTTGAAAAATGCGCAGACAGTTCTGCTGATGATGCCCGGCTTTCATAAGGAAAAAGGGGAAACCATTATGAGTGATAAAAGCTTTGAAGTATCGAAGCTGTTCATGTTCGTCGCATGGTATTTCTCGCAGTCAGATAATGACTATAAAGCCAATATTGTTGTAGAGGCGAATGATGCCAAACTGGAAAAAATGGTCCGTGAGTACCATCTTGAAAATAATGATCAGACTGCAATCGCCGTGAACTACAATGAGATCACGGGAAAAATGCTTGCAATTACTGCCCTGATGCCGTCCGTCAATGGCGTGATGAAACAGCTGTTTAGCTTTGAGGGCGTTGAGGTGTATATTCAGGAAAGTGATTCCGCATTATCTGTGGAGGAAGAGCTGGCGGTAAGCCATTCCGTGATTCCGGTCTTTATGCAGGGGGATAAAATGGTCTATATTGCCGAGGATGAGGAGGAAATTGATAAGACAACGGAAAAGTTTGTATTAGAGAAAAAGCTTCCTGAGAAACAGATCATTCCGCGCGTTACATTCATGAAAACGGAGATCATTGTGGTTGGGACAAACAGCAAGCTTCCGTACATATTGGAAAGCCTTCAGTGCTTTAAGAATGAATATCAGAACCATAAGCTGCATGTCATACTGGCGGGAACCAATGATGAGGAGGAGACGCTTAAGGGGTATTATGGGGATCCTTTCTATCAGGATATCCTGATGCCGGAGAAGTACTCTTACATCATTGTAGATGATATCTACAGCCCGATGAAGGCGCTGGGTGATCTGGCGGCAAATAAGGCCGACTCCATTATTTTCCTGTCAGACGATATGGTCAGCAATGTCCATATTGACGAAAAGCCGTTGATCTACTGGACAAAGCTAAAAGAATCTATCTATACAAACAAGCAGACAGACGTTATTGTAGAGATTTTGGATTCACAGAACCAGAGTATTATCGAGCTTCGTAATAAAGACCAGATCATTGTCAGTGACGATTTCCTGGGACACCTGTATGCACAGCTTGGCAAGAATCCCGCCCGTCTTTTTATTATCAAGGATATGATTACCTCCGAGGGCGATTCTTCTTCGCTGGATGATAATGATGAGACACAGAATGCCGGTGATATCATATGCGCCAATGTGAAAGAATTTTTCAAGGATACGGAAGAAGACCTGACGTTTACGTCAAAGAAAGAGCTGATCCTGTGGGTGTATGAAGCGACGAATCATGAGGCTCTGCCCATCGGTCTCGTCAGGAGCGGCGTTCCGTATATCTTTGCAAGGATAGACGATCCGGATTCTGCTCTTGAATCGACAGTCCTTCTTGGTATCAAGGAAGGGCAGGTCTATGACGGGGACAAGGATGCGATCAGGCTGGAGGAGGATGATGAATTGGTAATGTTTATGGTCGGGTAAGCGTAATGGCTGTCATACCTTTGATTTTTTGAAGATTTAAAATATTGTGAGAACATAATAAGAGGGCGCCCCGCTCTATGACTTAAATTAATCATAGTTTTGGGCACCCTCATTTGTTTTTAATTATTATTTGCTAATTATATATAATGTATAGCTTCTTATTATTTATGAAGCTTCTTTCGCTTTTTTCTTTGCTTCCTTTGCGGCAAGCGCTTTGTCCGTAGGACGTACCATCGTCAGACAGATAATCAGGGCGAGGATGTAAAGAGCGATGGTCGCATATAATACATACTGGTATCCGGTAGGATTAACGGTGATCATTTCGGTGGTTTCATCAGCCAGTACATGTTTAATTTCTATCGGTGTGCCAAATTTCTTAACGATCCAAGCCGCCATCTGGTTGCCGGACAACCCGGCAAATGCCCATGCAGATAAGGTAATACCGTGGATCGCGCTGATGCTTCCCATACCGTAGTGATCAGATAACAGTGTGGGTACGTTGGAGAAGCCGCCGCCGTATCCCGCGTTAACGATAAAGATCAGGCATAGTACAAAGAGGATCAACAGTGTATTGCCCTCACCATTCTTAATGCCGTTGGTCAAAAGAACGATGGCAGTAAATGCGATGGAAAGGATAAAGATCAACTTGTAGATCGTATTTCTGTCTTTCATGGTATCAGCCCATGCAGAAAAGCCGAGACGTCCGCCGGCGTTAAAGACCGCGGAGATCGTGGAAATGATGCCGACATAGCTGGCAAGACCGATACATTTTACAATCATCTTTTCCTGTGAGATCAGCGCCAGACCGCAGGTGATATTGATATAGAACATCAGCCAGATACCTATGTAGTTGGCGATGGGCTTTGTCTTAATGACGGACATGATGCTTTGCTTTTCGCTCTTGCTCTGCGGTTCATGCCATCCGTCAGGTTTCTTAAGCAGAAGATGACCGATGAACATCATGACAAAATATACGGCAGCCAGGATCAGGAACATCTTATAGATGCCGCCGTCCCCAAGATTTTTCAGCATGGAGTCCATGATCGGGCTGGCGATGGCTTTTGCCGCGCCGAATCCCGCAACTGCGAGGCCTGTTGCAAGTCCTTTTCTGTCTTCAAACCATAACATCAATGTTTTTACAGGGGAAAGGTAACCGGTGCCAAGACCGATGCCCATGATAAAGCCGTAGCAGATATAGATGCCGATCAGCGCCAGAGGTGTTCCCTTGAGAGATCCGTCGGCTAAGACAGTGGCATTGGCATGACCATAATAAATGAAGAAACCGGTCCCTGCCATACCTACAGAAAAACAGATCGTAGCGATCAGGGAAGATTTGTGAATGTCTTTTTCTACAACATTTCCTAAGAATGCCGCCGACATACCAAGGAAAAAGATGGCAAAACTAAACGCCCATTCCGTTGCGCCTTTTGAAAAGCCGATATAATCGGCGATCTCCTGACTGAATATTGACCAGCAATATACAGTACCGATACTACAGTGCAAAAGTAATGCGGGGATTGCGGCACGAACCCATTTGTTGGTGCGCCATCCGCCGGTTTTCTTTTCGTTCTCGCTCATGGTGAACCTCCACATACATTTTATTAAATTAGATAAAATCCACAAATATTATACAACTTTTACCAGTGGCTTTCAAGGATTGCGTATTGATTTTTTGTCAGTCATGTTGCACAAAACAATGGGTTAGTAATTCCTAACATATTGGTTAGAATGATGAAACTGCATTTGGCAGAAAAATTTGCGTTGACAAAAATCATATGCTGTCATATTATAATATATGGTTAGTGATTGCTAACCTTTGTTTAATGCTTTGAGTTAGTGAAAACTAATATATATTTTAAAGAAGGTGAATGCATGATGCCGCTTACACTGGCAGAAGTTGGAGAGGAAAGTATTATCAGGAAAATCGGGGGAAAACAGGAAGTCAGGGCACATCTTGAAAACCTGGGTTTTGTTGTGGGAGGAACCGTCACAGTGATTAATGCCATTGGCGGCAATGTCATTGTGAATGTGAAGGATTCCCGTATTGCAGTCAGCAGGGAGATGGCACAGAAAATCATGGTCTGAGCCGGATGCGGCATGACGGGAAGTGTGCGGATATCCGGAGATATACACATGTACATCGATTTTATGAGATAGGAGGAGAATGGGAATGAAAACACTGAGGGAATCAAAAGTCGGCGATACCGTCCGGGTTGTGAAGCTTCATGGTGAGGGAGCGGTAAAACGCCGGATCATGGACATGGGGCTGACGAGGGGCGTGGATGTACAGATCCGCAAGGTTGCACCCCTTGGCGATCCGATTGAGGTGGCTGTCCGCGGCTATGAGCTTTCTATCAGGAAAGCGGATGCGGAAATGATCGAAGTTGAATAAATAACTTATGTGCAGGGGAGCGATCCCCTTTAAATTCAAGGCAGTGGTTAGCAATAACTAACAAAACAGGTAATTGCGAAACTCTAAATAACAGAAATATTATTGTGCAGCATTGATAAATTCATAAGCAGGTGCTGGGGAGCCGCCAGTACTTAGATGCCGTATTTTGGCATCTTATGTACCGTTGCGTGCGACGCGCAGTGCAAGCATGCCTGCGATGAATTGTCAATGCTGCACAATGGGAAAAAATTTGAGCAGAGTTTCGCAATTACCTGAATAAAAAATAAAAGAAAGCGAGGAAAACCATGAGTATAAGAATTGCCCTTGCGGGTAACCCAAACTGTGGAAAAACAACACTGTTCAATGCCCTGACAGGTTCCAATCAGTTTGTCGGAAACTGGCCGGGTGTTACGGTGGAAAAAAAGGAAGGGAAGCTGAAAAGGCATGACGGCGTCACCATCACCGACCTTCCCGGTATTTATTCCCTTTCCCCTTATACATTAGAAGAAGTGGTGGCGAGAAACTACCTGATCAGCGAACGGCCGGACGCAATCTTAAATATCATTGACGGCACAAATCTGGAGAGGAACCTTTACCTGACCACCCAGCTCACCGAGCTTGGCATCCCTGTCGTTGTTGCGATCAACATGATGGATGTGGTTGAGAAAAACGGCGATAAGATCAACACGGCGGAATTGTCAAGGGCGTTAGGCTGTAAGGTGGTTGAGATTTCCGCCCTGAAGGGAAACGGTATCATGGAGGCTGCGGATGCGGCGCTCGACGCGGCAGAGAATGGAAAAACTGTTCCGATGCACACTTTTTCAGGGACAGTGGAGCATGCCCTTGCCCATATTGAAGAGGCGGCAGTACACGATATGCCGGAGGAGCAGCAGAGATGGTACGCTATCAAGCTGTTTGAGCGGGATGACAAGGTGCTGGAACAGATGAACCCGGGAGAGGATGTTCTTGCCCATATAGAAACGGATATCAAGGCTGCCGAGGAGGAGATGGACGACGACGCGGAATCCATTATCACCAATGAGCGGTATATTTATATCGGAAGTATCATCAAAGGCTGTCTGAAGAAAAAGTCAGCGGGAAAGCTGACAAATTCCGATAAGATTGACAGGATTGTTACAAACCGCTTTCTGGGGCTTCCGATTTTTGCGGCGGTCATGTTACTTGTGTATTATATATCTATGGTGACGGTAGGGGCCGCTGCCACAGACTGGGCAAATGACGGCCTGTTCGGTGACGGTTTCCATCTGTTCGGTATCGGCGCCTCCGCTTATGGGGTGGCTGCTGAGGAATACGGGGATGCCGCGCTCATCGTGGATGGTTATGACGTATATGTGGAAGAAAACGGTGTGGCTCCTGTGGGAGATTTTCCCTATGAAGCAGCGGATGAGGAAACGCTGGAGGTGACAGTAGAGACAGCGACTCTCGCGGATTATGAGGCGGCGCTTGCAGTGCTGGAACAGTATGGCGACGAGCCTGATCCGGCGGATTACGGGGTATGGGTTCCCGGTGTGCCGGTGCTTGTGGGCAATGCGCTTGAGGCAGCGGGCGCTGCAGACTGGCTTGCAGGACTGATCAATGACGGTATCGTAGCCGGCGTGGGCGCGGTTTTGGGATTTGTGCCCCAGATGCTTGTTTTATTCCTGCTTCTTGCTTTCCTTGAGGCATGCGGCTATATGGCGCGTATCGCTTTTGTGCTTGACCGCATCTTCCGTAAGTTTGGTTTGTCCGGTAAGTCATTTATCCCGATGCTGATTGGTACCGGCTGCGGCATCCCGGGTATCATGGCGTCAAGGACGATTGAGAACGAGCGAGACCGCAGGATGACGATCATGACGACCACATTTATCCCCTGCGGCGCAAAGGTGCCGTTTATCTCCATGGTTGCCGGTGCGGTCTTCGGCGGTTCGGCATGGGTGGCAACCAGCGCATACTTTGTCGGTATGGCAGCGATCATTATTTCCGGTATCATGTTAAAGAAGACAAGAATGTTCTCCGGCGATCCGGCTCCCTTCGTTATGGAGCTTCCGGCTTATCATATGCCGACGGCGGGCAATGTCCTGCGTTCCATGTGGGAGCGCGGATGGTCGTTTATCAGGAAGGCGGGCACGATCATCCTGCTTTCCACTATCATTATCTGGTTTACGACTTACTTTGGGTTTACTTCGGAAGGATTCCGGATGCTTGGTGAGGAAGAGATGGATCAGTCGCTTCTTGCGATGCTCGGCGGAGCGATCGCATGGATATTTATCCCTTTGGGATGGGGAAACTGGCAGGCGGCAGTGGCTTCCATCACCGGCCTGGTGGCAAAGGAAAATATTGTCGGCACAATGGGTATCCTTTATCCCGGCGGATGGTCTGAGATCGGTGCCAATTTCACTATGGTAGCGGGATATTCCTTCCTTGTGTTTAACCTTCTGTGCGCGCCCTGTTTTGCAGCGATCGGCGCGATTAAACGGGAGATGAATAATGCAAAGTGGACATGGTTTGCCATCGGCTATCAGTGCGGGCTGGCTTATGCTGTGGCGTTGATGGTGAACCAGATTGGTTCGGCATTCACCGGAAAGCTGAATGTCATCGGCCTTCTTGCCGCCATTGTGATCCTCTGCGGTATGGTCTATATGCTGTTCAAACCCTATAAAGAAGCAACAAAGCTGACCACAAATGTGAATGTGAAAATGGCAGGATAACCGTGCGGAAACAGATATTCTCAGGATAGATTTGACCGATGCGGATCATCATGCAATATAGGGATAATGAAGACAGGAGGGATTTTAATGATCATGTGGCTCATGGAAAATTCGGCGACGATCGTCATCAGTGTGGTGTTGCTCATCATTGTGGCGGCTGTCATTGTCAGTATGGTACGGAATAAGAAAAAAGGAAAATCCTCTTGTGGCTGCGGATGCGCAGGCTGCGCCATGAACGGCGCCTGCCATCCGAAAGAGTAAGTCTCAGTCACGCCCAAGGATGGTCAGGATACATTTTTTCATTGCCTCATAGCTTTCAGGGGTAATGTCATGTTCCATTTTGCAGGCGTCGTTTGCCGCAACCTTGGGGTCAACGCCAAGATGGACGAGCCAGTCTGTCAGCAGGGTATGGCGTTCATAGACGCTTTCCGCGATCGTTTGTCCTTCCTTTGTCAGATGGAGATATCCTTCTTCGGAAACGGTGATGTATCCACGGTTTTTCAGGTTTTTCACGGCGACGCTCACGCTGGGTTTGGAATAATCCAGTTCCGTTGCCACATCGATGGAGCGCACCACAGAAAGACGCCTGCTCAGGATAAGTATGGTTTCAAGGTAATCCTCAAGGGATTCCTCAGCTTTGTGCCGGATATAACTCATGGATCATTGCACTCCTTTCCGGGGCAGACACCGCCCATAAGGTTATCCTAACACTTTAGGGAAAGGGGTGCAAGTCATTAAATTTTGTCAGAGGTGACTGGCAGGGCGCTGGATTGTAACCCGCTAAATAAATTATTTGTTAAAAGAAGACCGTCGTATGCTTTTGTTTTTTTAAACCGGAAGGTAAAAAATCCTTGTTAAACTCCAAAGAAATAGGTTATAATGCAAAAAAGGAATATGATTCCCTTTTTGCATAAGGAGGCAGGCATATGTACATTCATCGTATCATGGAAACAAAATTAAAATATTTAGCAAATCATTTTCCTGTGGTGATGGTCTGTGGTGCCAGACAGGTTGGAAAAACAACGCTATTGAATCAAATTAGGGAGAAAAACGGGCAGATTCAATATGTGACGCTTGATTATCCGCGAATCAGAGCGCTTGCAAAGGAAGACCCGGAATTGTTTTTACAGCAGTATCAGCCGCCAATTATCATTGATGAGATACAATATGCGCCGGAACTGCTTTCTTTTATAAAAATCAGAACCGATCAGGCACAACAGAACGGAATGTATTATCTTACCGGTTCGCAGATGTTTCATATGATGAGGAACATACGCGAATCGCTTGCGGGCAGAGTGGGAATTTTGTCAATGTATTCTTTGTCGAAAGCAGAAATTGAAGGCAGAGAATCTGAGCCTTTTCTTCCGGGCAGAATTAAAATTACGGAATTGACAGATGAGATCACGGATGTTTTTGAAAAGATATATCGAGGGGGTATGCCCCGGATGGTAACGGATAAAGAACTGCTTCCGGAAGATTATTTCGGTGCGTATATGCAGACTTATTTAGAACGTGACATTCGTGATCTGATTACAGTGAGGGATGAAAACAAATTTATAAAATTTATTTCCTGCGCCGCAGCAAGAACCAGTCAGGAGGTAAATCTTGCAGATTTGGCAAAAGATATTGAAATTGACCGAAAAACAGCGGATGGATGGTTGTCCATCTTGGTATCATCGGGTCTTGTGTATTTGCTGTATCCATATTCGGGTAATACAATCAAGAGAATTATTAAACGTCCCAAATTATATTTTATGGATACGGGACTTGCGTGTTATCTTACCTTATGGAATAATCCGAGGGCTTTGGAGTTGTCGGCTATGGCGGGTGCAATGTTTGAAAATTATGTAATATCTGAGATTATAAAAGGTTACGTGAATCATGGAATCGATGTGCGAAGCCGACTCTGCTACTATAGGGACAGTAACGGAAAAGAAATTGATTTGATGATTCTGGAAAACAACAAAGTATATCCCATCGAGATTAAGAAAAGCGCTGACCCGGGTAAAGATGCGTTAAAAAATTTCAGTGTATTGGGCAGCCTGTCGGAAGAGGTCGGCGAGGGCGCGGTGATCTGTATGACACCGATGGTGATCCCTTTGGATGATAAGAATAAGATGGTGCCGATCGGTTGTATTTAATGAATGAGATTTACAGGAAAACAAATATAACGTAAAATTTAGAGTTTGAGGGAAAAACTCATGAAAAATATTGTAAAAAAGAAGCCAGTATTAAGCTGCGTGGTTATATTTGCGATATGCGGTTTGGCAAGATTGATAGAATATTTTGTCATCAGGACAGATGAGACAATCATTTCAGAAAACTTTTTGCATAAGGTTTTTGGAATTGTCATTTTGGCGGTTGTTCTTCATTTTTGTGGTGATAATTGGAAAAGTATTGGATTCATAAAAAATAGAGTAGTGACTGATATTATGAAAGGGTTCCTGTTAGGAAGCTGTTGCTTCTTTGTGGCATATTCCATAGAATGTCTTATACTTTACCGAGTCAATCATAATGTATCATTAGCCTTTTACATAAGTGGATTTACATTAAATGGAGAAGCAATAAGGCACTATGGCGCTCTTTTTCTGATTTTATGTATTGTATTCAATATTATAAATGTATGGATGGAAGAGGGCGTGTTTCGCGGCTTGTTTATGAAAATTCTTGGTGAAAAGTTATCCTTTATTAGTGCTGTACTTATTATTGCTTTTTTGTTTGGAATCTGGCATTGGGTTATGCCGTTAAGAGATTATGTGGAGGGGAATACATCGTTTGCCAATTCCATAGGGATGGGCATTGGCTATATCATTTTGGCTGGAATTATGAGTATAAAATGGTCTCTCTTGTATAAAATGACAGGGGCATTATGGGTGGGACTTGGCGACCATTTATTTAATAATGTTGTCGTAACGAATCTGCTGCATGTTATTTCAAATAGTGAAGCAGACAGTATGCAGATAGTACGAATTTTGATTGGTCAAATACTGTCTTTTTCTATCATCATGCTATGCTATAGGAAAATGTCGAAAACCGTCAAATAAAAAATTTAAGGTTATAAAAAAATAAGCATTTCCCTAAAAAATGAGTAATTCATAGTGGACATATCTGCAAAAAATGGTTATAATAGGAAATATTATGAGTTCAAAAAATAGGAAGAGGCAAAAGGAAAGGCAGTCAACATTGCGGATGCTGACCTTAATTACACAGTTTGGAATCAATATGCTTGTTCCCATTTTTTTGTGTTTTTTCGCTGGATACTATCTGGATAAAAAGCTGGGCACTTCTTATCTGATGATTATCTTCTTCTTTATAGGGGCATTGGCGGGATTTCGTAACATCTATATCTTTGCCAGACGGATGACAAAGGATGATGAGGAAGATACGGAAGACGGCAAATGATAGATCATCCTGCAGACATAGCTGTGGCTGAATGAGATAGCGTTAAAAAGGAATGCGTCGTTCAGACAGATCAAAGAAATAAGATTTGCAGTGCGGTGATGAAGCGCAGGACAATATAGCGAGTGAATATTCTAGTTGGTATATGATAGAAAATATGGCTGCTGTTATGAAGGAAAAAATAAAGGCAAATCAGACGCTTGCGGAATTGGTCATAGGGATTCTTTGTTTTGGTGTGGTCTGTCAGATCGCCGGAATCTTTTTTGCACATGCTCAGCTGGCGTATGCAGTCAGTCTCTGGGCAGGGATCATTGCAGCGGCAGGCATGGCGGTTCATATGAACCATACGATCAATAAAGCGCTGGCTTGTGATGAGGGGACGGCGGAGAAGGTGACCAGAACGTCATATTTTCTGCGGTATGGCTGCGCGATGATCCTGTTAGGGGTGGCTGCGGTTACCGGCGTTATGAATCTGATCGTGATGTTTTTGGGGATCATGGGACTGAAGATCGGCGCGTATCTGCAGCCGTTTACGCATAAATTGTTGCAAAGATGGACTAAATAAAAAATATTTGTTTGTTGGATGAAAAGAAACGGATCGAATTAAAGAAGTATTGGATAAACTTATATATGTAGGAAAATTAATGTTATAAAATAATGGACAAGGAGGTGAAATGATGGGGGCAGGTATGCTATTATCCTCGCAGGATCTGGGATTTATGATCAAGGGTGTATTTTCGTTTTATATCGGCGATACGCAGATCTGGATCACAACAACCCACGTATGTCTTTTGATCATGATTCTGCTGTTGACGATATTTTCGCTCTGTGCGAGAAGGACGATGAAGAATGCCTCGGAAGTGCCGGGGACATTTCAGTGTATCGTAGAGATGATCGTGGAAATGCTGGATAATATGATCAAGAATGTTATGGGCAAGAATGCAACAAAGTTCCTGAATTATATCGGAACAATCTTTATCTTTATCTTGCTCAGCAATATTTCCGGCTTGTTTGGCTTAAGACCGCCTACGGCAGATTACGGTGTTACCTTTCCGCTTGGCGTCCTGACGTTTACACTGATTACCTTTAATAAATTTAAACATCAGAAAGTCAGCGGTGTTATCAAGGGATTGTGTTCTCCTTGGCCGATCTGGGCGCCGATCAATATCATAGGCGATCTGGCAGTTCCGATCTCATTGTCGCTGCGTCTGTTTGCCAACGTCCTGTCAGGCACGATCATGATGGCGCTGGTATATGGTCTGTTAAAACTGATTGCAATCGGATGGCCGGCTGTGCTGCATGTATATTTTGATATGTTTTCCGGAGCGATCCAGACATATGTATTCTGTATGCTGACCATGACTTATATCTCAGATGCGATTGGGGATAATTAAAAAGCGGTAAAAGAAAACTTCATTATAATATTTTTAAGGAGGAAACTATTATGTTTAACGAGGAATTTATTTTAGGATGCTCTGCAATCGGCGCAGGTTTAGCGGTTATTGCCGGTATCGGACCCGGTGTAGGTCAGGGTATCGCTGCAGGACATGCAGCGGCAGCAGTAGGAAGAAATCCCGGAGCAAAGGGCGACGTTACCTCTACCATGCTTCTTGGACAGGCGGTTGCCGAGACAACAGGTCTTTACGGTCTGCTGGTTGCAATGCTTCTGTTATTTGTTAAGCCGTTAATGCCGTAAGAAAAAGAGTCTGAAAGGAGGCTATGAGGCTTGAATACAGGAATTGGAATGCTGTTAAGCAGTACAGCAGGGTATGAAAGGCTGTTTGACTTGGATTTTCAGCTGCTGTCTGATTCATTGCTGACGATTATTGCGGTATTTGTTCTTTTCCTAATTCTTTCTTACAATTTGTTTAATCCTGCAAGAAAGATTTTAGAGGATCGTAAAAACAGGATCCGGAATGATATAGAGACCGCCCAGAATGACAAAGAAGATGCGCTGGCGATGAAGGAAGAGTATGAAGGCAGGCTGAAGGAGGTCGATAAAGAAGTAGAACAGATCTTAAGCGAAGCCCGAAAGAAAGCGTTGGATAATGAAAATAAGATCATTGCCGAAGCTCGAAAAGAAGCGGCGGCAATCATCGAAAGGGCAAACGTAGAGGCTCAGCTGGAGAAACAGAAGGTTGTCGATGAAGTGAAGCAGGAAATGGTTGCTATCGCGTCTCTGATGGCAGGAAAGGTAGTTTCCGCCAATATTGACACAGAGATTCAGGATAGCCTGATCAATGAGACTTTGAAGGAAATAGGTGACAGCACATGGCTAAGCTAATTTCAGGAACTTATGGAGAAGCATTGTTTCAGCTGGCAGTAGAAGAACAGAAGGAAGATCAGTTTTTAGAAGAGGTGCTTTCCCTGCAGAAAGTTCTGGCTGAGAACGGCGAATTGAATGATCTGATGAACCATCCGAAGATTTCCAAAGAGGAAAAGGAGGAGGTTTTGAAGAATGTATTTCAAAACCGGCTCAGCGATGAGCTTACGGGATTTCTTGTACTGATCCTGCAGAAGGATCGTTATGGAGAGATCGATGGGATCCTTGATTTCTTTGTAGGAAAGATGAAGGAATATAAAGGCATCGGAACTGCCTATGTGACAACGGCTGTATCCCTGAGGGACAGACAGAAAGCAGAAATAAAAGAGAGGCTGCTGGCGACGACCGCATATCGGGAGATGGAGATCTACTATGAGGAAGATAAAACTCTGATCGGCGGTATCGTCATCCGGATCGGAGATCGGGTGGTTGACAGCAGTATCCGTACAAAGCTGGAGCGATTGACAAAGGATTTGTCAGAGCTTCAAATCAGTTAAGAGATGTAAAAATATAGATGATAAAAGAAAGGTGCGGAAAGATCCATGAATTTAAGACCAGAAGAAATAAGTTCAGTGATTAAGGATCAGATCAAGAGGTATGCCGATAAGCTTGAAGTATCCGATGTGGGTACGGTTATTCAGGTTGCTGACGGTATTGCCCGTGTGCACGGCTTGCAGAATGCGATGCAGGGAGAGCTTTTGGAGTTCCCCGGCGAAGTATATGGCATGGTACTTAACTTGGAAGAAGATAATGTCGGTGCAGTATTACTCGGCAGCCATAAGAATATCAACGAAGGCGATACCGTAAAAACAACCGGCAGAGTGGTAGAAGTACCGGTAGGCGATGCGATGACCGGCAGGGTAGTCAATGCCCTTGGGCAGCCGATTGATGGAAAGGGTCCTATCACTACAACAAAATATCGTAGAATTGAACGTGTGGCATCGGGCGTTATCACCAGACAGTCTGTTGATACTCCGCTGCAGACAGGTATTAAGGCGATTGACTCTATGGTTCCTATCGGAAGGGGGCAGCGAGAGTTGATCATCGGTGACAGACAGACCGGTAAGACGGCGATTGCGATTGATACGATCATTAACCAGAAGGGGCAGAATGTTAAATGTATCTATGTTGCGATCGGACAGAAAGCTTCTACAGTGGCTACGATCGTAAAAACATTAGAGGAGTTTGGCGCGATGGCATATACGACAGTCGTAGCCTCTACAGCTTCCGAGCTGGCTCCGCTTCAGTATATTGCTCCGTATGCAGGATGTGCGATTGGTGAGGAATGGATGGAAAACGGCGAGGACGTGCTTGTTATCTATGATGATTTAAGTAAACATGCGACGGCATATCGTACACTCTCCCTGCTCCTGAGAAGACCGCCCGGGCGTGAGGCGTATCCCGGCGACGTCTTTTATCTTCATTCAAGATTATTGGAGAGAGCTGCCCGTATGAGCAAAGAGTACGGCGGCGGTTCCCTGACAGCGCTCCCGATTATTGAGACACAGGCGGGTGACGTATCGGCATATATTCCGACCAATGTTATTTCCATTACAGACGGTCAGATCTATCTGGAGACGGAAATGTTCAACGCAGGCTTCCGCCCGGCAATCAATGCCGGACTTTCGGTATCCCGTGTCGGCGGCGCTGCACAGATCAAAGCGATGAAGAAGATTGCAGGACCGATCCGTCTGGAACTGGCACAGTATCGTGAGCTTGCGGCATTCTCCCAGTTTGGTTCCGATCTGGACGAGGATACCAAGGAACGTCTTGCACAGGGTGAGAGAATCAAGGAGATGTTGAAACAGCCGCAGTATAAGCCGATGCCGGTAGAGTATCAGGTTATCATCATTTATGCAGCTAC
>WFLX010035529.1_pt1 | contig 33084 bp, 28 predicted proteins | sample 4967041 | NCBI WGS metagenome assembly WFLX01 (sample SAMN12857096, study PRJNA449069) | gut metagenome | isolation source: stool from male and female vole | host: Microtus ochrogaster | place: USA:Florida | collected 2017
TTGCACAGGAAGTAGATGTAACAGAACAGTATCCCAGAGGAAAAGTAGAAAAAATGGCCAATCACGTATTCCTTGGTATACCTGTTCCCCAGGAGTACGGCGGACAGGGCTGCGACCCTCTTACCTATGTAATGTGTGTGGAGGAGCTTTCCAAGGTCTGCGGCACTACGGGCGTTATCGTATCCGCCCACACATCCCTGTGCTGCGACCCCATTATGACTTTTGGAACAGAGGAGCAGAAGCAGAAATATCTGGTTCCCCTTGCAAAAGGCGAGAAGCTGGGTGCATTCGGACTGACAGAGCCCGGCGCGGGTACGGATGCTCAAGGACAGCAGACCAAGGCTGTTTTGGACGGTGATGACTATATCCTTAACGGTTCCAAGATTTTTATTACCAACGGTAAAGAAGCTGACGTTTATGTCATTTTTGCAGTAACCGGAATGATTGAGAAGCGCGGCAAGATGATAAAAGAAATTTCTGCATTTATCGTGGAGAAAGGAACTCCCGGATTCAGCTTCGGAACCAAGGAGAAAAAGATGGGTATCCGCGGTTCTGNTNNNTATGAATTGATTTTCACGGACTGCCGTGTTCCCAAGGAGAATCTGCTTGGCAAGGTCGGACAGGGCTTTAAAATCGCAATGCATACTCTGGACGGCGGACGTATCGGAATTGCCGCACAGGCTTTGGGTATTGCCGAGGGTGCATTGGACAGAACCATTGCCTATACCAAGGAGAGAAAACAGTTCGGCAAATCCATTGCTGCACAGCAGAATACACAGTTCCAGCTGGCTGACATGGCTACAAAGGTTGAGGCTGCAAAACTTCTTGTTTACAAGGCTGCCATGGCAAAGGCCAACCAGAAGGAGTATGGTTTTGAGGCAGCTCAGGCAAAACTGTATGCTGCAGAGGTGGCTATGGAAGTGACCACCAAGGCTGTACAGCTCCACGGCGGCTATGGCTATACCAGAGAATATGATGTGGAGCGCATGATGCGCGATGCGAAGATTACGGAGATTTATGAGGGTACAAGCGAAGTGCAGCGAATGGTAATCTCAGCAGCGATATTGAAATAAGCATATAAATTAATGTAATGATTATGAAAATAAGGAGTGAAAATACAATGAAGATTGTTGTTTGTATTAAGCAGGTTCCGGATACTACGGGCGGCGTAAAGTTTAATCCTGATGGTACTTTGGATAGATCTGCCATGATGGCTATTATGAACCCTGACGACAAGGCAGGATTGGAAGCAGCTCTCAGATTAAAAGAGCAGTATGGTGCAGAAGTGACTGCGATTACCATGGGACTTCCCAAGGCGGAGGATGTTTTGAGAGAGGCCATTGCAATGGGCGCAGACAAGGGAATCCTTGTCACTGACAGAGTGCTGGGCGGCGCTGACACATGGGCTACTTCCCAGACACTTGCAGGCGCACTGCGCAATATAGAGTATGATTTGATTATTACAGGACGTCAGGCGATTGACGGCGATACCGCACAGGTGGGTCCCCAGATTTCCGAGCACTTGAACATTCCCGTAATTTCTTATGCTCAGAAGATTGTGATTGAGGGCGACAGCGTTGTTGTAGAGCGCCAATTTGATGACAGATACCATGTATTGAAGGCTAAGATGCCCTGCCTGATCACTGCTCTGGCAGAGTTGAACGAGCCCCGCTATATGACTCCCGGCGGAATCTTTGATGCCTTCAAGGCAGAGATTACTACATGGGGAAGGGCTGACCTGAAAGACGTGGATGANTCCAACCTGGGNATCAAAGGTTCTNNCACTCAGATTGCAAAGGCTTCTGACAAGGTAAGAAAGGGCGCTGGCGAGAAAGTTACGCTGGATCCCACTGAGTCTGTTGATTATATTGTTGGTAAGTTGAAAGAAAGGCACGTTATATAAGAATTCAGCATAAGAAAATGCGATTAAGAAAGATTTGGAGGTTTAGAGATGAGTTTAGAAGAATATAAAGGTGTATATGTCTTTGCTCAGCAGGTGGACAACGTAATTAACAGCATTGCCTTTGAGCTGGTTGGCAAGGGCAAGGATTTGGCAGATGCCCTGGGAACGGAAGTGACTGCTGTGTTAGTGGGCAGCGATGTCAAGGGGCTTGCAGATGAATTGGCTGAGTATGGCGCAGACAAAGTTATTGTGGTAGATGACCCTGAATTAAAGGAGTATAGAACAGAGCCCTATGCACACGCATTGGCATCTGTTATTGAAAAGTATAAACCCGAGATTTTCTTAGTGGGTGCAACCGCAATCGGACGTGACTTGGGTCCCCGTGTTTCTGCAAGAATTCACACCGGTCTGACGGCAGACTGCACACAGCTTGAGATTGGAGATTTCCCCTTGGAGCCCAAGCCCAATATCGAGCAGAAGCACAACCAGCTGTTGATGACCCGTCCGGCATTCGGCGGCAACACCATTGCTACTATTGCCTGCCCTGATTTCCGTCCTCAGATGGCAACTGTCCGTCCCGGCGTTATGCAGAAGAAGGAGCGTCAGGCAGGTGTTAAGGCAAATGTAGAAGAGTTTAATCCCGGATTTACACCGGACAACAAATATGTGGAAATCCTTGAGATTGTTAAGGCTGTCAGCGATACAGTGGATATCATGGATGCTAAGATTTTGGTTTCCGGCGGTCGTGGAGTAGGCAGTCCTGAGAACTTTAAGCTTTTGGAGGATCTTGCAGAGGTAATCGGCGGCACGGTGAGCTGCTCCCGTGCAGTAGTGGATGCAGGCTGGAAACCTAAGGATTTACAGGTAGGTCAGACAGGTAAGACTGTTCGCCCTAATGTATACTTTGCAATCGGTATTTCCGGCGCCATCCAACATCTGGCAGGTATGGAAGAATCCGACATCATTATCGCTATCAATAAGGATGAAACCGCACCTATTTTTGATGTGGCAGATTACGGCATTGTGGGAGATTTGAACAAGATTCTTCCTGCCCTTACTGAAAAGTTAAAGGCCGAGATGGCAGTGTGAAAAACTTCACACTGAATATGATGAAAGGACAGCTTCAGGAGATTTCCCGGAGCTGTCTTGTGGTTTTGGAAAAAATGGGAGAATGGAATGAAACGTTATGTAAGTATGGAGGAGATATCCGATGGCAGGCTGTACGGGCCGGGGGATATGGTAAAGGCAGGCTGCAACGACTGCGTGGGCTGTTCGAAATGCTGTCACGATATGGTGGACACCATTATTCTGTTTCCTTTGGACAGTTATTATCTGCAAAAAGGGCTAGGAAAAGCTTTTGGTGAAATGATAGAAAAGGAAGTGGAGTTAAATGTGGTGGACGGTATCGTGCTGCCCAATTTAAAAATGACAGAAAAGGGAAACTGCTGCGCTTTTTTGGATGAGAGAGGACGCTGCAGCATTCATGCTTTTCGTCCGGACTTATGTCGATTATTTCCGTTGGGACGGTATTACGAAAAGGGGGATTTCCGCTATTTTCTGCAGGTGGGACAGTGTGAGCGTCCCCACACAAAAGTGAAGGTCAGCAAATGGATTGACACGCCCAATCCTGTAAAAAATAAAGAATACCTCCTCAGGTGGCATAATCTGCTGGAAGTGGCGCAGGAGCTGCTTTTGAACAATGAGGATGAAGAATTGTCCAAGAATTTGAGTGTGGCGGTTTTAAATGTTTTTTATCTAAAGCCCTATGATGTGACCGAGGATTTTTATCCGCAGTTTGCAGAGCGGGCTGAAGGGATGGAGAAGATATTGCGGGGAGAAGATTAGGGATAGTGGAATATCACAATAAGGAAACAAAGTAGGTAAGTGCATATGAAGCAAGTACATGAAAAACGAGTGCATAGAAAACAAACATATTGGAAACGAAGGATTTGTCTCATTCTTGGCATGGGACTGATAGTTTTTATATTAGCTGGCTGTGGCCTGTGCAGCCAGCAGCATAGGGGAGAGTCTTCTCAGGCTTTAAAAGAAGGATTTTCTGGGGAGACGATACCCACATATGATGCTCAGAATCAAGCACCTTCGGGGCAGGGAGTGCAAGACGGACAAACTCTGACACCCTCGGGGCAGGGTACACAAGATGTACAGACTGCATCTCCCTCTGAATCGGAGAATGAGAAAGAGAAATTTCCCGCTAGTATATCCCTGATTATGGTAGGGGATATTCTGCTCCATGACAGAGTGGAAGAAAGTGCTCTGCGCAGTGATGGCAGTTATGACTTTACTGCTGTTTTTGCTAATGTACGGGAAGAAATTCAGGCAGCGGATTTAAGTCTGGTCAATCAGGAAGTGATTATCGGGGGAACGGAACTTGGCATATCGGGTTATCCTGCATTTAACGCCCCCTATGAAATCGGCGACGCTCTGGTGGATGCAGGTTTTGATGTGGTCTGTCATAGCACCAATCATGCCCTGGACAAAGGAAAGAAGGGGCTGCTGAACTGTCTGAGTTTCTGGCGGGAGAATCACCCTGAAATTGCCATGCTGGGAATCCATGACAGTCAGGAAAGTCAGGATACTATTTATGTCTATGAGCAGGACGGCATTAAGATTGCGGTTCTCAATTATACTTACGGTACCAATGGGATTGCGCTTCCGCAGGATATGCCCTTTGCCGTGGATTTGCTGGATAAGGAGCGGGTGGCGGCAGATTTGCAGGAGGCAGAAAAAATTGCAGATTTTACGGTGGTATGTCCCCATTGGGGAACGGAATATGCACTTGGTGTTTCTGCCGCACAGAAAGAATGGACTCAGATTTTTCTGAAAAACGGCGCCGACTTGGTGCTGGGAACCCATCCCCATGTGATAGAACCCATAGAATGGGTGAAGGATGAAGAGCAGGGCTTGGAGATGTTAGTATATTATTCGCTGGGCAACTTTGTAAATTGGACTTCGGGAACAGGGGAAGGCGTGTCAAACCGCATGGTGGGCGGCATGGCGCAGGTCACCCTTGAGCGTGCCGAGGACGGCAAGGTTCATATTACAGATTATGGCGTGATGCCTCTTGTGTGCCATGTGGAACAGGGCATGGATGGAGTCACGGTGTATGCACTGTCGGATTATACGGAAGAATTGGCAGAGAGAAATGCCATTATACAGCAGGACGCTGCTTTTTCTCTGGAGTATTGCAGGGAACTGTGTCACAAAGTATGGGAACGGGAAATGGGGGATTAAGAGGTTTATTTCATTGCTATCCGCATATTTTTATAGTATAATAAGCACATATTTGCGGAAAGGAAAAACTTTATGTTGGCGTTAATGAAGACATCAATAGCCTGTTTTTTGCTTATGTTATATATGATTGGCTTTTATTTTCGAAAGCCCCATATTCCCAGNNAATGGTCTACAAAAATATTTCAGCGGTTTATCATGGCGGCGTTGTTGAATGCGTTTTTTGATGTAATTACCCTTTATACAGTGAATCACCGAGATGTGGTTCCCGGGTGGTTAAATCTGATTGCGCATATTATTTATCTGCTGTCCATATTAGGAGTTGTCTTTTTGCTGTTTTTGTATATGAGAAGTTTTTTGGAAATGAATCTGAAGTTTTCCAAAGGGTTAAGAGTACTTCAAAGTCTGCCTGTTTTCATATCAATGATAGGAATTCTCGTGCTGCCGATTACCTATGTGCATGGCGAAACAACGGATTATTCGTTGGGACCCAAGGCCTATGCGTTGTATGGAAGTCTGGTTATTTACCTGCTGTTGATTTTGTATTATTGCATTCGTTATTGGAGCATTTTGGACAGCGATAAAAGGCTGGCAATTGTACTTGCAGTACCGCTTTTTGTGATTACTGCGTTGATTCAAATGGCGATTCCGGAGACCTTAGTGGTGATAGTCTGCTCTACCCTCATTTTGCTGGGACTGATACTAAGTAATGAAAATACGGAAAAATATATAGATGAAAAGACTACACTGTTTAATCAGTATTCTTTTGAAAAAGTATTGGAAGAACTTGATTTTGACAGACAGAAACCGGTTGCTGCCATTCTCTGTTTTTGCAGGACGGAAAACAGTCTGGATTGGAGACAGGATGCCTTGATTCTGAACGACATTCACAGGGAGATAAAGCAGTATCGCCTGTATGGATATCGGGTTGGAGAGAATGGAGTGGTGTTTCTCGGGAATTCAAAAGAGAAAGCAGAATTGGTGTCAGAGAAAATTAAAAATAATATGGAAGGCAGGTATGGGGCAGGAATTCTCAGTATTGAGACGAAAATCCTGGCAGGAGATGCCGTCAATACAAAATACGATTGCATGCGCAATATCATTGCCTTTTGTACGGAGGCGGGAAGTCGTCTGGCATATATTGACTATCTGACGAATATTTATAATCGAAATGCCTTGGAGCGGGATTTGGGCAGTGTGCAGAATACGGACAATACATACTATTTTATTGCAGATTTGAATGACCTGAAAAAGGTGAATGATACCATTGGACATTCTGCCGGTGATAAACTACTGCAGGGATTTGCCCGCCTGCTGGCGGAGGCGGTGGGAGAAAGCGGAACGGCTTACCGACAGGGCGGAGATGAATTTGCAGTTCTGTATACCAAAGATGCACAGTGCTTTTTGCAGGATTTGGAACAGCGATGCAAAGACTATAATCAATCATCTGCGCTTCCCATCAGTTATGCCATTGGTTATTGTCTGCTGGAGAAAGAAAATTTTCGGGATGTTGCGGATCAGATGATGTACGAAGATAAAAGAAATAAAAAGCAGCGTTTGGAACACTAGAGAAAGACATGTATATCTGTTTTTGTTTTCTGTGAGAAATGTATTGAAGTATGGAACAATTTAAGGTATAATGTGTTAAAGGGAGAAATCTACGATGGATAATACTAATATTCAGGAAGTAATAGTGCAGACAAACAGCTATGAGATTATTTCTGCAGATACGGCGTTTTATGCATTCATGAAAAAGAGATTTTATTATACCTTTGACAGGCTTGTCTGCGAAGAAGACAGGGCTACTTTGTATAGGCATATTGAAGGGATGCTGAAAGATAGTTTTGCAGTCAGGCTCTTAAGTGTGCAGGAAAAGGAAGTCTATTTTCTGGTACAGATATATCCCTGTGATGTCAGCGGCTGCGTGAAGCTGAAGCTGATTCAGGCAGAGGGANTTTTGGATTCCGTGAAGCTCTTAAACAGCCGGATGGATGCCCAGAATTACATATTAGAACTTTATAATGATNANTATTTTGAATATAATGTGTTGGGAAACAGATTCCATATTTACAGCAGGAATCGTCTGGAGCAAACCATATGCAGTGTTTCTTTGGAGGAATTGGAAGAGCGGTTCCGAGGTAACTGTGCCAAAGAAGAATGTGAAAAGCTGGACGGCTTTTTTGCAGCGCTGCGCGCCGGAAAACATGATTTGGAGTTGGAGGTAAGCGGTGATATCTTAAACGGGCAGGTTGATGCAGATATTACCCAGATAAGGGGCCGGGCGATTAACGAGGACGGCGCATACCGCATGGCGGTAGGATATATTCACTATGGCAATGTGAACAGCCTGACAGGGCGCAGAAAGATAGAGCGGGATTCTTTGACAGGAGTGCTGGCAAAGGGTGAAGTCACTAGTGCCGCCATCAAGGCGATTGATGTGAACAAGAGTCCCAATACCTGTATCTGCATCGTGGATGTGGACTATTTCAAGCGGGTGAATGATGATTTCGGACATATGACAGGTGATGAAGTATTGAAGAAGGTTGCCGCCATTATTGAGACTGAAGTGGACAAAAACGGTATCGTAGGGCGTATCGGCGGCGATGAATTCATGATTATCTACCATGATGTATATGATATGGAATTTGCCAGGGAACATTTGGAAGGAATCAAAAATGTGGTAGCGGCTACATTTCCTCCCAATACACAGAATAAACCGGTTATTACTCTGTCTATCGGCTGTGCTTCTTATCCCAAGGATGCAGCGAATTATGAGGATTTGTTTACGCTGGCGGATTTTGCCCTGTATCGTGCAAAGGAGAAGGGCAGGAACAGATATATTATCTTTGATGAGGCAAAGCATGGAAAGCTTGCGGATATCAAGAGTACCAGGATGTCTGACAACCGCCTGAACAACAGGGGCAATATGTCCATCGGAGATATTGTATGTGCGCTGATGACCAAGGTATACGGACCGGAAGAATATCCTTTGGAGCAGTTTTTGGACGATATTGTGGTGAATCTGGGCATTCAGCGTATCACCGTGTATGCAGGAACACCAGGAAAAGTGGTTGCAATAGCCGGCGAAGGAAGGTCTGCTCAGGAGATTATTGATGAAACACAGTCTTATATTACCCATAAGGCTCTGTCCTACCGTATCAGCAGAAAGCATAAAATTATTATAGTGGATGATATTTCCATTTTTGCATCTATGGATGAAGAACTTTATAACAAACTGAAAAAGCAAGGTGTGATATCTTTACTGCAGATGCCCTTTACAGACAAAAACGGAACTCCCGGAATTTTCAGTTTTGAGGCTGTGAACAAAAAGACGGCTTGGAACAGGAGCGCCGTAGATTGTTATAAGCTGCTGGCGAGATTGCTTTCCGAATACACAATGTGACAGTGCCCAAAAGCGGCATGATATACACAGAATAGAGAATACTCTAATATACTAACACAAAGAGATATTGGAGTATTTTTTATANTATGNAAGAGAGAAGACCTTANCTTGTANACTCCTGCAGCTTTGGGGGAATTAAACCGANTATGATGGANCTGNCCTACCNGACNATTCAGGTATGGGGCAGAAATCAGGCATATGCAGATTTGCTCAGCGTAGACTATTGCGGCGCAGTTTCGGAGATGTCTGCCATAGCGCAGTACATCAATAATGAAAACCGCTTAAGTTGTGATAATTGCCCTTATGCAAGAGTTCTTTTAGGGATTGCAATGGCAGAAATGATGCATTTGCAGAAATTAGGAGAGTTAATAGCTTTGCTGGGAGGCAGCATTTGCTTTGAAGCAAGGCAATGTGGAAGAAAGCCTCAAATGTGGACGCCAAAGTACCTGACGCTTCCTGAAGGCGCCGACAAGATGATAATGGCGGACATTGAGGCGGAGAGAGCGGCAATCAAGCAATACAGAGCACATATGGCAATGATAAAAGATCCCTGTGTCAATGCGGTGTTAGAGCGTATTATCAAAGACGAAGAATACCATATCATGACTCTTAAGGCTTTAAGGGAAATGTAAAAAATGTGGAAGACATAGGAAAAAGAAAGTGAGAGGTAAGATGGATACAAAAAATACGGTAAACACAAAGAAAAGTCCCGTTTACAATATGACTTTGGCCGCCATGTTTCTGGCGTTGGGCATGGTACTCCCTTTTTTGACGGGGCAAATCCCTCAGATTGGGAGTATGCTTCTGCCCATGCATATCCCCGTTCTTTTGTGCGGACTTATCTGTGGCTGGCAATATGGATTGGTTGTGGGATTTGTTATGCCCATTTTAAGATATTTCATTTTCAGTATGCCGCCGATTTTTCCAACAGGAATTGCCATGGCGTTTGAACTTGCCACATATGGTCTGGTGATTGGGCTTTTATATTCCCGCTCCAAATGGAAATGTATTATTGCACTATATCGCAGCATGATTCTTTCCATGCTGTCAGGGCGCATTGTGTGGGGAATGGTTCAGATGGTACTGCTTGGCATTAAGGGAAATGCTTTTACATGGCAGATGTTTTTGGCGGGAGCCTTTATCAATGCCATTCCCGGAATTATCCTACAGCTGATTTTAATTCCTGCTATTATGATTGCACTAAACCGCACGGGGCTTGTGCAGTTTTTCTATCAGAAGGAGCCTGTGGGACTGCAAAAGATGCCTACAAAGGATTAATGGAATTTTAAGCTTCTCTCCCCAGCAGGGATAAAATACATTTTTTCATAGCCTGATAACTTTCTTCGCTGATGTCGTGCTCCATTTTGCATGCATCAGCGGCGGCAATTTCGGGGTTGACGCCCAGATGAACCAGCCAATCCGTCAACAGAGTGTGGCACTCATACACCTGTCTGGCAAGTTCCAGGCCGGATTTGGTCAAAGAGAGATAGCCGTCTTCTGAAACAGTGATATATTCCAGATTTTTCAGTTTTTTCATAGCAATGCTTACACTAGGCTTGGAATACCCAAGCTCGTTTGCAACATCTATGGAGCGCACATTGGAAAGGCGCTTGCTCAAAATCAAAATGGTTTCCAGATAATCTTCCAGAGATTCCTCTGATTTGTGATCAATATATCCCATATGAATCCTCATTTCTGTGCTGAATTTTGTGTTGGAAATTCTGCTCATACTGTTATCCTAACACTTAATGAAGGAGTTTGCAAGAAGCTTTAAAAGTCCCTTGACATTTTGGTTTACTCATGATAAACTAATCAAAAAGGTTTATTGTGGATAAACCGAAATGCTTTTAAGAGACTAAAGAAATGTCGGATAGACCGGACAGAGAGGAGTAAATATGTCTGAGATTGAATTGGGAGTTGTGCAAGCGCAGTTTGCCGAATTGGTATGGCAGCATGAGCCGATAGCATCCGGCGAGCTGGTAAAAATCTGTGAAAAAGAATTGAATTGGAAGAAACCCACCACCTATACCNTATTGCGAAAATTGTGTGNGAANGGGTTATTGCAGAATCAAAATGGCATTGTCACTTCTGNGGTTTCACGGAANNACTTTTATTCTGCCAAGAGCGAGCAGTTTGTAGCAGAAACCTTTGACGGTTCTCTGCCCGCTTTTGTTGCGGCATTTATTTCACGAAAATCTCTTTCGGCGGCGGAAGCGGATGAGATACAGAAAATGATTGATGCTTTTCGGAATCAGTAGAGAAGGGATATAAAGATAATGGGCGAAATTTTTTTAACGATACTTAATAGGAGCATTGCGGCAGGATGGCTGATTTTGGCTGTTATTGCATTGCGCCTGATTTTGCGAAAGGCTCCTAAATGGATAAATTGTTTATTGTGGGGGANTGTGGCGGTTCGGTTAATCTGTCCGTTTTCTCTGGAGAGCGTCCTGAGTCTGATACCCCGTGCAGAAACCATNCCCATAGAAAATATTTATNCTGAGGATGCAAGGATTACAGGCAATTATCCTAGTATTCAGGTGGTGGACAGCGGTATGCCTGTCATAGACAGGGCTGTGAGCCATGCGGTTCGGGAGACGAAGAGCATCAGTGTGCTGCGCTCCAACATTCGGATTTTTGCCGTTTTTTGGGCTGCAGGAATGATTTTGATGCTTGCTTATGCCATTGCCAGCTATCTGTGCTTATGGAGGAAGGTGAGAGCATCCATTTGTCTGCAGGACAATGTCTATCTTAATGATGATGTCAAATCCCCTTTTATACTTGGCGTGGTAAGACCACATATTTATATACCTTCTGGTGTGGAAGAAAAGCATTGGGATTCGATTATTTCCCATGAAAACGCACATCTCAAACGCCATGACCATTGGTGGAAGCCGTTGGGCTATGTGCTTTTGACTATATATTGGTTCCATCCGCTTATGTGGCTGGCTTATGTGCTGCTTTGCAGAGATATAGAGTTTGCCTGTGACGAAAAAGTGGTGCGAGATATGGAGAGGGAAGAAATAGCGTTCTATTCCCAGGCATTGTTGGACTGCAGTTTTCAGCGAAGGAGGANTATGGTTTGTCCCCTTGCCTTTGGANANCTTGGGGTGANNGAGAGAATTCGGACTCTGTTACATTATAAGAAGCCCGCATTTTGGATTGTGATGGCAGCAGTTGTAATGTGTATGGTGGTGGCAGTGTGTTTTCTGACCAATCCNGNTAAGGANGTGCAGGGTTCGGAAAAGAANAATANCGAGGAGCCAAAAGAAGACATGTACTCNGGAGAGGANGGACAGCTTTTGCAGGAGGCTGTATATGATCCGGATGCGCAGGGTGGTTTTGATGTTGTGGGAAAACCCAATCAAGTGACGAAAGAGCAGATAGAACAGCGGATGAGAACCCTAAGCTTTATAGGCACGATAGTGGAAAAGACAATGGAGGGTGATAAAACATTTATTTTGGTAGAACCTATGGGGGACGAACTTTCCTATGAATCTGTCCGTTTTGAGCTGCCGGCGGATTTGCCCGGAGCTAATTGGGCGGATAGGGTAAATTCCGTGGTAGCTATTACTTGTATAGATGCATTTGAAGAATCACAGCCTCCCATTGGAGAGTTGATTTCCATAGGCAGGGTTGGCTCTTCTCCCATTATGAAAGTTGTCAACGAAGAACTGTTTTCTGAAATGCCGGATACCTTTTATTTTATGAGTGGTGCAGGCGGCTGGTCTACAGAGCTTTATTTGCAGGCAGATGGCAGTTTTACAGGCCGATTTGAAGATGGTGAAGCTACATGGGACCCGGTGCTGTATCCCAAAGGAACTTCCTATATTTGTGAATTCAGCGGTAGTTTTACCCAGCCGGAGATGATAAACGATTTTGTTTATTCCGTCCATGTACAGTCGCTCAATTATACTGAGCCGGAAGTTGTAACTTATGAGGAGGGGGTTCGCTATATTACATCAACTCCCTATGGTCTGGAAAATGCAGATGAGATTGAGATTTATCTTCCGGGATACTCGGTGGCGAAGCTTTCACAGGATGCGCAGGAGTGGATACAAAGCGCTGAAGAATTCTGGGGACTGTCAAGTGAAGACCCGAAAATACTNCCATTTTTTGTATTATATAATGTAAATGATGGCTATGCATTNTTCNCAAAAACCTTGCCATAAAAGGNACTTACATNTTGCGAAAANCTTGTGGCAGCTGTTATAAAAANTGGCAGAAGNTCTTGTGTTCTTAAAAGATATTGATTATAATATACAAGAGATAAACACAAACGCAAGGAAAAGAGGAAATTGACATGGAGAGAGAACGAAGAGAAGTGAACAAGATTGCTGCTATCTGCCATTCTATATTAGCAGTGGTCTTATTGGCATCTTATGCTTTGGAGGTAGCAAAAGGGGCAAGAACCATCGGATATTATGCAATATTTGCGATACTTGCTGCGGTGCCTGCGATTGTGGAATGGATTTTGTACAAAAAAGACCCATCCAATAAAATGATTCAACATGTTTTAGGCATCGGTTACAGTATTTTCTATATTTTTGTCATTTTCACCACTACTAACGTGACGGCATTTACTTTTGCGATTCCGATGTATATTGTGATTACCTTGTATTCTGATTTAACATACTGCATTATCATTTCCACAGGGGGATTTCTGGCAAATTTGATTTTTGCCATATGGCAGGCAGTTACGGTAGGCATTCAGCCGGAAGAAATGGCGACCTATGAAATCCGGGTAATCGTGATGTTGATTCTGGCAGTTTTCCTTTGCATGTCCACAAAGGTGATGGCCAAGATTAATAAGATGAAAATGGATGAACTGAATCAAGAGAAAGATAATGTGTCAAAACTGCTGAATAATGTCATGAGCACATCCAAGGATATGTCAACCGGCATCGTTGATATGAAGGAACAGATGACAATGCTGGGCAATGCAGTGGTTGAAACGCGAAATGCCATGGAAGAGGTGTCTGCAGGAGCAAATGATGCTGCAGAGGCAATTCAGAACCAATTAGGTCAGACGGAGCAGATACAGCAGCATATTGAAAAAGTAGAGTCTGTGTCAAGAAACATTGGCAGGAGTATGGAACAGACCAATCAAAATATCAAGGATGGTCAAAACAGTCTGGAAACGCTTCTATCCAATGTGGAATCTTCCGAGCGTGCAGGCAGGGAAGTGGTTTCCGATATCAGCGAGCTGGAAGAGTATATGAAAAATATGCAGTCCATCATTGAGTTGATTACAAATGTGGCGAGTCAGACCAGCCTTCTTGCCCTGAATGCAAGCATCGAGGCAGCACGTGCAGGAGAGGCAGGAAAAGGCTTTGCCGTGGTGGCAACGGAGATTTCCAATCTATCCAACCAGACGCAGGAAGCAACAGTCAATATTACGGAAGTGATTCAAAATGTTTCCGAAAAATTGGCAATTTCAGTGAAAGCTATAGAGCAGCTTATGGATAATAATGCAAAGCAGAATGGTGCGGCAGGAACTGTGGCCACCAGCTTTGAAAAAATTGCGCGAAGCACTAAGGATGCAGACGAAAACAGCCGTATGTTGGATAAAGTAGTCAGCAACTTAGCTGAAGCTAATGTGGTGATTGTGGAAAGTGTCCAAACCATTTCCGCAGTAATGGAAGAAATGTCCGCCCATTCCACTGAAACCTACAATACCTGTAACAAAAATACGGATATCGTAAATCAGGTGACAGGCTTGGTGGAAAATTTAAACAAGCAGGCGCAGAACTTGAACCAGAATGGTTAACAGATTCTTTGATTGTGGCATCGGTCAGAAATGATCGGTGCCTTTTTCATATAATGGAAAATAGACTTTATGGAGAGTAGTGTGATATAATATTTAAAAAAGGAGGATAAAAATGTCGGATTATTTTGGAAAAGAAGTGCCTAAGCTGGGATTTGGGCTGATGCGCCTGCCAAAGAAAGGGATTCATACGGATATTGAACAGGTAAAGCAGATGGTGGATTTATTTATGGAGGCGGGCTTTACCTATTTTGACACAGCATTTGTATATCTTGGTTCGGAGGCAGCTGCTAAAAAAGCCTTGGTTGACAGATATCCGAGAGAGTCCTATACACTTGCCACAAAGCTGAATGCTTTTTTGATGGCGCCCAATGAGAAGGCGGCCAAGAAGCAGTTTGAGACAAGTCTGGAGCGAACCGGAGCAGGATATTTTGACTATTATCTGCTTCACGCATTAATGGAAAATAATTACACAAAATATGATAAATATCATCTTTGGGATTTTGTAAAAGAACAGAAAGAAAAAGGGCTTATAAAGCATATTGGATTTTCCTTCCATGGAAAGCCGGACCTTCTTGACAAGCTGCTTACGCTGCATCCGGAGGTGGATTTTGTACAGTTGCAGATTAATTATGCCGATTGGGAAAATCCTTCCGTGGCATCCAGAGCAAATTATGAAACGGCCAGAAAGCATGGGAAATCAATTGTTATCATGGAGCCGATAAAGGGCGGTACTCTGGCAAACCCGCCGGCCAAAGTGAAGAAGCTTTTTGTGGAATGTCATTCCGATATGTCCGGCGCATCTTGGGCAATCCGATTTGCTGCATCTTTGGACGGGATTATTACCGTGCTGTCTGGCATGTCGAATCTGGCGCAGATGCAGGATAATCTCTCCTACATGAAAAATTTTGCGCCCCTGAATGAAGAGGAGCAGAAGATTATTCAAGAGGCACAGCGGATTCTTGGAAAATCCTCCGCAATTCCCTGCACGGCCTGTCATTATTGTGTAGAGGGATGTCCCAGAAAAATACAGATTCCTGATATTTTCTCGGCTATGAATAAGAGGCTTGGAAACGGGCAGATGGAGCAGGCATTTGAGGACTACCAAAAGGCAGTTAGTGAAGGCGGCAGAGCATCGGAGTGCATCAACTGTAAACAATGTGAGCGCGCCTGTCCCCAGCATCTTCCTGTTACGGATTACCTGAAACAATGCGCTGAAATGTTAGAAGAGTGATTTTTGCATAAATTTCTGCATTGCTGTACATAATAAGCAATGCAGAAAAAATATTTAAAAAATTAGCACTCACCTATTGACATGGCTAACAATTAGTGTTATAGTACAAATAGAACAAGGGAACAAAAACTGATGACAGCTATTTGTTTCAAAGTTGACAACTTATGTGAATTTAAAATATGATAAGAAAAGGAGAGATGGATTATGTTATTTCCAAGTGTAAAAGGTTTTAATCNGTTGGTAGAAGACGNCTTNTTNGATGATNNGTGGGCGAATTNTCCCNTTGAANGNGANTGGTTTGGCNGNAANAACCCNCTTTATGGCAAAAGTGCTCAGAATATGATGAAGACGGATATTCGCGAGAATGAGAGCAGTTATGAGGTGCTGGTGGATCTGCCGGGTTATGCCAAAGAGGATATTCATGTGAAGCTGGAGAAGGGCTATATGACCATTTCCGCTGTCAAAGAGCAGAATGAGGAGGAGAAAGACAAAGACGGCAAGTTTATTCGCAGGGAACGTTACAGCGGTTCTGTAAGCCGCAGCTTTTATGTGGGGGATGCCCTTACCAATGAGGAAGTGAAGGCTAAGTATGAAAACGGCATATTGCAGCTGACAGTTCCCAAAAAGGAGGCAAAGGCTTTAGAACAGAACTCCTATATTGCGATTGAGTAAAAGTGTATTATTTCATATTTTANTAGATATTTGAAATTAAAATGCTCCTCTGCCGATTTGTCCGCAGGGGAGCATTTGAGTATCATATTTATCGTATGAGATATTCTATGCTGTAATGACGGTTCCGGCCTTATCACGGATGGCGTCTTTGACACAGTTTAAGGAAGTAATCCGCACTTTCCCATCGGGAACTTTCTCCAGATAAGCGATGGCGGCTTCAATCTTGGGAAGCATGGTTCCTTCTTCGAACTGTCCGGCATCCGCCAATTCCTTTGCCTCTGATACGGTCAAGGAGGAGATGGGAGTCTGGGAATCCGTTCCGAAATTCCGGTAAACATAGTCCACACCGGTGAGAATCATCAGCTCGTCTGCCTTCAGGTCGCCTGCCAGCTTGCCCGCAATGGCATCCTTTTCAATAACAGCGGAGGCGCCTTTGAGAGCATGCTTTTGTTCAATAACGGGAATGCCGCCGCCTCCGCAGGCAATGACTACCTGACCGGCATTTACCAAAGTGCGGATAGCTTCGATTTCCACAATATCAATGGGTTTGGGGGCAGCTACAACACGGCGGAAGCCTTTGCCGGGCTCCTCCTTCACATAATTGCCCTTTTTCATTTCAATTTCGGCATCTTCTTTGGACATATGCCTGCCGATAAGCTTGGTTGGCTCATAAAAAGCTTCGTCATAAGGATCCACTGTCACCTGCGTCAAAATGGTGCTGACAGGTTTGGAAATGCCTCTGGAAAGCAGCTCTGCACGCAAGGAATTCTGAATGTCGTAGCCTACATAACCCTGACTCATGGCAGAGCAGACGCACATGGGTGCAGGGGTGTAATCAATATAGACACGGCGAAGCTCCGTCATTGCTTTGTGAATCATGCTGACCTGAGGACCGTTGCTGTGTGTGATGGTGAGCTGATAATCCGCCTCAACTAAATCTGCCAATGCTTTTGCCGTTACCTTTACGGCATCCCATTGCTCTAAAGTTGTATATCCTAATGCCTCGTGACCGAGGGAAACTACCACTTTTGTTTTGCTCATCTGAAATGATCTCCGTTTCTGTGCTGGATTGAAAGTGTGCTAATATGTGCTTATTATATCATGTTTTCCCCATTCTGTATAGTGGCAACCATTTGGTCCAATACTTCAAAATAATTTTCAAAGGTCTTGCGGCAGCATCCGGGATCATCAATGATAATACCGGGAGCCCGCAGTCCAATCAGGGAAAATCCCATTGCCATGCGGTGATCGTCATAGGTATTTACAAGACATGGCTGGGGGCTGCCGGGATAAATGGTGAGGCTGTCCGCACCTTCGTCACAGCGGATGCCCATGCGGGAAAGTTCCGTGGCGATGGCGCTCAAACGATCGCATTCCTGAAAGCGGATATGTCCGATGCCGGTAATGGTGGTGGGGCTGTCCGCATAGGATGCAATGGCGGCAAGGGTAATTGCCTGATCGGAGCAGGCGGACATATCTGCGGTTACGCCGTGATATTGTAAAGTAAGAGGAGGTTTTACCAGCACACCCTCTTCTGTGTCAAGGGCTGTGCAGCCCATTTGCTCCAAAATATGTAAAAATGCCACATCCCCCTGCAGAGAATCAAAATGAACGCCCGGCACCAATACCGGAATGTGCAACAGGGGAGAGCAGGCGTAAAAATAGCAGGCGGCGGAAGCATCCGGCTCCACGGAATAATTAAGGGCTTGATAAGATTGTCCGGCAGGAGTCCGATAGGAAATCGCAGTCTCTGCGGCAGTCATCCTCTCCTCGCGCAGGGCCTGTACACCAAACTGCGCCATCATTTGACAGGTCATCTCAATATATGCCATGCCGTGAGTACCCTGCACATGAATGGTAAAATCTTCCTTTGACAGGCAGGAGGAAATCAAAAGGGCACTTAAAAACTGACTGCTGTGAGCAATATCTATGGTAATTTCATTTTTGCCAAAACCGTGGCCTTGCAGCGTAAAGGGGAAAAAGCCCTCCTTGCCCTCCTCATTATACAGGATTTCGCATCCAAGCTCTTCAAGGGAAGAAAGCAGGGGTGCCATGGGGCGTCTGCGCATCTGTTCTGAGGCATCCATGAAATATACACCCTCCGAAACACCTAGGTAGGCGGTGAGAAAGCGGGCAGCCGTACCTGCGCTTCCCACATATTGGCGGGCGTTTTGCAGGGGGACCCTGCCGCCGCAGCCCTTTACGGTGATAATTTTTGCCTCCTCGTCCACGGTGGTCTCAAATCCCAAATCCTGAATACATTTCAAAAAGTGTCGGGAATCATCGCTGAAAAGCACACCTCTTAAAGTGGATATGCCCTCTGCCAGCGTAGCGAGAAGCAGGGCGCGGTTTGTAATGCTCTTGGAACCGGGTACTGCCACAGTCAGGGTGCCCGTAAAAGGAGAAGCCTGCAGGGCGCTATAGATTTCAGGTACGCTGTAAGTTGTACGTTCCATATATATCTCCATTTCATTTTTGATAAGTAAAATCATTAAAAATTATTATACCATCTAAACCTTCTGATTTCAATTGACGCTTTCCTTATGTTTTTGAGGACTTGACATGGCGAAAAAATTGAGGTACTCTAATCCTAGAGAAATAGTAGGATTTGCGCAAAGCATTTAAGCGTACGGATGAGTAGATATCCGGATGGAAAGTGCGCCGCAGAAAGGAAGAAAGCATGAAAATTTCCACAAAAGGCAGATATGCGGTGAGGGTGATGTTAGACCTTGCGCTGCACAATACAGGAGAGTGCATCAAGGTGAAGGATATAGCAGAGAGGCAGGGACTATCAGAGAAATATCTGGAGCAGATTATTGCAACATTAAATAAGGCGGGTTATGTAAGAAGTGTCCGAGGCGCACAGGGCGGATATCGTCTCGCGAAAACCCCGCAGGAATATACTGTGGGCATGATTCTGCGGCTTACGGAAGGCTCGCTGGCTCCGGTTGCCTGTCTGGAAGAGGACAGCTTGCAATGTAACAGGATTGATACCTGCGAGACGCTACAGGTATGGAAGGATTTGTATGATGCTATCAATCAGGTGGTGGACAATGTTACCATTGCAGATTTGATGGAGCAGCACAAAAACAGAATGGATATGTTGGATTTCAGCATTTAAGCTAATTAAAGGCTTACAGAAAGGATCTGTTATGAAAGACGAGTTTTTATTTCACGGCTCAAGGGGCGGCATATTAGGCGACATTAAACCTATAAGCCGCCCCAACTGTGATTTCGGAAAAGGCTTNTATATNGGAGAGACAGAANGGCAAGNGAGAACGTTCGTTNGCNAGAAGAANNNAGCATATGTATNCGCCTTACAATTTCGGCTTTCTGAAATTCNTNAAGATAGGATACTTAAACTTGATGAAAANCAATGGTTATACGCCGTTCTTGCTAAAAGAGGTTTTTGTAAGGAATTTAACAAGCTGAAGCTTGCAGAAGAGTGGTCGAAGAAGTTAGAAAAATATGATGTAATCATTGGCAAAATCCTCGATGATAAGATGCTGGATTCTGTTATGAGCTTTGCAGAAGGAAGGATTACAGACGCAGCGCTTAAAGCGTGTTTATTATCAGTAGACCATGGCTTACAATATGTTGCAAAGACTGAATTTGCGTGCTCAAAAATCAAAGTACTTGACGAAAAACGGCTCTATGAATTTGCATTGAAAAGTGCCAGATATCAGGCTGCCCAACGCAGAATTGATAGTGTGAAAATCGTAAAGCAAGCTATAAGAAATATACGTGGTAGAGGAAATTTTCTCGACGAAATTATTAAAGAACAGTGTAAAATTGAAGGGAAGGCAAGCGGAAATGACGAACATTGAAGATAAAATCTGTATAACACAAGGGAGAATTTTTCGGTATGCCGTTCAAAACAACTACGATATCACAGTGTTTACAAAACAGTATCTTTCATCAAAATTCTGTGAGGAAGCATTTGATGTCGTATACTCCCGTTACCAGCTTGAAACGCCACAAGAGTGCGCTGATTTTTTCTTACCCGAAATAGAGAAAGACCTCGTTCTCGCTGCTAAGTGTCAATCGGAAGATGAAGCTGAGTATGTTGGTTTTATGNNCAGATATTTATACTATGTANCAGGCATACCCAGCAAAGGACTTGTCACAAAAGTTCCCTACGGGGAAATCAGTAAGCATTTTTTAAATTCACACCTTAGACCAGAGGATTTTGTTATAGAAGATATATGCAAGGAGTTGAATTTGCCTATCGTTTCAGATATATGAGCATTTCAAGTATCTATTGGTATTCACAGAGAGTATCCTTTAGAGAAAGAGTGTCCAAAAGCTCTAGCTGTCCGGCGCTGCGGCGGTAAATTTGTATGGTGCCGGTGCCTGCGCTTCCGCTGAAATGAGGCGTGGCAGCTATTTTCCCATCAGGGGTTTCGTAGTGTATTTCCATGAATCGAGCTTTCGCGCAGCTTATGGAAATTTTTATCAAGGCATTGTTGGTATGTGCCTTAATATGCCAGATATATCGTTTATTGGTTTCTTTTACCTTCCACTTGCAGCGGGAAAGCGTGTGGGGAGCTGCAAAATGGAATTCGAAATCTTCTCCCATATAGGTGAACTGAATAAACAATTTGCGCCGTAGGGGCAGAAAGAAAAATCTGGGACAGCAGCTTTCCACGACCAGCGCCGAGTGCTTTAACTCCCGTCCAGTGCGTTCGCTTGTCAGATGGCCGGCGGAAAGGTGGAGCAAAGGACGGTTAAAATCTGCGCCCCAGCGTTTATCTGCATAGCCGTAACTGCTTTCCGGAGTTACCTCATAANANACGCCGNTTAAGGAGANATGNNCCTGATAAAAGGNGCGGATGCCNTCCCCGTGCCAGAAGCTCTTTAAGGCATTTAAGGCGGTAAAAAGGGGATTGGCAATGGCGCCCATATGTGCGGCAACTGCCTTGTGAACTTCCAAATCCCATTCCATAAATCCTGCATCCGTCAGAAAAGAGCGGTGCCTTGCCTCAGCCTTTGTCATGTCCACAGAGCCAGAGATATGGTTTTCACTGTAAAAACATTCTTCTGTCTGGAAAATAAAGGGATTCTTGGTAGTCTTTAAAGAGGAAACGGGATAAAATGCGTTGATTTGGATGCCTGCCTCTGTGGCAGTGGGAAAACAGCCTGCTTTTATCATAACATAGGAAGGCTTCATGCCTCTTTTCTTAAAGTAGGGATGCTGTCCTAAAATGGGCTGNTCTGCCCCCAGAGAAGGATTNACAAGCTGGTAATCTATAAAAAAGNCGCGGGTTTCTCCAGTGTCCGGCTGCACACCATGGAAAGTGTGANGCCAGCGCATATATCCCTTTTTGGCAAGGGAACCNCGTAGCATATAAGCATTTCTGTCTAAGTCAGATCGATTCATTCGTATACTCCTGTATATCCAGCCGCAAAATATTTGGGCGCAAGATGTCGTGTCTCACCTTTCTATCATAACACCAGATGTTGTAAATGACAAGTGTGTCATCCGAAAAAATGTAAAAAAATGTAAAATTAAGAAATCTTAATGAAATGTTAACCGCATTTCCTTGACAAGAACTAGTGTTTTGCATTAAAATGCTTTAGAGTATATAGTGTGAAAAGTACCTCTAGAGCTCATGCCAGAGGGCATTTCGCTAAGAGGTACTAAGTTTCACACTGAAGAATGCCCAAAGTACGGGCATTCTTAGCAGGAAAGATTTGTGCCGCCCAAGGCGGCATGGCGGAAAGGTTGGAAGGAGTTTGAGGTGAGTAACCAAGGTAATCATGGAGACAATATCCGTTATGAAAAAATTACGAAAACCGTGACGGCCTCAAGACCCAGGAAGCCGTCAGAACATATAGATTATCAAAATAGAGGAAATGGCAGAAAATCTGTACAAAGCGGCGCTGTGAATGTTGGGTACGGCAGTGAAGAAATAGAATATGAAGTGCGTGGCACGNGAGGCCGGCAAGTAGAATATACGGCTTTCGATCATGGGCAGGCAGTGGAATACAACTCCAGCCCGGAATACACAGAATATGACGGCGGAGAAGCAGGCTACGGCGGGGATGCCGGANANCAAAACTATACAGAGNACGACAACNGCTCATTCTATGGAAATAACACAGAATACAGTGACGGTTATACATATGACAACACAGAATATGATGGTTATGGCTATGATGGCAACACGGGATATGATGGTTATGATTATGGCTATGATGATGGCACCGGATATGATGAGCCGTCGGAATATCAAAGGGTAAGAAAAGTCAGAAAAAGAACCGGAAAGCGCACAAATAGTGGAAGACGCAGAAATGCTACATCCCAAAATCGTGAAAGGCGAAGGAGCGCCCCAAGCCGGAACAGGCAGAAAAGGCCTGTCCCGAGTCCTCAAATACAGCAAGGACAAAGAAGGTACCAAAGGCGCAGAAGACAGAGAACAAGCCTGATGCCGTTAGGAATCTGTACAGTCATGCTGGCAGTGTTTTGTGGGGTTTTTTGGCTGTATCTGGGCAGTCAGGTCTATAAAGTATGCAGGGTGGAGGCAGGTGTTACGGTTTCTCCCTCTGACTTTATGAAAAACGGGGACACTAAAGCGGTTTTTGTGGGCGGAGAGAATTCTTTTGACATTACCAAGCCGGATAAATATACGGTCAGGGTCAAGAGCGGGATGTTTACCCATAAATGTACCCTTATTGTGGAAGATACCATTGCACCAAAGGCTCAGGCAGTACAGGTGACAGTGGAAAAGGGAGATACCTGCAAGGCTGATGCATTTGTGGNAAATATTCAGGATGCCACACAGGTGANGGTTTCTTATGTGAAGGAGCCGGATTTTTNCCAATATGGCAACCAGTCNGTACAGGTGGTGTTGACGGACGAGGGCAAGAACCGTACCATTGTAGATACCACGTTGGTGGTTTCCAAGATAAAGGGCAGCGTGACAGTGGAGGTGGGCAGCAAAGCTCCGACAGTACAGGAATTTGCAGGCTCAGGGAACGCTTCTTTCATTACAGATATGCAGGCAATTGACTACTCGCAGGTGGGGGAGCATGAGGTATCCTTGAAGGTAGACGGAGAAACCTATGAATCTGTGCTGCGTGTTGTGGATACTGTACCGCCCAAGGTACAGGTGAAAGATATGGAAAGCTTTTTGCTGTATCACCTTGACCCGATGGCATTTGTCCTTCAGGTAGAAGATGCCACGGAGGTGACGGCAGTTTACAAAAACGAGCCGGATTGGAATAAAACCGGAACCCAGAAGGTAGAGATTGTTTTGACTGACAGGGGGAATAATGAGGTTGTCAGGGAAGCAAATCTCACTTTGAAGCAGGATACGGAAAAGCCCAAGATTAAGGGGGCGAAGGATCTCAAAGCCTTTGTAGGGGACAGCGTGGCTTACAGGAAGAATGTTTCCGTGGAAGATAATTGTCCGGACTGCGAACTGACAGTGGACACTTCCAAGGTGGACTTGAACACCGAAGGAACCTATGATGTGATTTATACGGCTAAGGATTTGGCGGGAAACACGGACAGCGTAACCATAAAGCTTACGGTTTCCAAGAGGGAGTATGACCTCGACACGGTGAATGAGCTTGCAGATGAGATATTGGCAAAGATTCTGAAACCGGAAATGACGGACAAAGAGAAGGTTCGTGCCATTTATAATTATAATCTGACTCACATTGGTTATATTAATGATTCGGAAAAAGATGATTATGTCAAGGCGGCTTATCAAGGCCTTAAAGAAGGACGGGGTGACTGCTTTGTATATGCCAGCGCCGCAAAGGTTCTGCTCACAAGAGCAGGAATTACCAATATGGATATTGAGAAGATTCCGGCAGCGACACTGCACTATTGGAATCTGGTAGATATCGGTGATGGCTGGTATCATTTTGACACCACGCCCAGAAAGGATCATCCCACCATTTTTATGTGGACGGATGAGCAGTTGATGGATTATTCCGAGAAGCATAATAAGTCACATAATTATGACCATTCCCTGTATCCGGAGGTCAACTAAAAGGGTATGTATAAGGATGCCAGCATAAGCAGTATTGTCAGCAGGGCATTTTAATGTAAGAGGAAGCGCTATGAAAAAATTAGGAGTGATTGGCGGGCTGGGACCCATGGCAACCGCATATTTTCTGCAGTTAGTCATTCAGATGAGCGATGCAAAAACAGATCAGGAGCATATAGAGACAATCATTCACAGCAGGCCTCAAATACCCGATAGAACCCGGTATATTTTGGGACTGAGCAGGGACAATCCTTTGCCCCAGATGGTTCAAATTGGGAAAGGATTGGTCTGTCAGGGGGCGGAAGTGATTGCCATTCCCTGCATTACGGCCCACTTTTTCCAGAAGCAGCTGGAGGAGGAAATTGGGGTGTCTGTTGTGAATGCAATAGAGGAAACCGCCCTGTATTTGAAGGCATCGGGTATTGACAAAGCGGGAATTCTGGCAACAGACGGCACCATTCAGAGCGGTTTGTTTCAGAAGACTTTGGAGAATCACGGGATTCGCTGTATCCTGCCGGATGAAAAAGGGCAGAAACAGGTGATGCACTTGATCTATGAGGATATTAAATCGGGAAATCCCATAGAAATTCCCCTGTTTGAGGAAGTGTCCGGACAGCTTTTCGAAGAGGGAGCGCAGGTTGTTTTACTTGCCTGCACGGAATTGTCCCTGATTAAAAGGGATTATGATGTGGGGGCAGGTTTTTTGGATGTCATGGAAGTGCTGGCAAGAAAGTCGGTACTTTCCTGTGGCAGACTAAAGAAAGAGTATGAGCAGTTAGTTACCCAATGAAAAACAAACACAAGAATTACCCGAAAGAAACGGGAGGAGGAGAAGAAATGAAAAAATTAGCGGTAGTATTAATGATGGCAGGAATGCTTTTGGTGACAGGATGCGGAAATAATGAGAAGGTCATTGACGGCAATGTGAAGAATCAGGGTTCAGGAAGTGTACAGCAGCAAGGTTCAGGGACACAGGCCCAGGCAAAGGGTTATGTATTTGTTTCCGGCAGTACAACAGTGGAGATAGATGCTTTGGCAGCTCCTATTATTGAGAAATTGGGCGAGCCGGTTTCTTATTATGAGGCGGCAAGCTGTGCCTTTGAGGGATTGGATAAAATGTATACTTATCAGGGGTTTGAGCTGGACACCTATCCCACCGAGGATAAGGATTATGTTTCTGCGGTGATTTTTAAGGATGATTCCGTAAAAACTCCGGAGGGCATCGGAATCGGCGATACGGCAAAGAAGGTGGAAGAGGTTTACGGAAGCGCCACAAAGGGAACCGGTTCTTTGGAGTATGCGAAAGACGGCATGAAACTTNGTTTNATTGTGAAGGATGATGANGTGGTTTCCGTGGAATANAGGACTNCGGTGCTTGACAATTAACAGGATGCCATTATNTACNAATTTTTGTAGNGCTNAATCAGGATAGAAACNTTTGGGGAAAAATATGCAGAACAATGTATTAAATTATTTAAATAAAATCGTAAAAGAAAAACCTGATAAGACGGCTTATTCTGACGGTACGGAGTCCTTGAGCTTCAGAGAGGTCTATGAGCAGAGCCGCAGCCTCGGAAGCTTTCTCCACCGTAAGGGCATTTATAAGAAGCCCGTGGTGGTTTTTATGCGGAAATCTCCCAGAGAAGTTGCCGCCTTTTTCGGCGTGGTGACAGGAGGCTGCTTTTATGTCCCCATTGACGAAGAAATGCCAAGCGGCAGGATTCAGCTTATTTTGGACAATGTGCAGTCTCCATTGGTGATTTGTGACAAGGATACCGTTGAGATGGCCAAAACCTTTGACATCAAAAACGGTGAGATTGCCCTTTATGATGAGATGGCGCAGGCGGAAGTTGATGCGGGAGCCCTAGAGGAAATTTATAAGAAGGCCATTGACACGGATCCTATTTATATTGTGTTTACCTCAGGTTCCACCGGGATTCCCAAGGGAGTTGCGGCGTGCCACCGCTCGGTGATAGATTATGTGGAGCAGCTCTCGGAACTGCTTTCCTTTGATGAAAATACCGTTTTTGGCAATCAGGCGCCCCTTTATTTTGATGCCTGTCTGAAGGAATTGTATCCTACCATTAAATTTGGGGCAACGGCATATTTGATTCCCAGAAATCTATTTTCCATGCCTGTTGCGTTAGTGGAATATCTGAACACTCATAAAATCAACACCATATGCTGGGTGGTTTCCGCCCTGACCATGGTGAGCGCTTTTGACACCTTTTCCATTGTGAAGCCCGAGTATCTGCACACCGTGGCCTTTGGAAGCGAGGTATTTCCCATAAAGCAGTTCAGAATCTGGCGAAAGGCTCTGCCGGATGCCACCTTTACGAATTTATATGGACCTACGGAAGGCACGGGAATGTGCTGTTATTACAGGGTGGAGCGCGAATTTGCGGATGATGAGGTAATTCCCATTGGACGTCCTTTCCCCAACCGTGAGATTTTGCTTTTGACGGAGGACGGAAAGCAGGCGGAGAAAGGCGGGGATGGTGAAATCTGTATCAGGGGGACATCCCTTACCTTGGGCTATTATAACGACCCGGTCCGCACCGGTGAAGCCTTTGTACAAAATCCCTTAAATACGGCTTATCCGGAGCTGATTTATAAGACCGGGGATATCGGGCGGTACAACGAGGCCGGGGAGCTTATCTTTGTTTCTCGTAAGGATTATCAGATTAAGCATATGGGACACCGCATTGAGCTGGGTGAAATCGAAGTAAATGTGGACATGCTTGAGGGCATCCATATGGCAGCCTGCATTTATGACACCAAGAAGGTAAAAATTGTATTGTATTTTGTGGGGGAAATGTCAGAGAAAGAGCTTCTGGCAATCTTAAAGACGAAATTGCCTAGATATATGCTCCCCAATAAGATTATTCGATTGGAGCAGATGCCTTTTACGGCAAACGGAAAAATAGACAGGGTAACGCTGAAAAAGAATTATGAGAATGCTTAAAATAATTAAGGAGAAGGAAAATGGAAGAATTATTGAAGATTTTGAGTGATTTGCATCCGGATGTAGATTTTGAGACAGAGGACAGGCTGATTGACGACATGATTCTGGACTCTCTGGATATTGTCAATCTGATTACGGAAATCAGTGACACATTTGATGTGACTATCACTGCAAAGGACATTGTTCCTGAAAACTTTAATTCAGCAGAAGCGCTTTATGCGTTAATTCAAGAGCTGGAAGATGAATAAATGAACGAGTGTGCTGTCTCATTGACATTCCGCCAACTCTCCTTGCCTAATTTCCCATCGGACAGCGTTGTTTTCGGTCAACGATGCCACCGCATCGCCTCCCTCAAACGCCTTGCTGATGAAAAATTATTCTGCGGAGTTTTGCCAGATGTCAATGAGACAGTACACTGGGCAGAGGTTCAAGGAGTTAGCATATGCTCTTTACATCATATGAATTTTTGGGTTTTATTGCGGTCTTGTTTTTGGTCTATTATCTGGTGCCGAAAAAATGCCAATGGCCGCTTTTGCTCGTGGCAAGCTATCTCTTTTATTTTATAGCGGGAGCAGATTATCTGGTTTATATCGTGGCGACAACGGTCACGACTTATTTTGCTGCCCTGAGAATAGAAAAGAATGCCGGCAGGCAGAGCGCCTATTTAAAAGAACATAAGGCAGAAATGTCAAAGGAAGAAAAATCAGCCTATAAGAACAGTCAGAAGCGTATCCGCATCAGGTGGGCGGCTGCCTGCATTCTTATCAATCTGGGAATTCTTGCGCTGGTAAAGTACTCCAATTTCTTTATTTCCAATGTGAATCAAATATGGAATGCCTTTGGGCAGGAGGGACAGATTTCTTTTCTGGATTTGGCGCTGCCCATGGGGATTTCCTTTTATACTTTTCAGGCTGTGGGTTATCTGGTGGATGTATACCGGGGCACGGTGCCCGCAGAAAAAAATCTCTTTAAGCTGGCTTTGTTTATATCCTTTTTCCCGCTGTTAATTCAGGGACCTATCAGCCGATTCGGGGATTTGGCAAAATCTCTTTATGAAAAGCATTCTTTTGAGGGCAAAACCGTTGCCTATGGCTTACAGCGCATTCTCTGGGGCTATTTTAAGAAGCTGGTCATTGCGGACAGAGTATTTTCCGGAGTCAGTACCATTATCGGAGAACCATCGGCTTATCAGGGTGCCTATGTATTTGTGGGGATGTTATTCTATACCCTGCAGCTGTATGCGGATTTCACTGGAGGAATCGATATCACCATCGGCATTGCGCAGGTTATGGGCATTACCGTGCAGGAAAACTTTAATCGTCCGTATTTTTCAAAATCCCTTAAGGAATATTGGCGTAGATGGCATATTTCCATGTGTTCGTGGTTTAGGGATTATGTCTTTTATCCCGTGTCCACCTGTAAGCCCATGCAGAAATTTACCAAATTCTCCCGCAGGACTTTGGGGGAGGCGGTGGGCAGGCGGCTTCCCATGTATCTGTCCTCTTTTGTAGTCTGGTTTGCCACAGGAATCTGGCATGGGGCAAGCTGGAATTTTATCGTATGGGGTCTGGCCAATTGGCTAATCCTTATGGTTTCCGAGGAATTTGAGCCTCTCTACGCGAAATTCCACAAGCGTTTTGCCTTTGCAGAAACAAGGGGATATCAGGTATTTCAGATAGGCCGTACGTTTCTGCTGATATGCGCCTTAAATATTTTTGACTGTTATGCATCCCTGGCAGAGACTTTTCAGGCATTTGTCTCCCTTTTTACGGTGGCAAACTTTTCTATTTTGTGGGACGGCTCCCTTTTGAATCTGGGATTGACGGCGCTTGACTATGGCCTTCTTGCCGCAGGAGTGGTTATACTTCTTTTGGTGAGCTTATGCCAGAGAAATGGCAGTATAAGGGATAAAATTGCAAAATACCCTTACCCGGTGCGATTTGCGGTGTGGTACGGATTGTTTTTAATCGTGCTTTTGACAGGCGCTTATGGAATCGGATATGATGCCAGCCAGTTTATATATAATCGGTTTTAGGGAAGTAAGAGAGACACAAACCGCGCAGAAATGGAGTAAATGATGGAACACGCAAAAAAACAAAAACTGCAGACTTTTATCAAGATAACCCTGTCGGCGCTGATTGTGCTGGTAAGTCTGTATCTGCTGCAAAGACTTCTGGTGCCAAAGTATGTGGACGGCATTGTAGAGGGAGCGTTTGTGGCGGAGTATTACAAAGAAGAAAAAGATTTTGATGTTATCTTTATCGGAGACTGTGAAGTTTATGAAAATTTTTCTCCTGTGGTGCTCTGGGAGGAATACGGCATTAACAGTTATATCAGGGGCAGCGCTGAGCAGTATATCTGGCAGTCCTATTATCTGCTGGAGGATACCCTGCGGTATGAGACGCCNAAGGCTGTAATCTTCAATATTNAGTCCCTGCNGNTTGACAAATCCCAGAATGAAGCCTATAACCGCATGACTTTGGAGGGCATGGAATGGTCTTCTTCCAAGGTGAATGCCATCAAGGCCTCCATGAAGGAGAATGAAAATTTCTTGGACTATGTGTTTCCCATTCTGCGGTATCACAGCAGATGGAGTGAGCTTACCAAGACAGATGTGCAGTATATGTTTGATACAAAGCCGGTATCCCATAACGGCTACTATATGCGGGTGGATGTAAAGCCTGCGGAAAATGTGCCTTCGGGCAGAATTTTGAGTGATTACAGCTTTGGAGAAAACGCATGGAAGTATCTGGATATGATGACAGCGCTCTGCAAAGAGAAGGGCATCAGACTGATTCTCATCAAGGCCCCCAGCCTTTATCCTTATTGGTATGACGAGTGGGAGGCTCAAGTGGAGGATTATGCCGAAAAAAACGGTTTGACTTATATTAATTTTCTGGAGATTGGGGATGAGACGGGAATTGACTACAATACCGATACTTATGATGCAGGTCTCCACATGAACCTTTCTGGTGCGGAAAAACTTTCCCGGTGGCTGGGGCGGATGCTGACCGAGCAGGTGGAAGGGATTCACAACAGACAGAATGAAGAGACCTTATCTGCAATCTGGGAAGAAAAGATTGCAGCATACGAGGCGGAGAAGCAGGAGCAGTATATACGCTATGGCATTAAGGAGTAAACGCCGCCTGAGAACTTTCGATTTTCAACAGTTGTGAGATTAGGCAGTATGGCGCAGGAACGCAGCACAAGAAGCGCAACGCAAAAAGTGCAGCGCAAAAAGCGCAGAAACGAGGATGAGTATGTGCGGAATATGTGGTTTTTTTGATATGCAGGGGCAGGGGCTTCCAAAGGAAGCAGACAGCATTATGGAAAATATGCTGAATGCTATCAAACATAGGGGACCAGACGGAAGTAAAGCATTAATGCTGGAAAAGGCGGCTTTGGGCTTTAACAGGCTTAGTTTCATTGATTTGGACGGCGGTATGCAGCCCATCCAAAACGAAGACAAAACCATATCCATGATATGTAACGGAGAAATTTATAATTTTAAGGAGCTTCGTGAGGAATTGATGGCAAAAGGACATATTTTCCGCACCAAGACGGATGTGGAGGTGATTCTGCATCTGTATGAGGAATGTGGAATGGATTTTCCGAAGCAGCTGAATGGTCAGTTTGCCATTGCCCTGTATGATGAGAAAATCGGACAGCTTCTCTTAGTCAGGGATCAGATTGGGATATGTCCCTTGTTTTATACCATTGCCGGAGGACATATGGTATTTGCCTCGGAAATCAAGGCGATTTTGGAATATCCCGGCGTGGAGAGAAAGCTGAATTTAAAGGCGGTAGACCAATTGATGAACTATCCGGGCGTGGTTTCGCCAATGACATTTTTTAAAGGGGTATATTCCTTGAGAAGCGGGCATATGCTTCAAATCATGCAGGGACAGGAACCAAAGGATATTGAATATTGGGATATGATTTATCGCAATGAGGAAGAGGATAAGGGCGAGGCCTATTATGTGGAGAGGCTGCGGGAAATGCTGAAAACTGCCATATCCAGAAGGCTGGTTGCGGATGTGCCCATTGGATTTTATATTTCCGGAGGATTGGACAGCTCGGTAGTGGCGTGCTATATCGGAAAGTATCTTTTGAACAGTTATTATTCTTTTTCCGCAGAGATTGGGGAAGGGGAGCTGGATGAAAGCCGTTTCCAGAAGATTATCCGAGATTATGTGAAATCGGAACATTACAGTACCAAGGTTGCGGAGGAGGAAATCTGGAATAATCTGTGGAAGGTGATTTATCATGCGGAATCAGCGGTGAAAGAAAGCTATGATGTGGCGGCTTATTTGTTGTCTGAGCTGGTGAGCGGCTCACAGGCAAAAGCCGTTCTGACAGGGCAGGGTTCCGATGAATTTTTCTGCGGTTATGCAGGGTATATGGTGGATCTTTTCAGAAATATGCAAAAAGGGCAGATGTCTGCCGAGGAATGTGAGGTCAATGAGCGTCTGTGGGGGGACCCCTATTTCCGCTATGAGCGTATTCATCCGGAAATCCGAAAGATTCACACTCAGATTTACAGTGAGAATGTCAGGGGAGAAATTGAGCAATTTTCCGCCTTTGCAACTAGTCCCATCAATGTGGAGAGGGTAAAAGGCTTAAGCTCCCAGAAGAGAAGATCCTATATCGATTATAAGCTGAGGTTGTCGGACCATCTTTTGATTGAGCATGGGGATCATATGTTNTTCTCCCACTCCNTNGANGGANGGCNTCCTTTTNTGGNTGCAGANNNTCTTTCTTNTGTGGCGGAAATTCNTGATAAATATNAACTTAACGGCACCAATGNNAAATATATNCTNAAAAAAGCCGGAGAGGGGATTGTGCCGGAGGAAATTTTAAAGCGCAGGAAATTTCCCTTTCAGGCTCCGGGTATGTCCGCCATGGTGAAGCGTTCCGGCGGCAAGCTGGAATTTCTGGAGGATTCCCTCATCAAAAAATATGATATTTTTGATGTAGGTTATGTAAATGAGATGAAAAAAGTTTACAGTCAGAGTGACTTTAAGCTTATGGGGGCCTATGAGATTGATTATTTATTGATTGTCATGACCGTTACCATGCTGTGCGAGCGATTTTCGCTTTCTATATAGGAGGGTAAGATGTTATATATTGGAATTGATTTGGGCACATCGGCAGTAAAGCTTTTATTGATGGACAGCGAAGGGAAAATATGCAATATTGTATCGAAGGAATATTCCCTGTCCTTTCCCAAGCCGGGATGGTCGGAACAAAATCCTGGGGATTGGTATGAGCAGACCATGGAAGGAATGNAGGAGCTGTTAAAGGATGCCGACAAGACTCAGGTAGCAGGCATCAGCTTTGGCGGACAGANGCATGNACTTGTGATTCTGGATGAGGANGATAAGGTGATNCGTCCCGCCATTCTCTGGAATGACGGAANGACCGTANAGGAGTGCGAATATCTCAATCAGACCATAGGCAGGGAAAAACTCTCTCAGTACACGGCAAACATTGCTTTTGCAGGGTTTACCGCACCCAAGCTTCTCTGGGTGAAAGAGAATGAGCCGGAGAATTTTGCCCGTATCCGTAAAATTATGCTCCCCAAGGATTACATAGCTTACAGGCTCACGGGAGTACATTGCACGGATGCTTCCGATGCCTCCGGTATGCTGTTGTTTGATGTAAAAGAGCGAAAGTGGTCTAAGGAGATGTGTGAAATCTGCGGCATTTCAGAAAAGCAGCTGCCCAAGTGTTTTGAAAGTTACGAAAAGGTGGGGACGGTGCTTCCCGAAATTGCGGCGGAGCTTGGAATTTCCGATAAAACAGTGGGGGCGGCATGCCCAGGAGAAAATGCGGCTGCGGCAGTGGGAACCGGTACGGTTGGTCCTCACAGATGCAATATTTCTCTGGGAACC
>WFLX010242637.1_pt1 | contig 33030 bp, 29 predicted proteins | sample 4967041 | NCBI WGS metagenome assembly WFLX01 (sample SAMN12857096, study PRJNA449069) | gut metagenome | isolation source: stool from male and female vole | host: Microtus ochrogaster | place: USA:Florida | collected 2017
CAGGTTGAGAAAGCAGCATGGATATTAAAATGAAAAGAGATAAGAAAAACAATAAAAATGCACAAAATAAAGAAATCATGGATTTAGATACGGAAGTTCTGGAATGGAACGAGTCCGGATCGGAAGACGATGCATACCGGAATGATGAATCAGATAACGGTTATGCCAATGATTGGGAATCAGATAACGGTTATGACGACAGGAGAAAAATAAAGTTTGGCATTGCAGCGGCGGGAACGGCAGTCGTAATTGTATTGATTATAGTAACTGTTTTCCTGCTAAAAGGCATCGAAAGCCCGCGTGAAAATATGCAGTTGCAGGTTGATATGATTCAAAATGCAGAATCCATATTTTCAGACGAAGCGGGAGCATATAATACGGAAGCAGCCTTAGGGAATAACGATTTAGAGGCGGGAGCAGATAAACAAAATGCAGAATCAGGCTCAGATGCAGGTTCTGAGATGCAGGCGGAAGTTTCCATAGGCGCATTGGATGATGCTCAGGATCCACAGAACGCAGATGCTGCAGGCAATGAAAGAAACGGTGCGGAAGTGACTGTAGCAGCAATTAACGCGAATGAAATTTCAGGTGTCACTATAGGAATAGATGTCTCTAAATATCAAGGAACCATTGACTGGAACATGGTTAGGGAGTCAGGCGTGGAATTTGCCATGATCCGCGTGGGCTACAGGGCTAAATCCACCGGTGAGATTTTCGAAGATCCTACTGCCAGATATAATCTGCAGGAGGCACAAGCGGCAGGAATCAAGATAGGAGCTTACTTCTTTTCTTCGGCTGTCACAAAAGAAGAGGCCAGGGAGGAAGCCGCATTTACCATGAATATCATAGCCAAATACAGGATTACATACCCTGTGGCTTATAACTGCGAGGATTTTCTGTCAACGGACAGCAGACAGTATGGTCTGGATGCCTCTGCGCGGACAGAGCTTGCCTGCGCATTTCTTGATGAAATATCAGCGGCGGGATATACCCCTATGTTCTATGCCTCCAAAGGAGAACTTGAAGGCAATGCACAGTGGAATACGGATACTCTTTCCTCAAGATACAAAATATGGGTAGCGCAGTATCCGGAGCAGCCTTATCCACAGACCAATGCGTCCAGTTATACGGGGACTCATGCCATGTGGCAGTATACCGGCCAGGGAATTGTGGCAGGAATATCTAAAAAAACAGATGTTAATGTTGCTTATTTTGGATATTTGCAGGAGGCGGAGGCAAAAGACGATACGCCGCCGGAAACGGTGGAAGCCAATCCTGAGGTGGGAATCATATTTACGGAAGTAAACGAGACGGTAACAGCTAAGCAGGAGACCAATCTGCGCTCCGAGCCAAGTACGTTGAATGACGCTTCTATTGTGACTACACTTATGCATGGAGATACTGCAACACGAACCGGTATCGGGCATAACGGTTGGTCAAGAGTAATATATAACGGGCAGACCTTGTATGCAGTAACCAGCTACCTGACCACCGACATGGCAGATATCGGGCAGCAGGCACCGCCGCAGGGACCTGTTTACACGCCGGTATCTGAGCAGGTAACCGCCAAGATCGAGACGAACCTAAGAACTGAGCCAAGCACTGCAAATGAAGACACCGTAGTAGGAGTTCTGCACAACGGAGAATACCTTATTAGAACTGCCATAGGCGATAACGGCTGGTCACAGTTAGATTATAATGGGGTGACGGTATATGCAGTCAGCAGCTATTTAATTGTTCAATAGCAGATTTGTAAAATCTGTAAATTTTAATAGAAGATATGATTTCCTATCTGTAATCCTTCCAGTCCCGGTATCGGAGTTCTGAAATATACCCTGTTGCCTACATTGGTGGCGCCCGCCATCGCCTCATCCGCCGCGCGGTAACACGCTTCCGTCGCGCGGTTCTCCGCCAGGGCAAGCGCAAGACGCCCGTTTCTTACCGGCGAGAACTGTTTATACTGATAGATCACGCCCGTAATAGTGTTAGGATAAACTGAGCTGCACACACGGTTGATTACGACTGCGCCGACTGCAACCTTCCCTTCATATGGTTCCGCACCCGCTTCACAATAGATCAGATTGGCAAGCAGATATCTGTCGCCTTCTTCAAATGTAACCTGTGAAAGATCCCTACGCGCAGACTGCGCCGCCAGCTGGGATAATCTTAATTCTTCCTCATACTGCGCCTTAATCTGTTCATATTCTGCCGCCGCCGCTGCTGCCGCCGCCTCCGCCGCGTTACATTGTTCTTCATATGCCGCCGCCGCTGCTGCCACATCTTCTATCTGATCCGCCGTTGCCGCGATATTATTTGCCGTTTCCCTGATCATTCCATTGACCGAAGCCTGTTCCGCTACCATATCTTCCCGCAGTTCCTGCAATTCTTGCATCTCCTGCTGAAGCGCTGCCTCCTGTTCGGTGATCTGCTGCTCCAAAGCAATGTATTCCTCCAGCTTCATTCTGTCATACTCTGAAAGCTGTTCTATATAGTCGGCATAATTCAACATTTCACCAAATGACTGCGCAGAAAACAGGATCTCTGAATAAACGGAGCTGCTCCTCTCATAAAGAAACTGTATCCTATCCTTCATGCTTTCATACTGTTCTTCCCTTGCCAGTGCCGCCGCTTCCAGCTCCGCCTGCGTCTGCGCGATCTCCAATTCTTTCAGAGCGATCTTACTCTCCAATACCGCCAGCCTGTCCGCTACTGCCTGAAGATTCGTATTCAGGATCTGCATCTGTCCCTGATATGTATTTCTGACGCCTTCCAGATTGGCAAGATTAGCCTCTGTCTGTGCAAGCGTCGCCTCTGCTGCCGCAAGCTCCTCTTCCCGTCGTTTCTTTTCTTCTTCTGCTGCCTCCATCTGCTCTCTTGTGTCATCCAAAGAAGATCCTGTGGCGGAAGACGGAAAATTAATGCACAATAATGCCATCACCACAAATATAAACGCGGCTTTTATTCTATTGAAATATTTTCCACATATTTGCTCTTTCTTCATTCTTCTTTTTCCTCTTAGCAGAAAAACATTCCGGCAAACCTTATCAGCTCAATACAGTATTCCTTTCAACAAAGCTTATTCCTTAATACAATCTCCATCCCTGCAGATCCTACAGTTCCATAACAACCTTCCTTCCGGTAGGCTGATACTGATAATATTCTACCCCTGCCGCGTCAAACAGACGCTTAGATGCCGTATTGGAATCCATGCCGTTATATTTATCAGACTGATAGATCACCGTCCTGATACCCGCCTGAATAATCGCTTTGGCACACTCGTTACAGGGAAACAGCGACACATAAAGCTTTGTGCCGTCAAGGGATCCTCCCCTGTAATTTAAAATCGCATTTAATTCACTATGGGTTACAAACGGATACTTTGTCTCCAGCATTTCCCCTTCTCTCTCCCATGGGAAATCATCATCACTGCAGCCGTTCGGAAGACCATTGTAACCCATGGAAAGTATCTTATTATCTTTGCTGACAATACACGCGCCGACCTGCGTATTCGGATCCTTGGAACGCATACCGGCAAGTACGGATACCCCCATAAAATATTCATCCCACGAGATATAATCCTTCCTTTTTGTTATCTTCATAATCCTTCAATCTCCATCTGGCTGATGCGGCGCATATGTTTTTCCTCGCCGGGAAACTCTGTCGTCAAAAAAATCTCCGTAATTTTAAGCGCCATATCTTCATCAATTTCCTTAGCCCCCATGGCAAGCATATTGGCATCGTTATGAAGCCTCGTCATCGTCGCCGTATGCTCATTATGGCAAAGCGCACATCGGATGCCTTTTACTTTATTTGCCACGATACTGACGCCGATCCCGGTAGTACAGATGACGATCCCTTTCTCAGCCTCCCCGCCGGCAACCATCAATGCCGCCTTTCTGGCATATTCCGGATAATCGCAGGATTCCTTGGAATAACAGCCGCAGTCCGCCACCTCGTAACCCCTTTCCTCCAGATATTTTTTTACTTTCTCTTTCAGATCATATCCGCCATGATCACAGCCCATAGATATTTTCATACCCGTGTTCTCCTTTTTTATATAAATTTTATGATTAAATTATTTTATAAAATCAGGAAACTCCTATTCTGCCATAACCAACTGTACATATAGGATCTATACCTTTTCAACCGTATATCCCGCCGCCTTCAACAGACGGTTCATCACTGCCTGCCCGAAGCCATCCGGCGAAAAGCCTTCGCTGAAGATCGCCGTGACTCCCTCTGCGTCAAATTCCCGCAGGATCCGGTAAAGCCTTCTTGCGATCTCATACTCATCTTCACGGTTTCCTACGCTTTTCTTTACATCCGCCGAAACCCTCTCCCATATCTCATCTGTGATCATCACGCCTGTCCGCTCTCCGCGCAGCCTTGCTTTTTTTACTTCTGCGTTCATCCTCCGTATGACCGCTTCCCGATCCCCCTCAATCAAAAGCATGGAGCCTTTGGGCGCATAATGCCTGTATTTCATCCCCGGCGCTTTGGGAGCCTGTCCCGAATCCTGATCCATCAGCGTAATATCCACATCCACCCTGCCTAACACCCGGTTCAGCATCTCCTGTGTCACATATCCGGGTCTTAAGATCACAGGGATCTTCTCCGTCAGATCCACGATAGTGGATTCCAGACCAATGCCGACATCACCGCCATCCAGGATCATATCGATCCTTCCGTCCATATCCTCGATCACATGAGCCGCGGCAGTCGGACTCGGTCTTCCGGAAAGATTGGCGCTGGGCGCTGCGATATATCCCCCCGCCGCCTTGATCAATGATATTGCCACGGGATGATCCGGCATCCTGACCGCCACCGTATCAAGCCCTCCCGTCGTTTCATAAGGCACCGCGGAGGTTTTTTTTAAGATCATCGTCAACGGACCCGGCCAGAACGCATCCGCCAGTTGTTTTGCCTCATCCGGGATATCCATGCATATCTTTTTGATGCTTGTCCAATTAGCAATATGTATAATCAAGGGATTGTCCGAGGGTCTTCCCTTTGCCGCATAGATCTTTCTGGAAGACGCCGGATTCAATGCATTTCCGCCAAGACCATATACCGTCTCCGTAGGAAAAGCGACCAATCCTCCATCCTTTATTATATCGCCGGCCTGATAAAAAATCTCCCTGCTATCACTTGTTTTTTTTAAATTACTGATTGCTTTCACTATAGTATCCATGTGGGTTCCATATAAATCCTCTATTTAATTGATACCATTCTGTTTTAAGGAAATTTTCGTTTTTTCTATTCAGCGGACTCCATTGCACTCTCCGAAGGTTCCCTTCCAAGATATTCCAGTATCCCGTCCACGATCGCGCCTGTCATCAACCGCTGATAATCTTCCTGCTGCAGCAACGCCGCTTCCCGCCAGTTAGATAAAAATCCGCACTCCACGATCACCGTCGTGACCGGTGTCTTCTTCAGCAGAAAATAACTGGTGTTTCCCTTTGCCTGCCTATGATTACCATCATCCGCAGCCAGGATCAGCTGCCTCTGTATACATTCCGCCAGCAGTCTGGCTTCCTCACTTGTCTCATAGTAAAATACCTGTGCGCCGCATACAGATTCCTGCGGATAACTGTTCTGATGGATACTGATCACCATCAGGGGTTCTTCCTCTGCAATCAGCCTGATTCTGTTTTGGAGATCCTGTACCTTGGTAACATCGCCATTCTCATTACCGGAGATAATATCCGACGTTCTGGTCAATATGATATAAAATCCTTCCGCTTCCAGCTGTTCCTTCAGAATATACGCCATCTGCAGATTGATATCTTTTTCCAATGCGCCATTGATGCCTACCTTACCGGGATCGGCGCCGCCATGCCCCGGATCTATGACAATACATTCCTGACCGGGCTGGCGTTCTCCTGCAGTATTGCCGGAAAGAAGCGTTTCCTCTGATCCAGTCCCCGATAAGACACCCGGCTGTCCACTGATATCATCTTCCGGCAGCGACGCAGTACGTCTTGCGTCCGTCATCATTGCTGCCAGCTTAGCCAGGATCAGCATACCGATCACCAGTAAGACACCCATCATGATTTTGATCCACTGATTTTGTTTCTGCGTCATAAGAGTTCTGTCCGATATTTTAAGACTTAGTAAATCTTATGTGTGCAAATCAGCTTATATTCATGATATCTTTCTTTATTACTCCATATAGGAATTGATCACCGACCATACATCCGCGCTTTCCAAGCCCAATTTCCACGCCGCGATGCCCGCGAGATTATAGCTGGACATAATATTCAATTTTACATTCAGGGAATCCGCATTCTCAATCCATACCTCATAAAATGCCGTCCCATCCTGATAGCTTGCATAATACTGACCTGTCTCATCATTCCATTCCGGAGTCAGACTGCGGTTCGCCAGCCATTCCTGCACCGTACTCATGGAATAGGCATCACTGCTCACCTGTACACCCTCAGTCCGCCAGATCCTGGTATAGAACGGAACCGCATTGATCAGCTTATTCTCCGGCGCTCCAAGCGCCACCGCATCCGCAAGACCCTTTTCCACAAAACCGCTGGATGCCACGCTGCCTGATTCCGCGCAACCCGCCCAATGTTCATCATACCCCATCAGGATCACATAATCCGCGACATAACCCTGCTCCTTCAGATTATAATAACGGTTGCCCTCATTCGGCATATAATTGTCCACGGACAGGATAAGTCCGTTGTTATGAGTCTCTATGGACAGTTCACGCAAAAACTGAACATAATGCGTAGACGACTCTCTGGTAATCTCCTCAAAGTCTATATTGATCCCGTCGATCCCAAGCTCTAACGCATCCTGAATAAGATTTGCAATCAACGCTTTTCTGTTATCTACGGAAGAAAACAATTCGTACTCATCCACATCATACGTCATATCCTCGATCAATGCCCATACCTGCAGCCCCTTTGCATGGGCATTTTCCACATAAGCCTTACTTGCAACGCTGAGATAGCTGCCATCCGTATTATTCAGATAAAACCATGTCGGAGATACGACGTCAATGCCGCTGGTAGATGCATATAATTGATTAAATCCGCTGCCGTCATCCGGCGCAGTGACCTGATGAAATACAATCGTCAGCTTACCTTCCGCGCTGCTTGTCATACGATAGTCCTCCGACGGAACATATGCGCCGCTTACCGGCACTTCTATGATCTCCTCATAGTCCGCCAGCTTATCATTCTCTATATAACCGATAAATCCGTCCTTTGTCAGTACCTTAGTCCATGTCTCCATGATCTCTATGACGGCCACACGGTCACCCTCCGCTACCTGACACAGTACATCGCTCTTGATACCGCCCTGATAACGTACCTGTGTATCTTTTAATACTGTTGTTTCCCTATGCATATCCCACTCCGTGCGCACCCGCATACGATTGGGATCCGGAAAAAATTCATAAGAAAAATCGGCATAATTTTTTACATAATCTGCGGCAATATACAACGTACCTTCCGCATCAAACTGCGCCGCCTTATAATCCAGCGGCTTCCATTCATCATTTACATAATAACCGTTGCTTTCGTCACCGATATTAACAATATCAATTTCATCGGACTTAGTATAATATAAAGCCGTTCCGTCCGCATTGACATAAAAACGATCCGTAAAAAGCTTTTCCACTGTCGTGATAGAAAAATAAACCGTACCATCAATTAATTTTCCTCTGTCGTCTATCCGCTCATCCTGCAGTATGATAGCAATATCGTTCTGTGAAAACAACTGAAAATATTCATTCATATCCGCCATCTGAGTAGAGTAAGAATATTTATCGGGATAGATCAGCGCCAAGAACCATCTGAGTCCTATTTCCTCTCCACCCGCAATGCTTTCCTTGATCCTGCCGCCAAATGCAATCGCGGCAACAATAATAATAAGAACGACTGCCACCAAAACCGAGATGATCTTATTCCTCAATTTTTTCATAGATCTACATGCCTTTCCTTATACAGATATGACTGCTTCCTACAGCAATCGTTCTTATTATATCAGACCACGTTATTTCCGTCATTAACAATTTTGACATTTTAAGGCAATTTTTGTTATTTTTAATCTGAAATGGTCTCCTTGTATCAATAATTTAATGTGAATAGGATTGCCAAAATTGTATATGATTTAAAGTAAGATTTTGAAATCATCCTGCCAAGCAGAGGTAGATCTGTGAAATATCCATGTGTCTGCCTTAAATCATACAAAAAGCTTCACAATAACAGACATATTCGTGATCTTAAGATGTGCCGGATAGTACCAAAAAAATAATGTATTAAATTCGCTTCAGACAAAATTGGGATATAAACCCGACCAGGCATTAAAAGCCTGTACAAACTTACCGTAAATCAAAATTCCGGTAAGAAGATTCGGAACATTCTCCGAAAGATATCATATAGATACAAATAAGATTATGCATGCCTCCAATCCGGTACGGATTCTCCGTATGCACATCTTATGAATCTACATTATAATGACTAGAATGATTAATTGCAAGCAAATTTTTGAAAATAAGTTAATTTTTTCAAAAAACTTTGAAAGTTTTATGAATATGGTAATATGTACTATTGACGAAACAAGTCTGTGTATTTATACTAAAGGTGCAATTAAAATCGAAAAATGATATTTTTTGATATGAATGCGGTGAAAGAAAGGTTCGTGTTATATGAAAATAGAAAAAGTAAATGATAATCAGATCCGCTGCACGCTGACCAGAGAAGATCTTGACGAACGCCAGCTCAAGATCAGCGAGATTGCCTACGGCAGCGAAAAAGCAAAGATGCTGTTTAAGGACATGATGCAGCAGGCGCATTTTGAATATGGTTTTGAAGCAGAGGACATTCCTCTGATGATCGAAGCGATCCCTATGAATACGGGCTGTATCGTATTTATCATCACAAAGGTAGAGGATCCTGAGGAGCTGGATACCCGCTTTTCAAAATTTGCACCGTCCGTCATTGATGACGGTGATTCCGAATATGAGGATTCCGCTTCCTTTGCCAGCACGATTTCGGACATTTTAGACAACCTTCCGGACACACCGGAGGAAACCTTTGATTTGTTCAGAAAGTTAAGCAGCCGTAAGAAAAATACCCAGCAGATGCCTGTCGGCGCTCCGGCGGAGACTAAGTCATCCGAACCTGCAGGATATCCTAACCGCCTGTTTTCTTTCCAGAATCTGAATGCTGCAATTAATGCTGCTATTATTTTAAAGGGTTATCAGGAAGGTGACAGTATTTTATATAAGAATCCCAATAATGGTAAATATTATCTCCTACTTCTCCGGGAATATTACAATACAAAGGATTTTGTAAGAATCTGCAACATTTTGATGGAATATGGCACCCCGGAGCAGGGAACAGCTGCGGTAGAGGCATATATGGAAGAACATTACTCTATCATCATTGCCTATGAAGCGCTGCAGTCTCTGGCAAAGATTGAAGTATAGCATACCATGTCAGCAGGAAATCAAGCGCGAACACAGTGAGCATTTGATTTCACCTGACATGGTAACGAAAGAATCAAATCTGCAAAGCAGATTTTGAGTGCACGGCACGGCAGCCGCTTAGCGGCTGGATTCTTGAGTTTATTTTAAAATACCCATTCATATAGGATTCCATATAGTTCACGCACATAATATGCCGGAAACAGCCATAATGCTGTAGACGCCGGAACAGACGCGGGTTCTAAATCCAGCTCTCCGGCGATGATGGACGCGCGGTATTCATGGTATTCATTGGTCACGATCGCAACCTTTGTGCTTAATCCCTCTTTTTCAATGATCTCCCTGCTAAACGCCATGTTCTCTCTTGTGGAGGTAGACCTGTCTTCAAGATACAGCCGCTCGGACGCTATCCCCTGTTCTGTCAGATAGCGGTACATGCATTCCGCCTCGCTGATATCTTCTCCCGGTCCCTGACCTCCGGATAAGATACAGACTGCATCCGGGTACTCTTTGAGATATTCCTCCGCTGCCTGCAGACGCTCTAATAATGACAGGCTGGCGTATTCGCCATATACCCTGCATCCCAATACAATGACAGTTGCCTCCTCCGCCGGTTTACGGCTGGCAGCGATGATAATATTCGTTGTCAGGATAATCACCAGCGCCAAAATAATACAGGCAATCCCCATCAATATGCTTAATACTGCCTTCCCTGCCTTTTTCTTCCAGAGGTTCGACAAAACGCGGTTACACCATCCCATAAACAGGCCATATCCGGCAACCATCCCAAAGACCATAATCCCGGTTACGGTTCCGATATTCACGATCCTTCCTACGATCACCGGCACCATCAGCCATAAGATCCCCAGACCGCCGATGCCCACGAGAAAAAGCCGCAGAATCACTCTTGCGGCTTTCGAATTGCGAATCTTCTTTTTTTTGTTTGTTGGATTACCTTTGTTTTTTGACATCATATTTTCAACTGTTTTTTTATCTTCTCACTACCACAATTCCTTAAGAATACATATAGATCAGTATAAATACGGCAATCACGCCAAGCGCCACCAATCCAACCTTGATCCAGGAGATCGGTGTCTTTCCGCTGACCTTGCCGGTCTGTCCGTTTACCATAAACTGATAGACCTTATCCTGATACTTAAAAGCGGATATCCATACCGGCAGCAGCAGATACTTATATGTAATATTATTATGTGAGGTGATCAGCCTGTTAACTCTTGCATGAGACGTATGATAACGTGCTCGGATCTTTTCCTTGATCTCACCCTTCAGGAGTGCGTCGATCTTCTGCTTTCCTGTCTCCCATGCATCCTTCATCTTGATCGTATAACGTTCTGCTTTAAAGCCCGCCATATATTCCGGTTTGTACTCTACCGTCAGTTTGGTATCATAGGGCTCCAGACCTGTAATGATCGATCCGCTCTGCTTGGAAGAAGCACATACCAGCATATCGTCAATAAATCTGGAATGATGTCCGTTGGCAGGATGCCAGTTGATTCTTGTATGTGTATTTCCCTTACTGTCACGGTATCGGTGCTCCGTACCATATTCACCCAAAAAATCACTCTCCGTCTGTGAATCAAAGGTCCAGTACGGAATATAGATTCCCGTAAATGCATCCGGCTTCGCGCTTTCCTTTGCCAGCTTCGGACAGAAGAACTTTCTGCCGATCCAGTCCTTAAAACGTTTTGAAGCTGCTGCAGCGTCAAGCTTAAACGGCACGACGCCTCCCGGTGCCATGACCTTCTTGCTGTTCGGATCTTCCATAACCTGATTGGAGCCGCAATATGGACATTCACTGGACATATCGTTGACATCATAGATCGTTTCCGCGCCACAGGACTTACAGATAACACTCTTTGTCGCAACGCCCCAGTCACAGGAAGCCTCTTCCTCCGCAGCATAAAAGTCCAACTCCTCTGCAACGAATTTCTGGTCATTTACTTTGATTTCTTCTTTATGCTCGCAATAAGGGCAGTAAAGCATCCCCTCAGCCGGCGCAAACTGCATAATACCGCCGCAACTGGGACATTTTCTATCCGTCTCCTCACGGGTGACCGCCTGCTCCGGTATCGGCGCCTCTCCTGCCATCGGATCCATGCTTCCATTGTTAAGACCGTTTGTGTCCATACTTACCTCCTTTGTTTTTTATAGTCTTCATTGTCATTTTATGACATCCATTGTCTGCCTTGCAATCGAAAGTTCCTCATTCGTCGGAACGATCATCACCGTCACGCTGCTCTCCGGCTCGGAAACGATCAGATCCTCCCCCCTGATATGCAGCTTCTCATCATTGACCACTACGCCGAGATATTTCAGATATTCACATACGCCTGCCCGTACTGCGTAATTATTTTCCCCGCAGCCTGCTGTAAACGCAATGATATCCACCCCCTGCATTGCCATTGCGTAAGCGCCGATATATTTTGCAACACGGTAGCAATAAGTATCCAACGCCAGCTTCGCATATTCATTGCCGCCCTGTGCCGCCTCGTCCAGATCCCTGAAATCACTGGAAAGATGATTGGAAAGACCAAGCACGCCGGATTTTTTATTTAAGACCGCATTGACCTCTTCCACGGTCAAGCCTTCCTTATTACAGATATATTCGATAATCGCCGGATCTATGTCACCGGAACGCGTTCCCATGATCAATCCCTCTAACGGGGTCATACCCATGCTGGTATCCACACATTCACCGTTCTGTACTGCGGAAATGCTCGCGCCGTTACCCAGATGACAGACAATGATCTTTAGATCTTTTCTGTCCTTGCCGACCAGTTCCGCCGCGTGTTTCGATACAAAATCATGACTGGTTCCATGGAAACCGTACCGCCGCACCTTATATTTTTCGTAATATTCATATGGCAGCGCATACATATATGCTTTCTTTGGCATCGTCTGATGGAACGCCGTATCAAAAACCGCCACCATCGGGGTATCCGGCATGTTGGCTTTACAGGAATTAATACCGATCAGATTCGCGGGATTGTGAAGCGGCGCAAGGGAACTGAGCTCCTCAATATCCCTCTTCACCTCATCGTCGATCAGAACCGCCTTGGTAAACTTTTCTCCGCCATGCACCACACGATGGCCTACCGCGCCGATCTCAGCAAGGGAGCTTACAACGCCATGCTCCTGATCTGTCAATGCCCCGATCACCAATCTGACCGCTTCATTATGATCCGGCATCGCTGCCTCAATCTTGACTTTATCCTTTCCTGCCGGCTGATGTGTCAGGCAGCTTCCCTCAATGCCGATCCTCTCCGCCAGCCCCTTTGCCAGCACTGCCTCCGTTTCGGAATCAATCAGCTGATACTTCAAGGAAGAACTGCCGCAGTTAATCACTAATACATTCATACTAATAACCATGCCTTTCCATATTGTGTTTTACTTACCAATCCCTCCTGCCGCTTTGGCGGCAAAACAGAAATGAAAAATCTTTGATTTTCAATCTAATATGCTTTTCCCCAATAAACCATCTTCTTCGCAGGACGTCCGCAGCATACGCAGTGATCGGAAATCGTCTCCTGCTCAAATGGCATACAGCGGCTGGTTGCCGTGGTATCTTCCTTGATCTTTTCCTCACATTCCAAATCACCGCACCACATCGCCTTTACAAAGCCGGGTTTATTATTGATGATATCGCAGAACTCATCATATTCCTTCGCTTCATACGTGTGTGCCTCCACATGCTTTCTGGCACGCTCCAGCATATCCTTCTGCATCGTCTCTAAGATCTCTTTTACCTTTGTTTCCAGCTCACCTAAAACAACCTCTGTCTTTTCTCTTGTATCACGACGCACCACAATGCATTTACCATTTTCCATATCTTTGGGCCCGATTTCGATACGGACAGGGATCCCTCGCATCTCCTGCTCCGCAAACTTAAAGCCCGGACTCTTATCACTGTCGTCCATCTTTACTTTCAGACCCGCCTTTATAAGACGATCCTTCAGCTCAGCCGCTTTCTCTAATACACCCTCCTTCTTCTGCTGAATCGGGATTACCATTACCTGAGTCGGCGCAATCCGGGGAGGAAGCACCAGACCGGAATCATCCCCATGCACCATGATAATGCCGCCGATGATTCTTGTACTCATGCCCCAGGATGTCTGATGGCAGTATTTTAATGTATTGTCCTTATCCGCATACTGAATACCGAATGCCTTTGCAAATCCGTCGCCGAAATTATGACTGGTGCCGGACTGCAGCGCCTTGCCGTCGTGCATCAGCGCTTCAATCGTATAGGTAGCCTCTGCCCCTGCAAATTTCTCCTTATCCGTCTTACGACCCTTGATTACGGGGATCGCCAGATATTCCTCACAGAAATCCGCATAGACATTCAGCATCCGGATCGTCCGCTCTTCCGCGTCCTCCGCCGTTGCATGTACCGTATGACCTTCCTGCCATAAAAATTCACGGCTTCTTAAAAACGGTCTTGTGGTTTTCTCCCAACGCACTACGGAACACCACTGATTATAGCATTTTGGCAGATCCCTGTAAGAATGTACATCATCCTTATAAAAATCGCAGAACAGCGTCTCCGAGGTCGGTCTGACACAAAGCCGCTCCTGCAAAGGTTCCAATCCGCCATGGGTTACCCAGGCAACCTCCGGCGCAAATCCTTCCACATGATCTTTTTCCTTCTGTAAAAGGCTTTCCGGGATAAACATGGGCATATAGACATTCTCTACGCCTGTTTCCTTGAACTTCGCGTCCAGCTCCTTTTGTATATTCTCCCACAGCGCGTATCCCGCCGGTTTAATGACCATACAACCCTTCACGCTTGCATAATCAATCAGCTCTGCCTTTTTCACTACATCAGTATACCACTGTGCAAAATCCTCTTCCATGGAAGTGATCGCTTCCACCAGTTTCTTATTCTCTGCCATGATCGTTCTCCATTCGTTATTCCATATCCTAATGCCTTTTCGCTCAAATAAGCACAAGCACCCTTACTTTAAAAGTTTATGGTTTTCCGCATGGTTTGTCAACATTATTCCGGATATTTATTTGCCAATATTTTTTGTTTCATTTATTGTAATGCCGATATGTGATAATGATTTCCTTATAAAGCAAAAATGACAATGGGCCAAGGATCACCCCGCCCAGCCCGTACAGCTTGATACCTGTATATATGGAAATCAAAATGGCAATGGGGTAAATTCCCGTATTTTTACCAATCAAGCGGGGCTCCATAAGCTCTCTTGTTACCAAACACAAAAGATAAATACCTGCGCAGATCAGCGCCTTCCAATATTCTGCATTGAGAAGATACCATACTGCCATCGGTCCCAGTATGATCCCCGTGCCGATAAACGGCAGCGCGTCTAAGAACGCTGTGATCAGCGCCGTCTGAAACGGATGCTGCAGCCTTAACAGAAGATACCCCAGCAGACAGATCCCCGCGATCGCCAGATAGATGATCCCCTGCGCTTTGACATAACCCACCAGCATACGCCCTATCTTATCAAAGATATCTATTACAACCGACATTTCCTCCATCTTATGCAGCGCACGCTTGATCGTCTCGTAATCTTTTGCCAGCAGGACTGCAGCCAGCGAAGCAATCAAAAGCGTTACAACAAGGTTGATGATCCAACGCACCGACTTGACGGAGCTTGTCATTACTTTCGGGATCAGGGTGTTCTGCAGATCGGTGATCATAACAGCCCCCCGTTCTTTTACCATCGACGTGACCACGCCCCTCTGCATGCCGGTATGTTCCTCTATTATTTCACATCCATCGCATACGATATCCGTAAGCTGCCCCCAGATGGCATTACCGTTTTGAAAGATGCCCGCAAGATTGCTAAGCAGCCACACGAGCACCATCCATACGAGCAGCAGCAGAAAAAATACGATCAGTATCAGAAGACCGCCGGTCAGTATTCCCTTTCCGATGTGAAGCTTATGATTGATCTTATGGATGACGGAAGCAGACGGGATGACCACCAGCGCTGCCAATACAAGCGGAAGTATCAATGGGAGAAGATATTTGAATGAGAACCAGATGGCGACAGCCGTGATGATATATACCGGATATTTTTTTCCTGCGGCCTTTTTGTTATCTTTTTCATTTTCCATACTGTTAGTATGAACACTTTATGACGGAAAATACCGGCACTTCACACCAATATGGATTACATACCCTGTATCGAAAATGTCATCCGTCTGCCGCTGACCGGATGGGTAAATTCCAGCTGCACCGCCTTTAACAAGACTGCTTTGATGTTATTTTTCTGATTGTATTCCGCCGACTTTTCGGAAGCATATTTTGCATCTCCGATCAGCGGATATCCGGCGTGGGAAAACTGCACCCTTATCTGATGATGCCTGCCGGTAAACAGCCGGATCTCCAGAAGATCCGTTTCCTCCTGCCGTTCCAATACTTTATATGTCAGATATGACCATTTTGGAGATTCCTTGTTTGTGTTCCCTCTGTCTTGATGCTTCCGGCCATCCTGCATTGGTTCTGCAGGTGCGTCTTCCACGCCTTCAGACATACTGGCAACATGCGATGTGTTTGTCTTCGCGTCCTTCACCAGATAATCCTGAAGCGCACCGGACGTCTCTGGCAGATGACCATATACCTTTGCATGATATATCTTCTTCATGATATTTTCGGATGCTTTCTGTACCTGCTCCGCACATACTGTCTGAACGGGCATGACTGTCTGCCCTTTGCGCGGAATAGAAATGGAAGCGGCTGTCTGCCCTTCGTGCAGGACAGGGATGGAAGCGGCTGTCTGCTTTGACAGTTCCGCCGCAGCCTTCGCCGTTTTAGCAAATACAATAATTCCCTCCACCGGCTGANCCAGNCGGTGGNCGATGCCGNGATANGGCNGCTTTAAATATCGTTTTAATTCACTGACCATATCCATGCTGCCGATTCCCGCCGACTGCACCGCAATTCCGACAGGCTTGTGGCATACAATGATATCCCGGTCTTCATATAATATCTTCGTTTTCATATTTCTATTATGCCTTAAACCGATACCCGACCCCCCAGATCGTTTCGATATACTGCACTTTTGAAGAGTCCTTTTCCAGCTTTTCACGAATCTTTTTGATATGTACCGTCACTGTGGCAATATCGCCAACAGATTCCATGTCCCAGATCTTGCGGAACAATTCCTCTTTGCTATATACATGATTAGGATTCTCTGCCAGAAAGGCCAGCAGATCAAATTCCTTCGTTGTGAAATTCTTTTCTTTATTGTCCAGAAATACCCTGCGCGCCGTCTTATCGATACGGAGCTTGCGGACTTCAATAATATTATTTTCTTCCCGCTTTCCTACCAGCCGCTCAAAGCAGGCAATGTGCGCTTTCACCCTTGCCACCAGCTCATTCGGACTGAAGGGTTTGACCACATAATCGTCCGCGCCCAGACCCAGTCCCCGGACGATATCTATTTCATTCTTTCTTTCAGAAACGATGATAATAGGAATATTTTTCTTTTCGCGGAGCTTTTTACATATTTCAAATCCATCCATGACCGGCAGCCCGATATCCAGAATCACAAGATCATAATTGCCATTTAACGCTTCCTCCAGCCCCTTATCTCCGGAAGCTTCTACAGCGACTTGAAAATCGCTCATTTCCAGATAGTCTTTTTCCAGATCTGCCAGCATGGCTTCATCTTCAATAATCAGTATCTTACTCATAACCCTTATCCCCATATATACTTCTTTTATTTACCAGACCGGTATTATCTTTTATGCTATAATAAGATATTATAACACTATCTGTAGAATCAGAAAAGATGTAAAATATATTTTTTTTATGTTTCTTTTAGAATAAATTTATAATTATAAAGATGTTCACGCCCGATTATCCGTCGTATACGCTCTGACACGGAAATCAATTCCCATTTCGTCGGCAATTTTCCTGCAAGCCACAATATCCTCCTGGGAGATTACATCCACCACAGTAAATATTGTTTTGGAAAATACTTTTTTTGCATCCTCTGCAAATTGAAGCATGCTTTCATAAGCGTTTTCAAATGTGGGATGGACAATCTCCTGATATTTCTCCTTTGTAGGTGCATTTAAACTGATGGATATTGTATCAATATGTTCTGCCAAAAGCTTCGCAGTAGCCTTTCCGTTGATTCGGTCAGAAAGTCCATTAGTATTGAGCCTTAATGAAATTCCCGGAATCTTTTCTTTGATATACGCTGCTGACATAAGAAGATTGTCCAGCGCATATGTGGGCTCTCCATATCCGCAAAAAATCAGTTCCTGATACGGCGAAAATTGAAATCCGTCAATTTCCTCTTTTATCTCTGCCCATGTCGGTTCCTGCTCGTGCCACAATGTTCTGGCCGAACCCACCCCATCCTCGTTTTTACGAATGCAAAAGCCGCAGCTTAAGCAGCATCGGTTAGTCAGATTGGCATATAATTTTCCACCATACATATATAAAATATCTGCCATCACTTACCTCATTTCCTCATGACNTTTTGTTCTTTTCAAGTTTGTGAATGTCGTTTATTTCACATCATTTTCTCCAGATATGATATCTGCATAAATGCCCTTACAAGCTTTTAACAAATCAGAAGGCGCCAGCTCGATCTGCATGCCAAGACGACCGCCGCTGACGATCATCTGCGGCAACGCCTCTGCTGATGCNTCAATCCTTGTGACAAACAGCTTCTTCATACCAACTGCCGTACATCCGCCTCTGATATATCCCGTGATACTGTTGATCTCTTTCACCGGAATCATGGCAACTGATTTTTCACCCACCGACTTTGCCGCTTTTTTTAGATCCAGCTCCTTTGCAATCGGTATCACAAAAACATAATATTCCTTACTATGCCCCTGTGTAACAAGTGTCTTATATACTTTCTCAAAAGGCAGTCCCAGCTGCTCCGCGATCTTCAGCGCATCAACAAATTCATCACATTTGTAAGTATACGTCTTATATGAGATCTTCATGGAATCCAGAATACGCATGGCGTTGGTCTTTGCTTCCTTATTCTTAGCCATCCCTGCAGCTTCCTCACTCTTTTTTCTTTATAAACACCCACTTCTGCTGTATCTTGTAACTAAGAAAGAACAAAATGGAATCAATGATGATCTTGATGATGCCTTCATGAATCATCGGCAGCAGATAAGCAAGTCCCGTGACGATCCCCGCAGAGCAAGCCATCTGTATCAGCCAGACGATAAAATATCTCGGTCCGCTATCCACTGCCCTGGCTTTCGATTTAAAGACCCAGCGGTTCATATAAAAGTTAAATATCCCGGAACAGATACGTGCGATCACTGTCGCCGTCACGATGTAATACGCCGGGATCATTGTCTTCAAACGTGAAGAAAGCAGCAAAAACAGCAGCATATCCAAAAGGCACGATCCCAGTGAGGAGATACAGAATTTGAAAAACACTTTATAAATCTTGATGGAGTCCTTGATCGGATTAAAATGCGAGCTTGCATTGTCATCANTATAGATAACTTCGATCGGAACCTCTGTCCATGTAACATTTAATTCNTTCANACGAAAGATACTGTTCATCTCATACTCATACCGGTCGCCCTCCACCTTCAGCATCTCGCTTAAAATGGAAAACGGCATTACCCGCAGCCCCGTCTGCGTATCGGATAATGAGATATCGCAGAAAAATTTCATCAGTCTGCTTGTCAGCCGGTTGCCAAATCTGCTTCTGGGAGGGATCTTGGTATCTCCCTCAAAATCACGGCATCCCATAATCACCTTCTGCGGTTCTTTCATAAATGCCTCACAGCAACGCTTCACATCCTCCGGCGTATGCTGTCCGTCCGCATCTATGGTCACGACGCCCGCCGCGTCCGTAAAATGCTCCAATACATAAGCAAATCCCGTCCGAAGCGCGCAACCCTTGCCACGGTTGACTTCATGCTCAAGTACCGTCGCTTTTTTCTTTGCCTGCTCAAACAGGTGCGCATACTTCTCTCCCGAACCATCATTTACTACAAGGATATATTTATACTGTTCCGCGATCTGATCAAGCNAATCGATCATCTTTTCATCCGGACAANACGCCGGAATCAATACCACGNCTGNATGATTCTNTTCCACCTGTANCCNCCAATATTTGCAATGATCATATCTCTTCTTCCTGNNGCGATGTCNTCTTTGTAACCTGCACTTCTTCCTCGTAACATGCAAATATATGATCCACATCTTCCTTCTTCAGCTTCGGCGTGATCAGGCTGACAACCGGGACGATGATCAGTCCGCCGACCATGGCAACCGCGCCGCAGTTAATAGGGGAAGCAATAAATTTTAAGTAAATATTGGATACGGTCAATCCTACCGCAAAGATGAAATTGACCCATACTGCCAGCTTTGTGGTCCCCTTCCAGAACAGACCATACATAAACGGCGCAAGGAACGCTCCTGCAAGCGCGCCCCATGAGATACCCATGAGCTGTGCAATAAAATCAGGCGGATCAAGGGCAATAACGACGGAGAGGACGATAAAGAACACAATCAAGATCCTCATAGTCAGTAACTGCTTCTTTTCATCTGATTTCTTCATGACGGTATCCATCAGGAAATCCAACGTAAGCGTCGAGNTGGAAGTCAATACCAGNGANGAAAGCGTNGACATCGATGCAGAAAGCACCAGNACGATGACAACGCCAATCAGAATATNGGGCAGTGTATTTAACATCGTAGGGATGNCCATATCATATTTAATGCCGCTGTCTGTCACAATACCCGGCTGATCCCCAAACAATCTTCCGAAACCGCCCAGGAAATAAGAGCCGCCCGCTACTACAACAGCAAAAAATGTTGACACGATCGTTCCTGTCTGTACCGCTTTCTCATTTTTAATGGCATAAAATTTCTGCACCATCTGCGGAAGTCCGAGCGTTCCCAATGAAGTCAGGATAATAACGCCTAAAAGATTCAAGGGATCCGGACCAAAGAAGGAAGCATATACACCCGGCACATCACTCTCAGCGCTTGTAACATTAGCAAGCTTATGGATCGCTTCGAGAAAGCCTCCCTGTCCGCTAAGTACTGCCCCAATCACGCAGGCAATACCAATCANCATGATAATGCNCTGAATAAAATCATNNATCGCCGTNGCNATATNTCCGCCCAGGNTANCNTACNCCNCCNTCAATANNGCNNTTGCGATAACGNAGTATTTGTAANCAATATCAAATGCCAGTCCAAACAGATTGGACAGTCCGTTATATACGGAAGCCGTGTAAGGGATCAAAAAGATAAAGATGATAATTGACGCAACGATCTTCAGCGCGCGGCTGCCATAACGTCTGCCAAAAAAGTCCGGCATGGTCTTGGTATCTAAATATCTTGTCATAACTCTGGTTCTGCGCCCTAACAATACCCATGCCAGCAGGCTTCCGATCACCGCATTGCCAAGACCGATCCACGTACTTGCGATACCATATCTCCATCCAAACTGTCCGGCATATCCGACAAATACTACCGCCGAAAAATATGATGTTCCATAAGCAAATGCCGTCAGCCACGGTCCGACGCTGCGGCCTCCCAAAACAAAACCATTGACGTCTGTCGCATGCTTTCTGGAATACACGCCGACAGCGACCATGACGCCAAAGAAAATAAGCAGTAACAAAATCTTGACTAACATATGGTTACTTCCTTCTCTTAACTATTATTTCCGCCCGGCAGATCATTCTGCCGCCTTAATACTTTCTCATATGTATCATCAGCAATACAGACCAAATCCCTTTATTGCTACAACGCATTAAAGTGCGGATAGTATGAATTATATGAGTATGCACAGTTTTTGTCAACATCTACTTTATTGTGTTTTACAGCTTTATCAACAGAATTTCATAAGATGATTCACTTTAAGGATTGACAAGTCTGTAAAATTTGATAAAATAAAACAGTAATCATTACTGATTTAGAAAGGTTTGGTTATTGATATGGCATTAAATCACAGCCGGCAGAGAGACGCCATTATGGATTTCCTGTCGTGCCGGAAAGACCATCCGACCGCAGAGGTCATCTATGACAACGTCAAAAAAGTGTACCCTAAGATCAGTCTTGGAACGGTATACCGCAATCTGACTCTTTTGGCGGACAACGGCGTGATCAGAAGGTTAAGGACCAGAGACAGTAAAGACCATTTTGACGCGGATCTTTCACCGCATTATCATTTTATGTGTAATGGTTGCGGATGCATCACGGACATTTTTCTAGATCATGCAAGGGAGCTGGAAGCTGCTGCCGCAAAATTGACGCCGGGTATGATCACCGGTCACGAAGTATTTTTCTATGGCACATGTCCTTCCTGCATGAAAATAAAAAATGAAATTTAAAATGTCACTTAAAATGCGATAAAAAAATTGCAATGTTATATAAATATAAGGTAAAATAAAGAATAAAACGTAACCAATTTCCGGAAAATAAATATACAAATTCCGGAAATAATATAAAAATATAATATAAAGGAGAATGAAATTATGAAGTATGTATGTAGCGTATGTGGTTATGTTCACGAAGGACCTGAAGCACCGGCTGAATGCCCGGTTTGTCATGCATCCGCCGATAAATTCAAGGCACAGGACAGCGAAATGACATGGGCTGCTGAACATGGAATCGGTGTTGCTCAGGGTGTCAGCGAAGATATCATCAGCGATCTTCGCGCTAACTTCCAGGGAGAATGTACCGAAGTCGGCATGTACCTTGCTATGTCAAGAGTTGCTTTCAGGGAAGGTTATCCTGAGGTTGGTCTTTACTATGAGAAGGCTGCATGGGAAGAAGCNGAGCATGCTGCAAAATTNGCAGAGCTGCTGGGTGAAGTTGTTACCGACTCCACAAANAAGAATCTTGAGCTTCGNGTAGCTGCTGANAATGGCGCAACNGCAGGNAAGGTTGANCTTGCAAAACGCGCNAAAGAGAAGAATCTGGATGCGATNCATGACACNGTNCATGANATGGCNCGNGATGAGGCNNGACACGGAAAAGCATTTGCAGGTCTGCTTAAGAGATATTTCGGTTAAGTATAAAACATCTTTTGGGAAACGGTGTATAAATCAGCGCTTCCTTAGAGTAATGTTCTAAAGATTCAAGGGGTATGCCGGAACCGTCCGGCATACCCCTTCTGATCTTTTTCCAGCATCGTTTTAACATTCCTGATTTCCCAACCACATTGATGGAATCTACAAAAATCACGAAACATCTCCAAATTTTACATTGCTGTTTCTNTTAAAAATATTTTTTATGTNTACTNTTAGTATCGTNTNAAATNCAAACATCANCTTAAAATTCTNCTTGNACGAANATGTCCTTAAACAATATTTTATCGTACACATGTTAAAGTTTGCAGGTATGCCTATTTTTAAAACTTCAAAATAATATTTTCTCAAGGACATTTCGGACGGATAGATGATGACATCGCCAAAACTCCATTTTTCATAATCATCTCTCGGATAGATCAGCCGCTCCTTATATTCCTCATAAAGAGGCGTTAAAAAGTGCGGCACCAAAGGAGTAAACGAGATCATTTCCGGCTTTAAAAATTTAAGATATTTTCTAAACTCTTTAAAATCCTTCTTTGAAAAATCAGGATGTAATATAAAGGTCCCCCAGACCGCAATCCCGTTTTGTTTTAATATTTGGACTGCTTTATAATTGTCGTCTAATGTCGCGCTTTTATTAAATTTCTTCAGCCATACGTCACTAAAGCTTTCCAGACCCACGATCACCGCTTTGATGCCGTTATCTGACAATCTTTTAAATAAAGCTTCTTTTTCCAAAATACTGTTGACGCTTCCATAACATATATAGGTTTTATGGACTTCTCTTTTTTCTAATAAGTCGCACAGCTCAACCAGTCTTTTTTCATCCATTAAGAAGTCGCTGTCACAAATCATTACGGTATCTTCTTTGATCTCTTGTATTTCATCAACCACCTCTTCCATTGACCTCATGGTCAGCTTGCCTTCTAATTTTCTCCTAATGCAGAAAGTACAATGATTTCTGCATCCATAAGATGTCTGGATCGTCGCATAAGGCTGATAGCCGCCATACTTATAATATTTACGGTATTTCGCGCTGCTTTCCCTATTGGGCTTTACATATTCGTTCTCGCATGATGGGATGGTTGATTGATATTGCAATTTCTTACTATATATCCCTATGATCTCTTCACTTGTGTCGTTTTCGATCTGCTCCATGAGAGCTTTATAATTTTCTCTGGTTGTTGACTTAAAAATATAATCAACATTTCTATTAAAATACGCTTCGGGAGTAATCGTCGCCTGAATCCCCCCTACAATGACAGTGATTTTAGGATTCATCTTTTTCACTTTTTCAGCCAGATATAAAACATTCGTAATATCACTGCATTGAGAAGTAAGCCCAACCACTTCGGGTTTAAAATCATCCATGTACTTCTTTAAATGACGTACTGATTCAGCCATAAAATCCACCAATAAAACCTGATGTCCCAATTCTTCCAAAATGGTAGTTACGCATTCTATTCCCATAGGTTCGCCAAACATAAATTTTTTAACACTGGTTATTTTTTTATTGATATGTGGTCTGATCAAAAGTACTCTCATTTTTGCCTCCATGCTGCGACTGTTTTATATGGCTCTGCTTTAAGCAGATACATTGAGCAGCTAATGAGGTTGAAAAACAAAGTTTTTCAACCTTATTTTCCTCCCGGTTCGTTCTTTCTGATCTTTTTTACCTTGCCCGCCAGCGGATCGATCTTTCTTGCCGCCAGATACATAAAAAGCAGCGACAATCCCAGCAGACAGACACCGGAAAGAATACACCAAATCGGACCATGAGCAAACAGCTGCGTGAAAAATCCATCAGAACTATCAAAACTACCAAACCGATCGCCTGAAAAAAAAGAATATCCCCTTATGGAAAGCATAAAAAATTCTTCCAAAAATACAAGTGGGTTCAGCAGAAGAAAAAGCAAGCTGTCATAATGCTTATTGTCTCTTATTATACCCGTCACCATAACCTCCGGCATCCACGTTAAAAAACAAATAGCAAAGCATAAACCAAACGTCCATAAGATCGACGTAGCAGATTTTCTGCTGACAGAGGAACAAAATACTCCAATGCTTCCCAAAAAGACAGCAAACACAAAGATAACAACAAAAAGCAGTAACGGTGTCCACAACGAAAGCCCTCCCCGCACATATGCAAACACCGTAATAGGGATGCCTGCCGCTACATACAGCATAAACTCCACTATGGCAGAAAATACCTTTCCAAATACTATTTCCATAGGCGATAAACAGGTTGTCAGCATAATATCAAATGTCTGTCGTTCCCTTTCACCGGATATGGAAGATGCCGTCATTACCGGGATCGCCAGTGCCGTCATGCCAATCTGGGCAATCATGATCAAAGGAACGATCAGATTACCAAAGAAATCCTGATACCTGCCAATGGACACCCCTCTTAATATTGACAGTGCCCTACTAAATATATAAATCAGGATCCCATCATAAGCTATCAGCCCCCACAGCATCTTCTTCCTGCGGGCAGCGATCTTTAACTCTTTTCTTATAATTGGATTCCACTTGATCTTCATTCCGGCGTCCCTCAATATAAACAATTAATAGATAAAAACTGCCAATATTCTCCTGCCATAAAATTTCATATATTGCTATGATTGCTACTCAACATCCACCCGCTCCGCAATCGTCCTCAGCTCATCCAGCGTAATACCAAGCCTGTGCCGTCCTGCCAGTCCTTCCGTATAGTCTTCCAGAAGATACACCGTATAAAACCCATCCGCCTGATGGGTAACTGTCGGGATCAGATCGGCCTCCATGATCTCACAGCCGTTTAATGTAATAGCTGCCTTAAACTGCGCCATTCCCCCTAAGATCCGTTCCGGCATATCCTGTGCAGACACAAAATTGCCCAAGGAATAATAGACGAGCATCCGGTGTCCGTCTTCCGCGGTGATCCACTCATAAGGCTGGAGTACGTGGGGATGCGTACCAATCACCACATCTACCCCTTCCTCTAAAAATACCTGTGTCCANNNATTCTGNTCCTCATCCGGCTCCGTCTGATATTCCGTCCCCCAGTGGGCAAACACGATTACGATATCCGCCGCTTCCTGCGCCGCCCTGATATCCTCCCTGATCCGCTCCTCATCCGTGAGCTTATGTACCGCATAAGGACAATCCTCCGGCAAAGGCTGGCCGTTCAGACCATAAGTGTAATTAAGAAGCGCAAAGCTGATCCTGCGTTTGCGGATGATCTGAAACGGAACGGGATCGGACGCAAGTTCCGACGGCTGTATCCCTAAAGAAAGTATATCATATTTCTCATAAAAATGATACGTTGTATCGATCCCTTCCATCCCTTTATCCAGCGCATGATTCGTTGCAGCCGTTATTACGTCAAATCCTGCATTTACCACAGCTTCCCCTGCAGACAGGGGCGTGCCAAATCTGGGAAAATCACTGTAGCCGGAAGGCTCTGATGTATAGATCGTCTCCTGATTCATCACGGCAACATCCGCTTCCTGTATCACATCNNNNATATTCTCATAGATAAAATCAAAACTNCCCTGCTCCAATCCNCGGCGATAGATAGGCGCATGGATCAGCACATCTCCCACCGCAGCAAAATCCACTTCCGTATCTACCCGTTCCAATCCCCAGGAAAGCCATGCCCAGCTGCTTAACTGATCCTGCCTGTCCAAAAGAATCAGATATCCATGCTCATCATAGGTCCAGTCCTGCACCTCCATGCCAAGATCAGATGCCATCCAGATTGCTGAGATCTCCCCGCCGTCCCAATCATAGATAAAGATATGCTGTGACCAGCGGTTGTCATTTTCCTCTACCCAGAATGGCCGATGCTTTCCATACTTACCTATCCTCCAGCAGAGCAGCAGCAGTTCCTGTTTCCCGTCAGAGTCGATATCGCCCCATTGAAAATCCTGCACTTGATACTCAGGCGGCGTATTCCATACGGTCTCCCCCTCGTAAAAGAACTCAAGACGACGGTTCTTAAGCGAAATTATAACATCAAGGTCGCTACACTCCAAAACAGACTCTTTCCATTCGATCCATCTGGGCAAAAAAGCCCCCTTTTTCCAAAGCAATAGGAAAACAGCGGCGGTAAATACCGCCACTGCCATAATCATGATGCATTTCAGACCAACGCTTTTTATTCTGCTCAATCTGTTTTGTCCTGTCATCTTCTCCATATCATCCATGATATCAAACTATTATTATCCTTTAATNTCCCGCCCTNTANACCTGCGTCCAATCCGGCTGCNCGATCTCCGCNGTTTTTTCATATTCATAATTATCATTCATCTCCCAGCCCATCATNAGCCGCCACTGGGAATCCGTCAGACGGTCGTTCAACGGCCATTCAAACTGATAAAAGGTATATACAGCGCCGCTGCAGATCCGGATCGTTCCGTCTACCGGAACCGCCACATAGACTTCAGATGCCCGTCCGTTAGCCACCTCTAAGACTGAACCCTCAAGATTCGATGCAATATCAACTACCAGCGGACATGGGAATTCCGCTGCTGCGATATATTCGGAGTCCGCCTGATCCCGCACTGCTTCCATCCAGAAATGTTCAAGCGATCCTCCGTAACCGCGGATCAACTCATACTCCTCGTCTGTCAGCGTTTCATTTAAAAGCTCTTTTTCAGAGATCGTGACAAGCTGATCTGCAAGCTCCTCCAGTTTCCGCAGATTCTCCAGATCCTCATCACTGATCATGCCGTAAGCTGACAGACCATCCGCCGTCTGTTTCGCCAGAAGACTGAATTTTGCATATACCAAGGGCTCCGGCTGTACATAACCTCGGTCATCAATCACCTCTTCGCCGCCGCCCATTTCCGCCAATACCTGTTTAGAATATAAAACGGTATCATGTTTCAGTTCCGTATAACTGCCTGCAAATGTCTCCAGATCCTTCTGCCACCACGCCTCTGTCTGCATAAAGAACGGATATCCTTCTCCTTTTTCAATCAGCAGCGGACGCAGCGTATCCAGCCAGCATGCGTACAGACTCGCCGACCATAACTCAGGGGATGCATTGTTATACTGCCGGCGCAGCTCCTCCATATTCTCTGAATAACCTTCATATCCCGTATCGCCCTGCATCTTCAAAATATTCAAAGCAGTATCGCTGCCCAGTGCAGCCGGCACGTCCAGCACATCCGGAAGCATCCGCGCTTCTCCTCGCTCATTATCTCCTACTGTGTCATAAACCAATTTTTGCATGATCGCCGCATCGATAGTGAAACGCTGCCCCATAAAACGATAATTTAACTCCTCTGTATCGTCATTGCCATCGGAAAGCGAATTGATTACAGGCGGTTTCAGCCCGGCGGTCAGATCATGAAACTTCCGCCATGCATCATCATTTCCGATCAGATCCTCCAGAGAAATTTTTTCACCATATGCCGCTGCAATGACCGGCAGATATTCATAATATCCAAGATCGTCGCTCGCCCCGGCAAAGAAGGAGGTTACCGAGTAAATGGATTCCCACTGCTGTATAGCCCCTTTATTTAACGCCAGCGTCATTAAAAGCGCGCTTCTGTCCGCCAGCTCATCCTTCTGCCGAAAACCGATACGACCATACCACATCATTGCACGGAAATACCGTTCCAGCTGTTCATCACCCTCATAATACCCTCTGGGCTTATATTGGGAATAATCCTCATCCCTGTTCATCAGAGGAGAACCGGCAATCCCGGCAGCATCACTGATCAACTGTAGTTCTTTCTCTACAATCTCCGCCGCAAAGTCCGGGATCTCCATCCCATCATCCAGCAGACGCGCGCCGACGGCAAAAAAGATAACATTCTGCTTTGCGGCTTCCTCCCATTCACTTCCCTTCAAAACTTCATACTGTGCCAAAGACTCTGCCAGCATCGCCCCGCTTACATCAGCCAACGCAACAGATAAATATTGCTTTTCCGTATTCCTTAGTAAATAAGCAAAATAAAGGTGATACGTATGCATCATCGAATCAACCGTGACAAAATTCGGGTACTGAAAATATCGGTTTTCCTCATAAAGCTGAAAAAATTCATTGGCATAAGCATCCTTTGTTACAAAAAAGCCATTGCTGACAAGCATATTGGTTTGTTGATCCGAAAAATGGTATCTGTCCGCATTTACCACATTGCTTAAGCCGGCTTCCACAACATATCCAGGAACAGAAGGAACCAAGTCCGGATTATAATTCAAAGCTGCATCTGCATTATAAAAGGAAGGGCGCGTCATGTTCGAAACCGTCAGGTCATAAGCAGACCCAGTTGTTTCCGGCTGCTCTACAGTGACCGAGTCCCCCGGCTTTTCTTCGGAGTCTTCTGTCTCCCCGGCTAATTCCGTATCCTCCTGCCCGCCTTTATCCTGCATGCCTTTCAAAATAAAAAATCCGCCGATCCCCAAGACTGCGGCACCCAAAACCACTGCAGCTGTGATGATGGCAGTTTTTGATTTATTCTCCATGATGTACCTCCTTGCTTCAATATTAGCTCTTAGGCGTTTGCAAAACTCTGATAAAAATTTTCTGTGCTTATATAGGATAATTATATCCCATAATCACCTAAATATCATATAATATTCATGCACCAAAACCAATCCTGCTTTCTTTTATATCAGCGACGTACTAAAATACCGTTCCGCCCGATCCGCAAGAACCGTTGCAATCACTTTGTCTTTTCCGTATTTTTCCGCTATCTTCTTAGCGGCCCACACATTGGCACCGGAAGACGTTCCGACCAAAAGTCCCTGCACCCTCGCCAGATCACGTGCCGTTCCTATGGCATCATCATCCGATACTTCAATAATATCCGTAATAATGGAGGTATCTAAAACATCCGGTATAAAACCGTCCCCTATTCCCTGAATCTGGTGCAGTCCCGGTTCGTCCCCCAGCAGTGCCGATACATTCTTCGGCTCCGCCGCAACAATTTTGCAGTCCGGATTTTGTTCCAGCAGATAACTTGCGATTCCCTGCAGCGTTCCTCCGCTTCCGATTCCGGATACAAAAATATCGATCCTTCTGCCAAGCTGGCTGACCAATTCCTGCGCCGTAGTCTTATAATGCGTTGCGGGATTGGCGGGGTTCTGAAACTGCTGAGGCATAAAATACCGATCGGAAGATGCAGCAAGTTCCTCCGCTTTCTTAACGGAACCGTCTATACTAAGCTCCGGCGGTGTCAGAACCAGCTCGGCGCCAAGCGCATGAATAATCTTTTTGCGTTCTTCGCTCATATTTTCAGGCATGACAATAATAACATGATACCCCTTCCTGACGCCGCAAAGCGCCAGTCCTATGCCTGTATTGCCCGAAGTCGGTTCAATAATCGTCATGCCCGGCTTTAACCTGCCGCTCTTTTCCGCTTCCTCAATCATATTCAGCGCGATCCTGTCTTTAATGCTTCCTCCCGGATTTAAAAATTCAGCCTTAGCGTAAAGCTTCAGTCCCGTCGTTTCCTCAAGGCTGATCAGCGGCGTATTCCCAATCATATCCACAATATTCGTATAATACATATCTTTTCCCCTCCATCAGATTACTTCAAAAGCGCACAGATATACACTGCGGCGGACAAATAGATTCCCATGATGGACTCTTAAAAAAACATTATTATTATATCATATTCCACCTCAACCTGTACAGGTGAAAAAAATTGCGGCTCCCTCTGTCATTCAGGAGCCGCACCGCTTTCCATAAGGGCCAAACGATATGATCAGAACAGTCCGCCGCTTAGGAAATCATAATAGCCCTTGTATCCCATATAGCCACTTATGTTTCCAAGTCCGTACTGCATGTTCATAATGCTGCTTACCGCATTTAACCAGTTCGTAGGCTGCAGCATGTTGTAATAAGAAGAACCGCCCTTCAGACCATCCGTATAGTGCGCATATGTCCCTATATAATTGGAAACAGCGGAATCATATTTCCCACTGCGGCTTGCATAACAGGAATATGCGTACATATCAAATGAATCGCTCTTCCACGGATCAACATTTTTCAGATTCACGCTTCTTTCCGTTACATTGCCTTCGCTGTCCCAGATCTTCATCTTATAGACCGGATTCTTCTCGTCAAAATCCTTCGGCTGATACACGGTCACCGACGTATTTGCTGATGCGTCTGCCCATGCTCCCACAACGGTGTCCCCCACCTGATTCTTCTCGCCCCATAATCCATGGATCACATTTCCCTGGGATTTGTTGACGGCATTCTCCATCGTCTTTCTGAAGTTCGTTACCGCGCCTGTTCTGCGGGAAACACGATATTCGGAATCCCATGCATACTGATTTGCTCCAATTCCTCCAACATTCATATTTTTCTCTCCTTTCTCCGGCTCATCGTCCGGGTATTTTTCTGCTATCCGCAGCTTTTACAACTTTCCGCTGCAGCAGCTTCACTATACCTTTCGACTATCAACGCGCCGTTCTTTACCCGGCATGCGCAAAACGCCTAATAAAAGCATGAAATGACTATAATATAACAATCAAATTACTGTAAATTGCAACGATATAAAGTTGTGGATAGAGACATCTTAATATATAATAGACTCATCCTATACAATTAAAAAACATAGGAAAATGCTTAGCAAATCAAAGCACAAATATATTCAAAAAAGGAAGTTATAATATATGAAAAATAAAACCCCTCAGATCACCTGGTCGCGTTCCAACGGCAGCATATTTGAAAGATTTGCCGTCAATCTTGAGGAATATACTTCGACAGGGGAGTCGCCTAAGGGCGGCGATCAGTATATCCGATACGCCCTGAAGCTTCAAAAAGAACGTCTGCAAAAGAAAAGAATATCCATGCANTANAGCTTTACCCCAAGGGGACATTTTGCNGACAAAGATCTGGATTGCAGACGTTGGAGCGACGNGCATTATACCAGTCAGATGAAATGCCGNAGCTGCGACATGGAAAGAACNATTTTNAAAAACGGCAAAAAAGAATATGCGAACCGAAAAAACATAAATTTTTATCAGACNGTCACCAATGCCAANGCGCCTCAGCTTCCGGAGAATACTACTTATAACTGCCCGTCATGCGGCGCTGTTTCCACGTTTGCCCGGCTGCAGACCGGATGTCCTTACTGTGGGACATGCTTTCGGATGTCAGATATTTTTCCCGTGGTATCTAACTATTACTTTCTGGAAGACATGGGTATGACTGAGGAAGAAGGCAAAGCCAGGATGGCAAAATATATGGTAGTGACGGGAATCCTGTTTTCCATTTTTATGCTGTTCAAGTTCCTCTTTTTTGACGGAATGCCTGAAGGCGGTCCGATAGCATTTTTATTTACTTTACTTTTGTCCGGTATTTTAGGAGGCGTGGTTCTGGGTTGGCTTCTTTTCACATTTTCCTTATTCGGAAAACTCATATGGGAAGCAGGAAGATCCTTGCCTGTACTGTTTTTAATGGGCTCCGGAACGCAATTTGTCAATCTGATGAAGCGGTACAGTCCGGAATTTTCTTTTGAATACTTTTCCAACAAAATAATCTCCCTGCTCAAAGCGATCATCTTTACGGATGATCCTTCAGAGCTGGCAATTTATGAAGGAGCTCCTTTGGGCGGTATGTTTGATGATGTTATAGACGTATTTTATACCGGCGCAATGGGATTAAAAAATTTCCGGGTCGAAGGGAATCTTTGTTTTGTAACAGTAACTGTTTTTCTGGATAATCTGTATGATAACGGAGAGAAGATCTATCAAAAGCGGAACAAATACACCATACAGGTAAAACGGGATCTCAGCCATCCTATCGATATGCATTTCTCCATTCAACGGCTGCAATGTAAAAACTGCGGCGCAAGCTTTGACGCCACAAAGGAAAAGCATTGTCCAAGCTGTGGATCCGCCTATCACTTAGACTATGAAGACTGGGTCGTTACCCAAATCAAAAAAATCAAGTACTAGGGAAGCACTGATTAAATCAGCGCTTCCCTTGATTACGTTTTAAAAAGAACCGCCTTTCGGCGGTTCCCTATATAATGTACTATCTTATTCTATCATTCCATATCCGCAAGATAAGCAAGATTACGGTCGATCAGCTCACAGCGCTGCGCAACGCAGTCACGGCTCCGCAAAGGATCTGCCGGCGTTTGGAATGCATAATCCAGCATCCTTTCTATCGTGGTGGACGCCACATGAAGTCTTGTATCGCTGGCTGCATAATAGATCCAGAGTTTTCCGTCCTCTTCCGCAATCGCGCCGTTAGTAAATACAACATTGGAAACGTCTCCTACACGCTCCCAGTCTCTCGGCGCAATCAAAAATCCCGAAGGTTCCGCGATCACCTTCCAAGGCTCTTTCAGATCCGTTACAAAAACATATATCACATAACGCAGACCCGCCGCTGTATTACGCACTCCATGCGCAATATGCAGCCATCCCTTATCTGTCTTTATGGGCGTTGCCCCCTCGCCATTCTTACTCTCCGTAATCGTATGATAACGTCTCGGACTGGTAATCTTTTCCTCGTCGAGCACCGCATGGGTAATATCCTCACATAATCCGAAGCCGACTCCCCCGCCGGAGCCTGTATCAATAAAATCATC
>WFLX010089551.1_pt1 | contig 32843 bp, 30 predicted proteins | sample 4967041 | NCBI WGS metagenome assembly WFLX01 (sample SAMN12857096, study PRJNA449069) | gut metagenome | isolation source: stool from male and female vole | host: Microtus ochrogaster | place: USA:Florida | collected 2017
GAGATTCCGTATTATTCGGAAGCGTCGGGCAAAACCGAGCCGCTTTTTACGGTCGCCGACTTGATTGAGACAGAGACGGACGGCACGGAGACGCACAGCACCGCCCGCTTCTGCATGGAACCGTTCGAGCCATACCCTGCCCGCCTGTATACGCGCAAGACACCGACCGCATTTGTCTTCCTGCACACGAACACCGACAAAATTAGGCTGGCAATCATCCGCGCCATCGCGAAAGACACGATGAAAGCCGGCGTGGCAGTCGTGCAGGACGGCGGCTACTGGATCGTCTACGGCGCAGGAGGCATCCGCGGACCGAAACCGCCCTTCCTCAAAAAATCGCTGGAGAAAGCCTTCAACAACCGAATCAAGGATTTTGCGACGTTTTACATCAAAAAAGTGCAGGACGCGGAGGTTAATGCTCTTCCTGCGGCTCTGCGGCAAGATGACCGTGAAACTTGATGTTCACCGCACGGTTGACATAGTGGATGGTGATAAAAAACAACCAGACAAATCCGAGGACGACAAACGCGAGGCTTATGGACGCTTTGCGCGTCCGCATAAAGACCGCGCCGATTGCGGAAAGGCAAATCAGCAGCTGCAGGCACAGCAGAAAGGCGACCGTCGCTCCCCCCGAAAGACCAATGTTGATCAGCTTGTGATGGATATGCGCCCGGTCGGCACTGAAAATGGCGCGGTGGTCACGCGTCCGCCGTATCACCGCCGCAATCACGTCAGTCACGGGAATGGACATGAGCAGGAGCATGAGGACACCCTTCACCTCCTCGAAGCGCGCATCGGCGAACGTGCCGGAAGGCGCGAACAGCGGCGCGACGGCAATGAAATAGCCGAGCGTCTGGCTGCCGCCGTCACCCAGGAAAATCTTCGCCTTCGGCTTGTTGTACACGAGGAAACCCGCGAGCGCGGCGCACAGCACAAAATAGATGTTGCCCGTATCGCTCCCGTAGTACGCAAGCAGCAGCCCCACCGTCAGCAGCGTCAGGAACGAAATGCCGCCGCACAGCCAGTCCAGCCCGTCAATCAGGTTGTACGCGTTCATCAGCACGATTATCCAGAAGAACGTGCCGGCCCGCCCCAGAACCGGCGGAATGGCGAACGAGAGGAACGTCCGAAAATACAGCGGGCTGAGCGCGACGATGAGGGCGACCGCTATCTGCATGACGAACTTGAGCCTCGCGCGCAGGTCAAAGAAATCGTCGATGATGCCCGTCAGGAAGATGACGAGACCGCCCACAAAAAGCGGCACGGCGAACGCGTACCCGCCGCCGGAAAAAAAGCGGATATAGAGCGCGGCGGCAATGAAGAACGCGAAGAACACGCAGAATCCGCCCAGACGGGGAACGGCGCTGTCGTGCATCTTGCGCGCGCCCGGCTCATCGTACCAGTTGTTCTTTTTGCAGAGGAAGATGACGACCGGCGTAAACGCCACGCTGATAAAAAACGCAATTCCCGCAGAAACGATCATGCTGAGATTATCATATATATACCCAAAAAAGTCAATATTTTACCCCCCCCCATTTTGCGCTTTTTTTCGCTTCCCCTTGAGCTTGCAAGCCGCTGGCGCATTGCAAGCAGGCGCGATTTCCTGTATACTTGCCGCAACGGAAACAAGGAGCGCCATTATGAAAATCACGGTCGCAGGCACGGGATACGTCGGGCTATCCCTCGCGGTGCTGCTGGCGCAGCATCAGGAAGTGTACGCAGTGGACATCATGCAGTCCAAAATCGACTTGATCGCGTCGCGGAAATCGCCGATCCGCGACCGGGAAATCGAGGCATACCTCGCCGGAAAGGACCTGAACCTCAAGGCGACCACGGACGCGCGCGCGGCATACACGGACGCGGAATTCGTCATCATCGCCACGCCCACGAACTACGACCCGGCAAAGAATTATTTCGACACGTCGAGCGTGGAGGCGGTCATCGCGCTCGCGCAGGAATACGCGCCGCAGGCGGTCATCGTCATAAAATCGACCGTCCCCGTAGGATACACCGAAAGCGTCTGCCAGCAATTCGGCATCGGGAACGTGCTGTTCGCGCCAGAATTCCTGCGTGAGGGACACGCGCTCTACGACAACCTCTGGCCGACCCGCATCGTCGTGGGAACGCCCAAAGACAATCCGGGACTGCGGCAGGCGGCGCACACGTTTGCCGGGCTGTTGCAGCAGGGCGCGGAAAAACAGGACGTCCCCGTCCTGTACACGCATGCGACCGAGGCAGAGGCAATCAAGCTGTTCGCCAACACGTACCTCGCCCTGCGCGTGAGCTACTTCAACGAGCTGGACACTTATGCGGAGATGCACGGGCTTGACACGCGGGCAATCATCGGCGGCGTGTGCCTTGACCCCCGTATCGGCGACGGGTACAACAACCCGAGCTTCGGATACGGCGGCTACTGCCTCCCCAAGGACACCAAGCAGCTCCTCGCGAACTACGCGAACATCCCGCAGAACCTCATGACGGCGATCGTCGAATCGAACCGCACGCGCAAGGAATACATCGCGCACCACGTGCTGAGCCGCAGCCCGCGCACCGTGGGCATCTTCCGCCTGACGATGAAGGCGAACAGCGACAACTTCCGCCAAAGCTCCATCCAGGACGTGATGAAACTGCTACGCGGCGAGGGCGTTGACGTGGTGATCTACGAGCCGACCATAGCGCAGGACGAATTCGAGCGTTTCCGCGTGGAGCACGACTTCGCCGCATTCAAGGCAGGCTGCGACATCATCCTCGCGAACCGCATCACCGACGAACTTGCGGACGTGCAAGACAAGGTGTACACGCGCGACATTTACCTGCGGGATTAGGGATATTGTCCCGGCTATTGAAAAAAGCGTCCGCCGCCGGTATACTGACGGCATGATTCCATTCAACATTCCGCCCGTGACGGGCAAAGAACTGACCTATTTGCAGGAAGCGATAGAGAGCCATAAAATCTGCGGCGACGGCGCGTTCACCAGAAAATGCACGGAATGGCTGGAGCAGCGCATGGACGGACACAAAGTCCTGCTGACCACGAGCGGAACGAGCGCGCTGGAAATGGCCGCCTTGCTCTGCGACATACAGGCGGGCGACGAAGTGATCATGCCGTCGTTCACGTTCTGCTCGACGGCGGACGCGTTTGTCCTGCGCGGCGCAAAAATCGTGTTCGTGGACATACGACCCGACACGCTGAACATCGACGAGACAAAAATCGAACAGGCGATAACCGCAAAGACGAAGGCGATNTGCGCGGTGCACTATGCCGGAGTCGCCTGCGAGATGGACGCAATCATGGACATCGCCCGCAGGCATCAGCTGAAAGTCGTGGAGGACGCGGCGCAGGCAATCTGTTCCACGTACAAGGGCAGACCGCTCGGCACCATCGGTGATTTCGGCTGCCTTTCGTTCCATGAGACAAAGAATTTCAGCATGGGCGAAGGCGGCGCGCTCGTCATCAACGGCGGCAACGACATATACGAGCGCGCGGAAATCATCCGCGAGAAAGGCACGGACAGGAGCAAATTCGTCCGCGGACAAATCGACAAGTACACTTGGCGCGACTGCGGGTCTTCATACCTGCCGAGCGACCTGAACGCGGCATATCTGTGGGCGCAACTTGAAATGGCGGATGACATCCAGTCGGCAAGGATGCGTCTGTGGAATCGTTATGACGAGGCATTCCGAAAAATGAATACCCCCCCCCATTCGTCAATTCTGCCGCCGACCGTTCCGCCGCACTGTGCGCATAACGCACACTTATTCTACCTGATCACAAAGTCACTTGCGGAGCGTACCGAGCTGATTGCATACCTCAAGGCGCAAGGCATCGCCGCAGTGTTCCATTATATCCCGCTGCATTCCGCCCCGGCAGGGCAGAAATTCGGGCGGTTCGACGGCGCGGATGAAATCACGACGGCATACAGCGAGCATATCGTCCGTCTGCCACTCTATTTCGGGCTTTCCGAGGACGAGCAGCAGAAGGTCATTGACGCGGTGCTTTCGTTCTATGGCGAGCGGGAGTCGGCATGAAAGAAATCAGCATCGTCATTCCCGTGTACAACAGCCATGAATGCGTGGCGGAACTGAGCCGCCAGATTGCCGACGCGTTGCAAGGAATCGACTACGAGCAGATTATGGTGGACGACTGTAGCCGCGATTCCAGCTGGGAAGAAATCAAGAAAGAAGCCGGGCGAAATCCGCGGCTGACGGGCATACGCCTGCGCAAGAACGGCGGGCAGGACAGCGCGATCCTGACGGGNCTGNACTATGCGAGCGGCNCATGGACGGTCATCATGGACGACGACTTGCAGCATTCGCCCTACGACATCCCGAAACTCTACGCGGAGGCGCAAAAAGGCGCGGACGTGGTATACGCGCAGTTCGAGACGAAAAAGCAGAAACTCTGGAAAAATCTCGGCTCGTGGTTCAACGGGAAAATCAGCGAGATCGCCATCCAAAAGCCGCGCGAGATTTACCTTTCGCCCTTCAAAATCATCAGCGCAGGAGTTGTCAAGGAGATGATTCGGTTCAACAACCTCTTCCCGTACATTGACGGGCTGATTTTTCAGGTGACAAGGAACATCACGCAGATTCCGGTCGAGCATCACCGGCGGGCATGGGGAACGTCAAATTACAGCCTGATGAAATCAATCAGCGTTTTCCTGCGGATGCTGTTCGGCTTCTCCACCATGCCGCTCAACCTTGCCTCGTACACGGGTTTCGGCACGGCGGCGGTGGGGCTCGTTCTGGCAATCATCTACGCCGTGCAGCACCTGATGGGGAAATCCGACGTGACGGGCTGGACGACGCTGGTCATCCTTATCCTGATTTTGGGCGGACTTATCCTCGTCTCGCTCGGCATCATCGGGAAATATCTTGGGCAGGTGTACCTCACGGTGAACAATCAGCCAAAATTCATCATCAAGGAGACGGTGCATGACGGGCAATGACCAGGGCGCGCGCCATGTTCTGCTCATGCATGCGGGATTCCTGCTTTACAGCTGTTATTCGCTCGTGGGAAAGGCTGCGGCGCGTTTCCCGTTTTTTTCGCCGCCGTTCATCATAGCTTATGGCATTGTCGCGGCAATCTTGTGCGCCTATGCCGTCATCTGGCAGCAGGTGCTCAAGCACGTTCCGCTTTCCGTCGCCGTCGCGAACAAGTCTGTCACGGTCATCTGGGGCATTCTGTTCGGAAAAATCTTCTTCGCGGAAACGGTCAGATGGAACATGATTGTTGGAGCCGCCGTCATTCTTGCCGGGATTCTGCTGCTCGCTTTTGAGGCCAACCCGGGGGCGGACGGCAATGCATGACATGATTCTTTCCGTCGCGGTACTTTTCGGCTCGGTCATACTGTCTGCCTACGCGCAAATCCTGCTCAAAAAATCGGCGCTGAGACGGTACGATTCACGNGTGCGCGAATATCTCAATCNCCTTGTCGTCGGCGGATACGGCATTTTCTTTCTTGCCATCCTGCTTGACATGATCGCCTTGCGTACCGTTCCTGTTTCATACCTGCCCGTCATCGAAAGNTCCAGTTATGTGTTCGTGCTGGTTTTCAGCAGGATTTTCCTGGGCGAACGGCTTGCAAAACGGCAGCTGGCGGCAATCTTCGTCATTCTCTGCGGCATCGCGTTGTACCTGCTGTAAGACGGACGGCTGGCGGATGATGTTGTGCATCGTCAGGCTTCTCCGCAGACGCGCTTATTGCAACAAGTGCTTTTTTGGGGTAGTATCAAAAACAAAGGATTACCGCCATGCCTGCGTCCGTGCTCATCAATGGAAATTTTCTCTGCCGCAACCTGACGGGCATCGAACGTTTTGCGTGGGAAGTCTGCGCGCGGCTCGACGCATTGCTTGCCGACGACGATGCGGTCGCCCTGCTTGTGCCGTCAAATGCCCGCGCCGTACCCGCATACGCGCACATAACGCTCGTCCNATCGGAAAAGGCAATCCGCGCCTTTCCGTTCTGGGACATGGGAACGTTTGCCCGATCATGCCGGAAGCTGCGCGCGACCGCGCTGTCTTTCTCCAACACCGCGCCGCTCGGAAAACGCTGCGGAATCGCGTTCCTGCACGACATCTACGCGCACGACTGCCCGCAGGATTTTNCGACGCGCAAGGACAGGCTCATCCGTGCCTACAGCCTGCTNCATTACCNNAACATCGCACGGAACGCGCGGACNATCATCACCGTCTCCGCATTCAGCCGGCNGCGTATCATNGATGCATACCGCGTGCCGGAATCACGCATCCGCGTCATCGGGAACGGCTGGGAACACTTCGCTTCCGTGCAGGCGGACGACAGCATTTTCACCCGCTTTCCGAACCTAAAGGCGGGAACGTATTTTTTCACGCTCGGATCGCTCAGCAGGCGCAAGAACCTCGCATGGATTGCCGCCTACGCCGAAAAGCACCCCAGCGAAATCTTTGCCGTCAGCGGGAAGGCAATCAGCGGACTCGTTCCGGGCGAGCTCAGAAAAATGCAGTCGCTCAGAAACGTCGTCCTGCTCGGCTATGTGTCCGACGGCGAAGTGAAGGCGCTGATGCGACGCTGCAAGGCGTTCGTCTTTCCGTCGTACTATGAGGGATTCGGCATCCCCCCGCTTGAGGCGCTTTCCGCCGGCGCGGCAGTCATCTGCGCGCACGGCGCGAGCCTTGACGAAATCTACGGGGATACGGTGCGCTACATTGACGCGCACGACACCGGCTGCAACCTGAACGCGTTGCTCGCAGAGCCGGTCGCCGCGCCGGATGCCGTGCTCGCGCAGCACACGTATCAGCGCGCGGCGGAACAATTGTACGCGGTCATCAAGGACACGCAAGGAGCAGGCCGATGAAAGTCGCAATCGTGCATGACTGGCTGGTAACATACGGCGGCGGCGAGCGCGTGGTCGAGCAGCTGCTCGCGCTCTACCCCGACGCCGACATCTACACGCTCGTCTACGACAAAAAAAAGATGGCATCTCATTTCCCCCCGGAGAAAGTGCGCACCTCGTTCATGCAGAGAATTCCGCACGCCACGAAACTGTACACGAAGCTGCTCAGCTGGATGCCGAAAGCGTTCGAGTCGTTCGATTTTTCCGGCTATGACCTCGTGATCGCAAGCTCGTCGTCATGCGCCAAGGGCATCATCACGCCGCCTGGCGTTCCCTACCTCGCGTACATCCACTCGCCCATGCGCTACGCCTGGGACGCGTACTTTGACTATTACCGCGCATCGGGCGCAATCACGCGCTTTTTCATGCGCCGGTGGATGCCGTTCCTCCGGCAATGGGATTACGTGTCGAGCCAGCGGATTGACACGGTGGTGGCGAATTCGCGGTACATCGCGCGGCGGATCAAAAAATTCTGGAACCGCGACGCGCAGGTCATCCATCCGCCGGTTGACGTGGAGCGGCTTTCGCCTGACGGCAAGCCCGCCGAAGACTTTTACGTGGCGTTCAGCCGTTTCGTGCCGTACAAGCGCCTCGACCTCGCCATCACTGCCTGCGGCGAACTGGGGCGGAAACTCGTCATCATCGGCGGCGGAAGCCAGGAAAAGGAACTCAGGACGCTCGCCGCGCGTTACGAGGGCATCTCGTTCACGGGCAGGATTACTGACGACGACGTGCGTAAGCACCTGCAACGCTGCCGCGCGCTCATTTTCTGCGCGGAGGAAGACTTCGGCATCATCCCGGTGGAGGCACAGGCGTGCGGCCGACCCGTCATTGCCTACGGAAAAGGCGGCGCGAAGGAGACGGTCATCGGCGGCAAGACCGGCGTTTTCTTTGACACGCAGTCAGCCGATTCGCTCATGCAGGCAATCCGCCGGTTCGAGCAGCTGGAGCAGGACGGCGCGTTTGACGCGCCGGGAATCGCCGCGCACGCGCAGCAGTTTTCCGCCGCGCGATTCCGCCGTGAACTGCAAGCCGCCGTGGAAGCGACGCGCCGCCGCGTCACGGAGTCGCTATGAGGATTGCGATAGACTGCCGGATGCTCGGATCAGGAGGCATCGGCTCGTATCTTTGCGGACTGCTTCCGTTCTTTCTTGCCGAACACCGCTGCCTGCTGATCGCAGACCGCGAACACGGCTCGGCGTTCCGTTCTTGCCCGAACGCCGAGTGCTGTGAATGCGACGTGCCGCCGTTCTCGCTTGCGGAGCTGTGCTTTTTCCCGCGCGGCATCGCGCAGAAAATCAACGGGTGCGACGCGTACTTCACGCCGTACTGCAATATTCCGCGCGGCATCCGCGTGCCGATTTTCTCCACGATCCATGACATCGTGTTCCTTGACGTGCCCGACCTCACTTCCGCGTTCGGACGGATCGTGCGCAGATGGTTCTACCAGCACGCCATCAACCGATCCCGGATCGTCTTCACCGTGTCGGAATTCTCACGAGGGCGCATCATGGCAAAACTGCGCTGCAAAAGGCCGCCCGTCGTCACGTACAATGCCGCCCCCGCCTACCTGCGCGAGCCGTTTCCGCAGCCTGTCGAAAAAAAAGACACCGTCCTGTTCGTGGGCAACATCAAGCGGCACAAAGGGCTTGCCACGCTGCTTGCCGCCTACGACCGCGCGCGCGCGCAGGGACTTTCCGCGACGCTCACGATCGTCGGCAACGCCGAGAACTTCCGCACCGGGGACGACGAGACTGCCCGGCAGCTGGCCGACGCGGCGGAGCGCGGCATCACCTTTACGGGAAAAATCAGCGACAAGGAGCTTACATATATGTACGCGCAGGCGNGGGTTTTAGTGCAGCCGTCGCGCTACGAGGGATTCGGCATGCCGCCCCTTGAGGCGATGACCGTGGGAACGGAAGCAATCGTNTCCGACATCCCCGTGTTCCGGGAAATCTACCGCGACTTTCCCGTCACCTATTTTGCCGAGGGAGACGCGGCGGATCTTGCGGAGAAACTGCTTGCCGTCTTCCGCGCGCCCGCGCGGAGCATCACCGTCCCCGCCGTCTATTCCTACGAGAAATCGGCGGCAATCATCATGCGCTGCATACAGGACGCGCGCTGACACAGCACGACGCAGCCCCCCGGCCGAAAAAAAAAAAACACGCCGAAATCCGCAAAACGCTTGACAAAACTGAAACGGGGGGGGGTAAAATACAGGCGACTTTTCCGCGGAACGCTACGAAAGACGGGGCGACTGCCGTTCGGTTTAGATATAGACAATCCGCGCATATTGTTCTAAAATAAGGAAATCGCTATGACAGAGCAGGAATTGAGAGACGTTTTCCGCCGGAAACACTACATGACAAGTTCGTTCACCTCAGGCGTGTCGCTGATGATTATCGACGCGGTGTTCGCCATGCTTTCTATCGGCGCAAGTTTTTTCATCATCAATCTCATCAACTACCACTGGATAAATTTCCGCTCGTTCGTGGAGTACGCCGTGTACCTGCCGCCGACGCTCGCGGTGTTCTACGCAGCGGGATTGTATCCGGGCATCTCAATGCCGCCGGGCGAGGAAATCAAGAAATTCTCAATCTGCGTGTTCTTCATATTCGTCGGCATCGCGCTCTCCATCACCGTGGAAGAGGCGGACGAGAAAGTGCCGCTGGTCATCGCGTTCCTGCTCGCAACGCCGATCGCCACCCTCGCGCTCCCGGTCGGCAGGGAAATCGCGCGGCACTTCTTCGCGCGCAGGCGGTGGTTCGGCGTGCCTGCCGTCATCTACGTGGACGGCGACAGCGGCAACTTCATCGTCACGCGCCTGCTGAACCGTCCCGACCTCGGCTACCGACCGGCAATCATCATTGACGGCAACGCGGATTCACCGTCCACGTTCATGGACGTCCCCGTCTTTCCGCCGAACGAAGAAATCGATGACTTCATCAAGCAGATGGGCATAAAAGTCGCCATCATCAGCGGGTACACGAAGGACACCACGGCAATCGACATGCACTACCGCTACACTATCAGTTTCCCGCGGATACGTGACAACAACACGATTACCACGTCGGTGCGGGACTTCGGCGGCTTCCTCGGCTTCTCCTCGACGCACAACCTGACCAAACGCGCCGCCCGCGCCATGAAACGCCTCGTCGATATCTTCCTGATTCTCCTGTCCGCGCCGCTCGTCATTCCGCTGACGCTCATCGTCGCGCTTATCATAAAGAGAACCAGTCCCGGTCCGGTCTTCTACGGGCATACCCGCGTCGGCAGGAACGGACGGTCGTTCAAGTGCTGGAAATTCCGCTCAATGGTCGCCGACGCGGACAAGCAGCTGGAAAAAATCCTCGCGGAGAGCCCGGAGATGCGCGCGGAATGGGAGAAAGACCGCAAGCTGACGAACGACCCGCGCATCACCAAAATCGGCAAATTCCTGCGTAAGACGAGCATCGACGAAATCCCGCAGTTCCTCAACATTCTGACCGGCGAGATGAGCTTTATCGGGCCGCGGCCGGTCACCGAGCCGGAGCTGTCCAAGTACGGCGACAAGTCGCACCTGATTCTCTCCGTGCAGCCGGGGCTGAGCGGCATGTGGCAGATTTCCGGGCGGTCGGACACCGGCTATGAAGACCGCATCGACCTCGACTCGTACTATATCCAGAACTGGTCGATCTGGCTTGACCTGTGGATAATCATCAAGACGATTCATGTCGTCCTCAAAGGAAAGGGCGCGTACTGATGAGACCGGCAGTCCCCCTCGCGTTCCTTGCCTGCCTGTCTGCGGCGGCGCAGGCAGAGACATACCGCATAACCGACGTCGCGTATGACATCACGGGAAAGACAAGGGAATATGCCATTCAGAACGCCGTCGATATAGACACGACGCGCGTGTTCAATTCCGCCGGTGAGCTGGACGTGTATGTGCAGGACTTGCAGCAGCAGTTCAGCAACCAGCGGGAATTTGAGTCCGCCACGGTCGATGCCGTATACGGTGACACGGACGCGGATGGCACGACCCCCGTCTCCCTGCGCGTCGTTACCAAGGACTCGCACAGCTTTATCGCCCTGCCGTACCCGAAGTACAACTCCAACGACGGATTCGACCTCAAGCTCAAGATGAAGGACATGAATTTCCTGGGCACGATGAGCGTCATGAACTTTGACGTGAATTTCGCCATAGAGAATGACGAAGACGATTCCGAAAAGCACCATTATGTCGCCGGGCTTAATTTTTCCTATGACTATCCGTTCAAACTCGGACCGTTCAAGTCGTCATGGAACAACAATTTCGGTATCAATTACACATTCGGCAAGACGAAGCCCGAATTCGATGTCTCCACGGGGCTGTCTTTCGAGCTGCCGTTCGACCAGTTCTCTGTCTGCCTGTCGCTCACGCAGTCAGCCACCCGCGACGTTGACTACGCAAAATACGACGACGAGCTGTATTTTACAGAAGCCGCGGCACTTTCGCTGCCGGTCACGCTCGCCAAAATCGACGGCTGGGGCAAGGTGAGCTGGACGCCCTCAGTCTCGTATGAGTGGAACTGGGACAAAAACGGCATCAACAAAGAAAACGACGACTTGAGCAGCCCGCTGATTACCGTCGCGCACAACGTCTCCACGTCCCGCGTGGACTGGATCGGCAATTTCAGGGACGGGCTTTCCGTGGAGCTGGGGCAGTCAATCGGCTATAACTTCCAGCGCAAAGAATTCGTTCCCAAAGTGTGGGCGACACTCATGGGCTACAAGGCGTTTTCCTACGTCGGCGTGACCGGGCGGCTGTACGGTTTCGCCATNCACAACGGCAACGAAGAAATCGGCACGCTCCTGCGCGGCATCCGGGACAACGTGAAGTACGACAGCGACGACACAAAAATCAGCGCGAAAAAAGCGGCGGAAGTTCCCGTGGCGTTCGTGGCGAACATCGACGTTCCGATCCATATCGTGACGACGCACTGGAACGACTGGTTCGCCGCGCTGTTCGGCAAGGATGCAGGCATAACGCGCGCGCTCAGGTTCATGCGCTACCTCGACTTTGAGCTGCAGCTCTCGCCGTTCATCGACATTGCGCTCACCAAGAATGCCGCGACCGGGCGGATGTTCAGCATACAGGACGGATTTTATACGGGCGGTCTTGAAGTGCTTGTGTTCCCGGAAAAATGGCGGAGCCTTGAAATCCGCGCGAGCGTCGGTGTTGACGTGGGGAGAAAAATCATCCACAAAGTCGTGCCCAAACTGATCGATACCAGCTGGCGGCACGGCTCTGCCTACGAAATCTCCGTCGGCATCGGGCTTCACTACTGATAGGAACGAAGTCGGTTCGCCGCCTCTTCGCGCCAGTACGCGTCGGGCATGGACTCTGCCATGATTGCGTACAATGTCCGCGCAAAAACCGTATCTCCCCGCGCGGCAACGCGGGCGGCAAACTGAAACATCAAGTCCCACACGTGCAGGCGGCTTCCCCACTCCACGATGTCCGCGTACCGCGCCGCCTGCCGCAGGAACGAGCCGTAATCGGTATAGGAAAAACTGGCATCACGCTCGTCAAGCGAGCCTAGAATATGCGTAAACGCCTCTATCGTGCCGATCGCGGCGCACTTGAGTGCCTGTTCCGCCTCGCCGTTCTGCTCGTAAATGTTCCCCAGCTCATACAGAGCCTGCAACGAATGGTGCGGATCACAGCGGAACAGCATGAAAAACCGCTCCACGTGCTTTTCGGTATTGTAATCGATGGTGCGTACCAATGCCGTCAGCAGCACATCATCCTTGAAATGCGGATCGTTGTCCAAAATCAGGAGCAATGTCTGCTCGTACACCTCGTCCTTCTCCTGCTGCTTGGCAAGATCCGCCATCGCATACAGAATGTCGAACAACTCTTCGGGAATGTCAAGATACGCCGATTCCTTGCGCGCGCGCTCATAAAAATCAAGCGCGATGTCAAACTCGCCCTCCAGCTGATAAATCCTGCCGATCAAAAAATCCGCTTCCGGGTAGACGGCCTTTTTCTGTATCCATGAAACCATCTGATTCACGGAATTGGAAAAATAGTCGTACCCGAACCGCTTGAGATATCGGTTGATAATGGCAATCGCCTCGTATTCGTCGCGCTCGCCAAGCACCGCAAGCACGTCCCGGAAGTCCGATCCCACCCGCTTGACGGCACGCGGTGACAGCGCGTTTTCCAAAACGTAGGTCTCATACTCGGCTTCCGCATTGCGGAGATGCTTCGCCTTGTTTGCCAGCTGCAACGCGTCCCCGTAAAGTCCCGCGTCAAAGGCGACGACTGCCTCCTCGAATACCCGATAGGCAAACGCGTCATGAGGCTTTTTGGGCGCGCGCGCAAACGACACCGCCACGGACAAAGCAAAATAGATAACCGCCGCCGTTTTTTTCATAACGAGTCCAATTCCTCTCTGAATACAGTATCGGCATCCTTCTCGTCCACCGTGCGTACTATTTTTCCCTTTTTAAAGATAATCGCACGCCCGTTTCCCCCCGCGATTCCAATGTCGGCGTGTTTTCCCTCTCCCGGCCCATTCACCACGCAGCCCATGACCGCAACGGTAATATCCTTTTTCATGGACAGCAGTTCCTGCTGCCAACGATCTACAAACCCGTGCACGTCAAAGCCGATCCTGCCGCAGCGCGGGCAAGAGACAATCTGCACACCGCCCGTGCGCAGCCCGCATTCTTTGAGAATGGTCACCCCCGTGCAGATTTCATTTTCGGGCGTGGAAGAAAGGCTCACGCGGATAGTCGATCCGATTCCCTGCTTGAGCAGGTGCGTCAGCGCCATCGTGCTTTTCACCACGCCGATAACCAGCGGTCCTGCCTCGGTCACGCCCAAATGCAGCGGAATATCGTACTTGCCCGCAAAGGCTTCGTTCGCTTCAATCGTTTCCTGTACGCTTGAAGCCTTCATGCTCACCACCACCTGATCGAAATGCAGCTCATCGAACACGGCGACCTCACGCGCGGCGGCCTCGCACANCGCAAGCGCACGGCTCATCTTGTGCTCCGCGACCTGCTCCGCCAGATCTTTCGGCAGGCTTCCCGAATTCACGCCAATCCGTATGGCGACCCCCTTGTCCTTGCAGGCGTTCACCACGGCTTCCACGTTTTCGCGCTTCCCGATATTTCCCGGGTTGATTCTGATAGCGGCAATCGGACCTTCCAGCGACGTGAGCGCAAGCCGATAGTCAAAATGAATGTCCGCAACAAGCGGCACGGGAGACCATTTACAGATTTCCTTTAAACTTTCAGCGCTCTCCATGTCGGGTACGGCAAAGCGGATGACATCACAGCCAAGGGATTGCATTTTGCCCATGCGGTCGATGATACGGGAAAGGGCACTACTGTCGTCCTTAACGCCAATAATGCCCTCTTTCCACATGGTCTGCACCGTAACCGGGCTGTCACCCCCGATTGCGATGCGTTTCGTTTCCCCCTGACCGCCAATCATGACGACTCTAGGAGTTCTGTACATAGTGTCGTTCCGACTTACGCAATCATGCCGAATACCATGGCGAACAGCGCGATAGTCTCGCACAGACCGACGACCATGATGTAGTTGGTAAAGCCCTTGCCCGTCTCTGCCAATGCGTCAGAACCTGCGGCACCCGCCTTGCCCTGCGAAACAGCAGACATACACATCGCCAAACCACATGCAATGCCCAAGCCCAGATAGAAAAGCTGCGTCGCAACGTCAGCACCCGCAGAAGCAGCCTTGAGCGTGTTCATCAGCAGGAAGCCGTAGATTGTCTGCGTCAGCGGTGCGCCCGCAAAGACGACCAACAGGAACGGCGCCGCTTTGTTCGCCTGATAGCAGCGTTTCCACGCGCCAATCGCAGCCTGACCTGCAATGCCGATACCGATTGCACTGCCCATAGCGGCAATACCCATAACCAAGCCTGCGCCCAAAATACCCCAGTTCATAAAAACTCCTTCAACGGTCCATAACCGTCAATTGTATACAAAATATTTTCAGGAGAAGCAACCTTCCCCGTCATTACTTATCCGAAAACGGCTTGAATTTCGAGCCGCTCCACGTCATGCCCAAATGCTGGCTGAATTCCAGCGTATTCAGGCGCACACCATGAACGACGACCGAAAGCAAGTTCAGTATCATGTTCAGTCCGTGCCCGAATACCAGCAGAATCACCCCGAACACAAAGAACGCCATTTTCCCGAACATCGGTCCTGCCATCGTGTTGACGGTACTGCTGATTGCCGCACCCGCCAGCGCGACCGCCCACAGGCGGATATAGGAAACAATATCGCTGAACTGGTTCACCACGCCCAGCAACACGGAAATAATGTTCTTCACGCTCTCCAAAATCGATTTGCCCAAACTTCCCTCGTAATTCGCAAAGACAAAGTTGAGGACAAAGCCCAGTCCCAGCACCCCCAAACAGATGAACGGCAACGGAAAATCGTCATTTCCGAAGACATATAGCGTATTCTCCGTAATTCCCAGCGGGAAACGACTGCTGTCCACCACCATATTCATAACGACATAGAACATACCCCAAATCATGAAGAGCGAGCCCATATCGCCAAAGAATTTCAGGCTTCGGCGGTCTGCCACCATGCACTTGAGATGCGCGATGCTCAGCTGGATGAGCGCGAGCGCGAAACAGAAGATTTTTTGGTTCGTGTTCGCCACNTCAGCAGNCCCGCTCTTTGCCGCAGAGAACGGCGCGAACGAAATGTCCNNCANCNNCNGAGGCAGTTTATCCGGATCAATGCCGAACCATGAGCAGGTGACANCNCCCCAGCCCATCGTACACAAGCCCAGCAATGTCACCAGCACGCCCAACGAGCGACCGCCTTTCTTGCCCTTCGCCAAAGCGACCAATCCCGCGACCGTAATCAGCGCGCCGTAGCAGGCATCGCCAAAAATCATCGCAAAGAAAATGCAGAAGAACAGCAGGAACCAGCCCGAAATATCGAACTCACGGTAGCCTGGCGTTACGTCCAGGAAGTCCGTCAGCGGATAAATCACGCTCACGAGCCTGTTGTTCTTGAGTTTTGTCGGCACGAACTCGTCTTCCGAAGGCTCTCCGACCGCCAANCCCCAGTTCGCTTCCTTAGCGGCCGCCTGTAACGTCGCCAAATCGTCCACTGGCACAAAGCCCGTCACCCAGGCAAGCGGAACGGATGTCTGCCGATAAACCGCCCCATCTTCCCCCGCCGCCTTGCTTTCGCAGCCCATGCCGCTGTAAATATTTTCAAGTTCAATATCCTTCGCAAGCAAAGGCACATAACTCTTGAGCGAATCCAGATACTGCACACTGTCGGCGGTCTGCGCATCAATCGCGGCAATCTGCTTCTGGCAGCCTGCAATCTCCTGCGCCAGCTCCGCCGTCGATTTTTGCGGCAACACCACCTGATACGCCTCAGGCGGCATACCTGCNGGACGGTNAGCATCAACGCCGNCCGCAATAAGCAGGAAACGAGCCTTTGCCTTGTCGCGGTTGACGAGCAATGTCCGTGCGTCCGCACCAATCGCATGATACTTGCCAAGCGGAATCTCATAGAGCGACACGTACACGCCTTTCCCCGCGAGCGCGACAATTTCTTCGGGAACAACACTGCCCCANCCTNAAAGNCGCTCCAGCTCATTGCGGTTCGCCGTAATGCGGTCGTAGCAGTTTTTCTTTTGCTCCGTCTGATGCACAAGCGTCGCGGCAAGTTCCAACGCGGCATCTTTATCCAGCCTTTTCTGCTGTTTCAAGACTTTTTTGGGAACTTTGATATCCGACAACAGCGAAATCGCCTTTGCCAACTTGTTGCCCTGGTCGCGGTAGGCNTGGAGTTCGTCACTTGCCCCCTGTACCTCCTCCAGTTGCACCACGCCGAGTTTCCTCAGCCGCCGCAACGCCTCTTTCCGCTCTTTCTCTAGGACGACAAGCGCGATTTTTTTCATGGGAACTATCATGCGCCAGCCCCCTCATCTGCACCAGGGACGCTCTCGGCGGCAGCGTTNCGCGCGTCAATCTTCTTCTTGGAGATTTTTGAGCGCACGACCGCACTTACCTGCTGATCGCCCAAGTACACCGATATTTTCTTGATATTCTGCTTTGCTTCAGGGATTTTTACTTTCTCAAACAAGTTGACACGCTGTGTCGTCGTCCGCAACTCACGGGAAAGCAGGCGCACCTGCTCGTCAAGCACGCTCGCCTCCAAGTCCAACGAAAGCGCTTTTTCCATGCGATCGGCAGCNAAGTCAATCCACAGCGGAGTCGCATACAAGTCGTAATCTCCGCGGCTGAACTCCGCGCCTTCGTACACAGGAATGCTCACGCCGGCAATGTTGCCGATTCCTTTCTTGATGTCGCGAACCGTCACCATGTCGGGCGTAAAAGCATTTTCCTCCCCGAACACGCTAATCCACACCTTGAATTCTTTCTCAAGCTGCACACGCTGCTCGCGGACTGCCTTCGCCTTCGCATCAATCGTCCGAATTTCGGTCTGAAGCTGCTGTTTTTTGAGCGTGAGCGTCGGAAGATAACGCTGGTACATTTTCAGCGAGTCTTTCTGCGCTTTCTGCTCGTTTTTTGTCAGCTTAATCTTCGCCATGCCGTGCCCCGATTATTTCCAGAACTCGTCCAGCAGCTCCGTCTTGATGCCCGTCTCCGAGCGGTCAAAACAATCTGCCAAAATCTTCCAGCCCAAATCCAACGCCTCTTCCAAAGAAATATTGACGGACAAATCCATCATTTTCTTCTCGAACTGCTCGCCGTATTTCAGCAGTTTCTCGTCCCATTTCGACATCATAAAGCCCATGGATTTTTTCTCCACGGTGTCCTTGTATGACGAATACAGACGAATCATCGCGTCCATGAGCGCACGGTGATCCTTGCGAGTCTTGCCGTTCACGTTCTGCTTCAGGCGGGACAACGAGCCGAACGGTTCGATACGCCCGCCTTTCAGATAATACTGCCCTTCAGTGATATAGCCCGTGTTGTCGGGAACAGGATGCNTCACATCATCGCCCGGCATCGTCGTGACCGCNAGAATCGTCACCGACCCCGAATCAGCAAAGTCAACCGCTTTCTCATACCGCGCCGCCAGCTGTGAGTACAAATCGCNCGGATAGCCACGGTTTGACGGCACCTGNTCCTGCGTAATCGCAATCTCTTTCATGCTGTCTGCATAGTTCGTCATGTCGGTCAGAAGCACCAGCACGTCCTTTCCCTGCAACGCGAACTGCTCCGCGACCGCAAGCGACATATCGGGAATCTTGATACATTCGACCGTCGGATCCGCAGCCGTATGAATGAACATGACCGTCTTGCTCAATGAGCCGCCCTCTTCCANNGTCTTCTTGAAGAAGAGGAAATCGTCGTACTTCAGCCCCATGCCACCAAGGATGATAACGTCCGCCGCCGCCTGCATCGCAATACGCGCAAGCANCTGATTATATGGCTCGCCCGAAATAGAGAAAATCGGCAGTTTCTGGGAAACGACCAGCGTATTGAACATATCAATCATCGGAATGTTCGTCCTCATCATGCGCTCCGCCAAAATACGCTTTGACGGATTGACTGACGGACCGCCAATCGGCTTGAGGTTTTCTGCCAGCGTCGGACCGTTGTCGCGCGGGTCACCCGAACCGTTGAAAATGCGACCGAGCAAATCATCGGTAAACGACACTTCCATTTCGTGTCCCAAAAAGCGGATCTGATCGCCCGTCGAGACACCACGCCCGCCCGCGAATACCTGCAAAGAAACCAAGTCGCCGTCAATTTTATTGACTTCGGCAAGCGACTTGCCGAACCGCGTCGTGATTTCCGCAAGCTCGTTATACTTTACGCCATCAGCACGAACGGTGATGACGGAACCCGCGATAGATTCAATCTTGCTATAAACTTTGTTCATCGTTATTCACCGTCCTTTTTGAGCAGGTTTTCTGCTTCCGCCGTCAACGTGCCGGATTTCGACGCATACAACTCGTCAATTTCGGCTTCCGTTTTTCTGAAAGCGTCACTTTCAAATTCGGTGTAGTTCCAGTCCAGGAATTTCTGGCGCAACGCGTTAAAATAGGTACGCGCCTCTTCCTTGTCCGACAGTCTGAATTCCGACCCGAGTACTTTGAGGATTTTCGCCAAGTCATATCGCTGCCGCTCGACTGTCGCGTTCGCATCCGTATCGTCAAAAGAGTTCTGCTGGAAATACACCGCGTCAAGCATTTCTTCTTTAAGGTACACGATATAATCTTCCAGCGACGTGCCTTCCTCGCCGACAACCTTCATCATCTGTCCGACTTCCACGCCACGCAACAGAATACCCCGGCAGTACGCGACGCGGTCGTCGTCGATAACGCCGTGATACTTCGACCACGAAATAAGCGGGTCGATTGCGGGATACTTGCGCGCGTCGGAACGCTCGCGGCTCAAACCGTGGAAAGCGCCGACGACTTTCAGAGTCGCCTGCGTAACCGGCTCCTCAAAGTTGCCGCCGGCAGGAGAGACCGTGCCGCCAATCGTGACCGATCCCTTGCTGCCGTCGGGCAGACGCACCTGTCCAGCGCGCTCATAGAACGCCGCAATGTAACTTTCCAGATATGCCGGGAACGCCTCCTCGCCCGGAATCTCTTCCAAACGACCAGACATCTCGCGCATGGCCTGCGCCCAGCGGGACGTAGAATCCGCCAGCATCAGGACGTTCAGCCCCATCTGACGGTAGTATTCCGCCAATGTCACCGCCGTGTACACGGATGCCTCACGGGAAGCNACCGGCATTGACGAGGTATTGCAGATNATAATCGTGCGTTCCATCAAGGACTTACCCGTCTTGGGATCCTTAAGNTCGGGGAATTCGGTCAATGTCTCCACGACCTCNCCCGCGCGTTCGCCACATGCCGCGATGATAACGATATCAACATCGGCGTATTTTGACGTCGTGTGCTGCAAGACCGTCTTTCCCGCACCGAACGGTCCGGGAATACAATATGTGCCGCCACGCGCAACGGGAAAGAACGTGTCAATAAGGCGAACTTTCGTTCCCATCGTCTCAGTCGGCGCAAGGCGTTCCGCATAACAGTCCACCGCGCGTTTTACCGGCCAACGGAAAGACATCGCAATATCGTAATCCTTTCCTTTTTCGTCGGTGACGGTCGCAATCGTATCGCGGATAGTGTAACTGCCCGCAGCGGCGATTTTTTTGACTGTGTACGTGCCATACATATCGAACGGAATAAAAATCTTGTGTGTGAACGGTCCTTCGGGCACCGTCCCCACATATTCGCCTCGGCGCACCACATCGCCTTCTTTTGCCGTCGGCGTAAAATCCCATTTTTTCTGCGCGTCCAGCGGGTCAACATAAATACCGCGCTCAAGGAAGTACCCCGCCTTTTCCGCGAGCAAAGGAAGCGGGTTCTGCAAACCGTCATACACCTGACCGAGTAGTCCCGGTCCGAGTTCCGCAGAAAGCAAGTCACCCGTAAACTCGACCGAATCGCCAGCCTTGATGCCTTTCGTCATCTCGTAGACCTGCATCTGCGCCGTATTTCCGCGAATGCGGATCACTTCACTTTTGAGGCTTGAGCCTTCAACTTTGACGTAGCCGACTTCGTTCATAGTAATCGTTCCGCTGAATTCGACCGAAACCATATTACCATTGACGGCGACTACCTTACCTTTTGTATCCGTCATTTCGTATCTCCTGATGCCCCTGCCGTTCCGGCAGCAAGGATTCTATCGTAAATTTTATGGTAGGAAGCCATACCTGTCTCTGCGCTGANCTTTTTCATGCGCGCTGCCAGCTTGAGCTTGATTCCGTAGGCAAACACGGCATCGGTGGAAAACCCGTCCAGCGGCGTGAGGTTCTCAATGACGCGCACACGGTATTGATTCAGAAATTGCTCTGCGGCAAGCGGACTGTCCATACCGGCCGCCGTCCGGGCAGCCTGCACGGCATCGGGGGACNAGGAAAGACCGTTTGCGTCGAATTTCTTTTTCATGTTCAACGCGCGAATCTGGGCAAGCGCGACACGGAGACTGCGCTCCTGACCGTACCATGCGTCTACCAATACAGAACCTGTCTTGGTTTCGTCTCGCGGCGGCTCCAAGGAAAGCTCCTCAAGGATTTTCTGTTCATCCTTCNCCAGAAAACGGGAGCAGAGTTCGGTAAAGTTTTCTTCCGTAATGGGCAGCGGCGTTCTGTCATCGCTCACGGAGAACGANGGCAGNTGCGCCACAAGGTAGTACTGCTTCACTCTTGCACTGCCCCTTTCATAATCGCGGCNACGCGCGGATTCAAATANGCTGAGAACAAACCTGCCACCGCCTCTGCGGAATAGTCATAATAGGCGNCACCGTCTTTCAGCCCCACATGGAAGCCGCCACCGATAGCGTTGTCCGCCTTGAGCGTAAGTCCTTTTGCAATCTCCGCCTTGAGCGCGGCGGTCAGGTTCGATTCGACAGCCTTTAAGTCTTTTTCGTTCAGGAGTACCGTCAAATCGCCCGCGTCTGACTTTTTCGCCCATTCCTTGACGGTCTCAGGAATCAGCGCCGCAAGCAGTTTTGCGTCGTAGGCACGTTCCGTTTCCGCACTGACGATCGCAGAAAGCTCCGCCTCCACGCTCTTGCGGAACGAAAGCACCAAATTCCGGCTTGCCTGCGCGATTGCGTCCTCGCTCGCCTTCTCAAAACGCGCCGTCTCGTCTTTTGCCTGCTTGACGATAACATCCGCTTCTTCTTTTGCCTTGGCAATGATTTTTGCGGCTTCTTTCTCTGCCGCAGCAATCCTTTCGGAAGCGGACGTTTCAGCAGCGGCGACACCATCTCTTTTAATCTTGTCGATTAATTCCTGTAACTGGACGTCCATGCGAACCTCGCTCAATATAAATTTGTACAACAATAACGGACGGACTGTATACAATCCGTTATCATCTATGATACAACAGATCGCGCCAAAATACAACACCATTTTTGCAATGTTTTGTATTTTTATGCCCCCATATCAAGCGCGAACTGGACTTCCGTGGTAGAACGACCAAGCGCAGTGGCGATTTCTTCCACCGACTCCCCGCGGTCGTAGCGTTCGCGGACAAGCGTGCCAAAATCTTTCTTCTGCCGCACCGGATCGTCGGCATACGTGACGTTCGGACCGATGACGGGCATCGACGTGTACGACGTGCCGTCCTGCAAAACCGTGAACACGTTCGGCTCCTGTAGCGTCTGCGCGTCGTCGAACAAATCGCCCTGCCGCGCCGCATTTTNTCTCGTCTCCATGGGGGCNNGCGGCTCATGCANCGGCTGCAATCCTGCCGCCGCGCGNAGATATTGTTCCGCGGCACGGTCTGCCATCGCCGAACGCCCTTTCTGCCGCCGGTAACTGTCCTGCAAGGACGCAGTCTGCTGCACCCGCTGAGCAAATAGCTGCGCCTGCAAATGGTTCAGCTTTTCGATTTCGCTCTTTGCGACCGTCATGTGGCGGTCGGCTTCTGCGACAGCCGCCTTGAATTCGCGCATATAGTCCTGGTACAGCGTGATATTGCGGTCGGTCTGACGGTTCAAGTCGGCGATAATCAGGTCCATCTCCCGCTTTGCCGTGCCGATGACCTCATCCTTTTTGTCAGAAATCTTTTTTTTGAACATAAAGACGAGCGCAAAATCAAGAACGACATTGCAGACAATCAGAAAACCTGCCAGAAATGCGACGCCAATTCCACCCATGTACGCACCTACCTTATCACGTCAACGTGCCTGCCCAAAAATCCCTCACGGATTTCCGCTTTTTTCGCCGCCGGACTGCGTTCTCCGCCGGCTTTCGGCTCGTCCTGGCGGTCAGGCTGCCGCGAGTTGCCGCCTTGACCATCGGAATCAACATGCGTGGGCTGCGCCTCCTCGTTCGCGGCGCGCTGCACGGTCTGGGCGCGCTCCTGCTGCTGCTGCACCATACTCATCTCGCGCATCTGCTGAGCCAGCTGCGGCTGGAACTGGGCGTTCGCCACGTCGCGCGCGACATTCTGCATCTGCGAGTACATTGTCTGCAAGTCAATCGGCTGAACTGCCACCTGCGCTCCCCGCTTACGCGTANCCTTCCGGCTGACGGACATNACTCATGTCAGGCTCTTCATATTTACCNCGACGCACAAAACCGTCCTCATAATAGAACGACACGCTCTTCACTTCCGTGCGGACTTCTTCTTTTTCCTCGCGCACATANATCTTGACGCCGCTATACACCGTTCCGCTCGCCACGACCTTTCCGACCGCCTTAAGCTCACGCAGCCGCTCCTGAATCTGCGCAATTTCCGCGTTCAAATCGTCATTTTTGAGCAGGATCTCGTCNCGCTGCTTGTACAGAGCCTGCAANGCGTCTTCCTTGTCTTTGGGAAGCGAGCGTCGCGTCTTTTGCAGGTTCTCAAGCGTGGCAATGTTCGGCTCAAGCTCTTCCAACTTCTTGGCGTTNTCGGTCTGCTCGGTCTGCAACGTGACCACGCGGAGTTTTGCCTTGGGGTCTATGCCCACCTCAAGAATGGTCTCCGTGCCGCCGTCGCGCGCGCCGATGTTCTTTGCCGCGATCAGCTCACATGCGAGCAGGTGTCCGCCCGTAATCTGCGCTTTCTTGCCGTGCAGGACAATCTTATGCTGTGCGGACACGTCGCAGTTCATCAGCGAGTCCGACACCACGACATTCTCGCCCACCGTAATCTTGGTGTTCTGGATGAATTTCGCCCACAGCGTCCCCTCGCAGGTGACCGTTCCCTCATCGCGCCCCATAATTCCCTGCGAGACGAAGATATCGGCATCGCTCTGCAAATGGCATGCGCCCACCGCCCCCATAATCTCAATGTTCCCGCTCGCCTTGATATTGAAGCCGTCTTCCACCGATCCTTTGCAGATGACTTTGCCCAGNAAATCGATGTTGCCTGTCTTGATGTTCACGCCGTCCACTTCCATGACCGGCTCNACATAAATCTTATTGTTGATGAGCAGAACCTGCCCGTTGCAGTCGGCGATGATTGTGGCACCGTCCTCGCCCACAGAGACATTCTTTCCCAGCGGGAACGCGATGTCGCGTCCGTCGTCGGCCTCCAGATACCTGCCGAATACCGTCTTTCCNGCCCTGCCTTTCTCCGCGGGATGTTTGATGGCAAGCGGCTGCCCCTGCACGACATTCTGCACCTGATTCAGTTCCTTGTAATTGACCTGACCGCTCTCACTTTCCTTCGCGCGCAGTTTCGTCCTGTCGGTCTCAAAGTAGAACTCGATGTAGGCATCCTTGCCGTCCTGCGGCACGACCGCCTCCGCGACGACGACCGGCTTGTCATACACGGGTGCGTCCACGAGCGCGGAGATCTTCTCGTCGGAGATGCCCGCGCAGACCCCCTGCGTCTTCAGTGCCTTCACAATCAGCTGCGCGGTAATATCCGAGCCGCTCATCATCGGCGCGTTGATCGTGGCGGTCGCCCGCATTTCGTCCGACGACACCTCGATGACAAAAATCGCGTCATTCGCGGCGTTGTGCTCATACGTGCCGANCAGGACATAGCCGTCTCCCGTTCCTCCGGCGACCGCCTCCTTGATCTTCTTTTCGTCAACCGTCAGCGTATCGGCACGNTTCACCTCAGCCATGACGNCATCAACGGNGACCGGTGCGCCCGCGCCTTCGGGAAGCACCACCTTNAGNGCGATGTCCGTGCCAAAATGATGCACGAAAAACACGCCGTCCTTGTCGTGGCTGACCGCTTCCTCGGCGACCGCCTCGCCCGCAGTGTCCTTCGCCTTTGACTTCGCCTTGGTCGCGGCGATGACCTCGGAATTCGGATACGCGAGGATCGTCCACGGCTTTTTTGACAGGCCGAGGATTCCCGAAAAGCCGCGCTCAATCACCTCATATTCCAGATTGATGACTTTGCAGTCAAGCTGCACGGCAGCATCCGCCAGCGCCTCTTCCAGCGTGTCGGCACAAACTTCCACGCAACGGATTTCCCGGTCAGTTTTGAGGTGATCGGCCAAGTCCGTGCGGATTTTCTCAAGCGTGACTACCGGCATTCAGATAATTCCTTTGCGAAGATTAGTGAGCTTCGCGCGCAGACGCAGATTCGCCTTGGTATGCAACTGAGAAATGCGCGACTCGCTCACGTCCAGAACCTGACCGATTTCCTTGAACGTCAGGTCCTCATGATAATACAGCACGATGACCATCTTTTCTTTTTCGGGCAGCTCATTGATCGCCTCAATAATGACTTTCCGGATTTCTTCCCGCTCCACCTGCACGTCGGGATTAAGGCTCGACGGGGATTCAATGGAATCGCCGATTGACATATGGTCGTTGTCGTCCCCCGAATACCACACGTCGTTCAGCGAAAGCACGCTCGTCCCGCTCACTTTCATCACCGTCTGCTGGAACGCCTCTTCGCTCATGTTCATTTCTTTGGCGACTTCCGCATCCGTCGCCGGACGCCCCAGCCGGGATTCCAAATCGCCGATAGTATCCTCAATTTCCTTGGATTTCTGGCGCACCGAGCGCGGCACCCAGTCGAGCTGGCGCATCNCGNCAAAAATAGCGCCGNGGATACGCGTGACCGCANANGTCTTGAATTTCACGCCCTTGTCAGGATCGAACTTNGTAATGGCATCCAGCAGCCCGAACTGCCCGAACCCANCANGGTCANCGAATTCAATGCTCGCCGGCAAGCCGACCGAAACCTTGCCGGCAACATATTTTACCAGCGGCATATACTGGCGGATAAATTTATCGCGCAAAGCAGAAGCCCTTGTCTTTTTGAATTCACGCCAGAGTCTGTTCTCTTCTTCTTCATCAAGCGGCTGTGTCCGTACAAAATCCATCTCTGATTACCCTTGTTCTATTCTCTTACCAATACCGTCCGTATCGCCTGCGCCATCAGCGACGCGCTCTGCTCGCTCGCGGGAACGCCATCGGGAAACACCGACGAGCGCGCTTTCTGCGGCACGTCCGCTTCGGCAAATTCGCTGTCTTCCACAATATCTTCCCCCGCCGCAACGCCTGCGGTATCGCCGCCGCCAAACGTGCTGATATCGGGAAGCTCCCCCAAATCCGCGCTCGCCGATGGCACGGCAGCATGCGACGGCGCGACCGGCTGCGGCGCAACCTTCGTCTGTTTCTGCTCCGCCACGGCGGAAGCGACCTGCGCAAGCCCCAGCGGCGTAAAACCGGCAGGCGTTTCCNCCTGCGNCGGCACACCCGCATGCCCCCCGTCAGGCACGGGAGTCGGCTCAGATACCGGCGACGGCACCTGCCGCTCGGCATCAACAGTATCCTTCGTCGNNGCACCNACCTGGCGCAGGGCGGGGCGGGTCGATGCCACGTTGAAACGCGGTCCCTGCTCCTCTTCAGGCAGACGATCGTCATCNACCGTAATNTCAATCACGNCGCCGATCTGGGACATTTTTTCCACAGAACCATCCAAATCATCCGTCTGTCCGTCGGAAAGGAATTTCTGATTCAGGAACAGTATCCCGACGCTCATCATGCCGAAAAACAACGCGCAGACAAGCGCACGCAACGCGACATGACCGAAGCCGATGCCCGATAAGAGCCCGATAAGGAATGACACGACGAACCCAAGACCAGCGGAAATGCTTATATACTTTGGGTTTATCATTACTCCCGTTCCTCCCATCTATACAGATTACGGCAAAAATCCCGTTAGGTCAAGTTTTTTTTCCGGCTCACTTCTTGCGCATGAATTTCCGCAGGAAGCTCGAAACGCTTTCCGAACTGCCGAAATCGGTCTTCTCAATCCTGCCGACGATATGCTTGACGCACTGCGCCGGTTTTGAGGTCGGATTGACGATGATGAACGGCTTCTGCCGGATGACCGACTGCTGCACCGCCGCGTCGTCGTAGACGAAACCGATGTAATCGACCTTGAAATTGAGGAATTGCGCCACGCTCGTGATAATGCGGTCGGAAATGCGCTTCGCCTCGTCCGCGCTGTGCACGCGGTTGACCAGCAGTTTTATGCTGATTTCACGGGCGGTCAACTCCGTCGTGATGATTTTTATCATGCCGTATGCGTCAGTGATCGCCGTCGGCTCCGGGGTCGTGACCACGAGCACTTCGTCCGCCGCCGCCACAAAGCGCAGGACGTTCTCCGCAATGCCCGCGCCCGTATCGATGATGATGATGTCCGCGTTGGCAAGCTGGCTGAACTGCTCGGCGAAATAATCCAGTTCGGCGGATGTCAGGTTCGCGATTTTTGAGAAACCGTTCGCGCCGGCAATAAACCTGATGCCGAATTCGGTATCGAGGATAATGTCCCGCATTGTCTTCTGCTTGTTTATCACGTGCATCAAATTGAACTGCGGCACGATATTCAGCAGCACGTTGACATTCGCCATGCCCAGGTCGCCGTCAATCAGGATGACCTTTTTTCCCAGCTGCGCGTAGGAAATCGCCATATTGACGGAAAGGTTCGTCTTGCCGACACCGCCCTTTCCGCTCGTGACGGCGATGATGCGCGTTTTATGACCAGATGATGACGGGCTTCTGCCGTCTCTCTGCATAAGTTCCCTCAGTTCCTGTGTCTGATCTTCCATTATTTTTCTCCTGCAAACATGTCGTCGATATGAACCCGGTCGATTTTGAAGTCATGCAGCCGCGTCAGAAAATACACGGCCGACGCGCGCGCGATATTGCGCGGCACTTTCTGCCCGTCCGTGATATAGGCGATCGCCTTGTGCCGCTCGGCAAGCACGCTGAGCACGTTGCCGAACGAAACAGTCTCGTCGCACTTTGTCACGATGACCGAAGCGATGTTGAACGGCTCGTAATGCTGTATGATAGAAACCAAGTCGCGCGGCTTGGTGGATGCCGTCACCGTCAGGTAGACATCAGGATTCAGCCCCGGCACGTCAAGAAACGCACACATCTTGGCAATATTCTCATGGTCGTTCGGGCTGTATCCGCTCGTGTCGATGATGAGCGCATCCAGCGAATCTTTGTGCTCGTCAAAAATCTGCCTGAGGTCTTCCGCCGATTCCGCCTTGTCCACGGAGACGTTCATAATCTCGCCGTAGCGGCGCAGCTGCTCTTCCGCGCCGACACGGGTACGGTCAACCGTAATCATGCGCACACGCATCGGCGGCTTCCCGCTGTTCTTTGCGTCAAGGATGATATTCGCTGCAATCTTTGCCACCGTCGTCGTCTTGCCCACCCACGCCGGCCCGACCAGCACGATGACATGCGGACACTTGCGGTAAGGCTTCGGCGCGATGGCGATGGTCTGCCCGATCCAGTCCACCACGCTCTTCTCGACCTTCGCAAAATCATCCAGCTCGTCCAGGGAAAACTGCTCGCGGATACGGGTGGAAATACCGTTGATGTACGAAAGCGTGAATTCATTTTCGGCAAGCATCTCTTCGATTTTCTGAATGGCAGGATGCTTGTCGCTCGCCTGCGCCGCCGACGCGGACACCATATCGTCAATCTTCGATCCGATGCTGGTCTTCAGCTCCTTTATCTGGTTAAGCATGGCAAACTGAAGCGCGGCGAGGTCGGTGGAGTTGACGGCATCCGATTTGGGCGGATCACCCGCCGATTGCGTCGGGGCAGCAACGGTGCGCGGCTCGTTCACAAAATATTCAGCCCGAATCCACTGCTTCTGCCCGAATCCCAAAAAACCGCCCTTGAGCACGACGTGATGGTCGCCCAACGTATAATTGTCGCCGTACAGCTGATTCAAAGCTTCCCGACATTCCTTGAGCGTCGGCTTTTCGATGGAGCGAACCGTCGGCTCAGTCTTTTCAATCGACATGAATTTCTCCCAAAATTTCCAGCTGGACGGCATGTCCCGCCGCCATGACTTCATTTATAGAAAGAACGACCGTCCCCGGCATCTCACGATCAACCGAATGATGCACGAGCGCGCGCACCTCGCCCGCGCACAGGATAATCGGCATCATGTTGCGCTCACGGACGGCGGCAATCGACGCGCTCACGGCGCTGATCCACTTCCGCCCGTCCACCGGGTCAAAGGCGACAAAAGGCTGCCCGCCATCGTTCGGAATGACCTGATGCTGCAAAATCTTTTCCGACGTGGACTGGTCAAGCTGCAAGACGCTCAGCTTGCGATCCTGATCGACATATTGCAGGCAGATTTGCAGCCCCAGCGCCTCGCGCACTTTTTCGATAAGGAACCAGGTATTGTGCTGCATCGTGCCGTAATTGGCGAGCGTCTCCAGAATCGCCACGATATTGCGAATGGAAATCTGCTCGCGCAGCAGTCCTTGCAGGACTTTCTCGATCTCGCCATACGTATAATGGTAGGTGTCCATGACTTCCTTGACGACGACTTCATTGCTCTTTCTGATTTCGTCGATAATCTTGGCGACTTCCTGCCGGCTCAGGATGTCCGCCGCGTGCGAGCGGATAATCTCAGTCAAGTGCGTGGCGATAATCGTGGGCGGATCGACCACCGCATATCCCGCGTTCTCCGCCTGCTGGCGCATATCCTCGCCCACCCACAGCGCAGGAACGCCGAACGCCGGGTCAACGGTCGCCTCGCCCTTGATTTCCTCCACAACAGCCCCCGTGTCAAGGCACATATAGCAGCCCATCTTGATTTTGCTCCGCCCGACTTCTATGCCACGGATTTTAAAGCTGTATTCGCTCGGATCAAGCGTCATGTTATCGACAATGCGGATGCTCGGCACGACCANCCCCAAGTCGAGCGCGGCCTCACGGCGGATACGGGTGACGCGCTCAAGCAGCTCCGCGCCCTTGTCCTTGTCAACGAGCGGAATGAGCGCATAGCCGATCTCAAGCGAAAGCGGNTCGAGCGGCACGACCGGGCTGACATCGGCGGGGCTGGATCCCGTCTGTGCCTTTGCGGCGGCCTCCGCCTCCGTCTTCTTGAGCTCCGTCTCACGCGCGCCGCGCACCAAACGGTAGCCGAAGAACGCAAGCCCCGCGCCAATCGGAATGAGCAGATACCAGGGGAATCCCGGCACCAGGCTCATCAGCGCGATAACGGCACCGGATATGACGTACACCCAGCCGCTCTGCGAGAATTCCTTCTTGACCTGACTGCCCATCGTCTCACTGGTGTTGGAACCGGCGACAAGCAGACCCGTCGCCACCGACACGAGCAGGGACGGCAGCTGGCTGAGCAAGCCGTCTCCGATCGTCAGGCGCGTATACGTGTTCGCCGCGACGCCGAAACTCATCGCGCCCTGCCCCGTCGTNCCGATGATGATGCCCGCAACGATGTCGANGNCGGNNNNAAANANGCCCGCCTTGACGTTCCCGCTCACGNANTTCGCGGCACCGTCCATGGCGGAATAGAAATCGCTCTCCTGCTGAATCTCGCGCTTTTTCTCACGCGCCTGCTCGTCGGTAATCGCGCCGGACTGCAACTCGCTGTCCACGGCAAAATTCTTCTGCGGCATGGAATCCAGCGCGAAGCGCGCCGCGACCTCGGAGATGCGTCCCGATCCCTTGGTGATGACGAACGCCTGCACGATAATCAGAATGATGAAAATAATCAGCCCGATGGCGAGCGATTCGCCCGCAACGACCGACGAGAACGCCTTGAGCATCGTGCCGGGAAAACGCTCGTACCCGTAGAGCTTGGCGGAACTCAGGATCAGCCGGGTGGACGACACGTTGAGCCCCAGCCCGTACAGCGTGAGGAACAGGATAATGCGCGGGAACGATGACAGGCTCGACGACTTGGGGGTAAACACGACGATCAGCAACGCCGCCAGCGAAAAAAAGATATTGAAAATCATCAGCGTATCGACGATCGCACCGGGAAGCGGCAACAACAGCATGAAAACCACCACCACNACGGCGGCGCTCATCGCGAGATTCTGAAAATCTTTAAAAAACCCCGAAAACCGGCCTGCCAATCCCCACCCCCATCAGGCTCATTTCTTCTTGTTGAGATAATCAATCTGAGTATATATAGTTGCAATCGCTTTTATATACGCTTCAGGTATTATATCACCAATTCCTGCGTTTGTATAGAGCGCACGAGCCAAAGAACGGTTTTCCACGACCGGAACGTCGTTCTCATACGCAATCGAGCGCATCCGGAACGCGACCTCGTCCGAGCCTTTCGCCGTCACCATCGGCGCGTCCGCCTTCGCCGCGTCGTACTGGAGCGCGACGGCAAAATGGGTCGGGTTCGTGATAACCACGTCGCTCTCCGCCACGGCGCGCGGCATGTTCTGTTGCAACAGCTGCTGCTGCATCTGCTTCAGGCGCGACTTGACTTCGGGATCGCCCTCCATCTCCTTGTATTCCTGCTTGACTTCCTGCTTGGTCATCTTCATGCTTTCGATGAACTGCCGCCGCTGCACCAGATAGTCAGGGACGGAAATGACCAGGAACAGGACGGCACAGGCGACCAGAATCTGCGCCGCGATGCCCGCGATCTGCCCCACCGCAGGACGCACGCTCCCCGCGCGCAGCAGCCCCAGCACGCGGGCAAGGTTCGCGCGGATAATCATATAGGCGATCACGGCGATCAGCACGATTTTCACGAGCGACTTGACCACGTTAAAACCGCCCTCGAACGAAAAGACGGTCTTCTTGAGGTACTGACCGAGCCTCGGCACGATCTTGGTGAAATCCGGCGTAATCGGCTTGACGGAAAAAATAAAGCCNCGGTTCTGCACGAGATTCGCNGCCACCNCCGCAATGACGCCGACGAGCNCGAGCGGNATAATCNTGCGCAGCNGGTAGCGGTAGCANACGGCAAGGTACGACGGCCGAAGCACGTCCTGTTCCGCCACGCGCGTAAAAAAGAAGCGAAGCAGCTCCTCGCACCACCGCAGCATCGTCGGCGCAAGGGCGATCAGCGCGATGACCGTCACCAGCATGACCAGCGCGGCGGCAATCTCAGGGCTTTTGGCGACACGCCCTTCNTCGCGCGCCTTGCGGAGCTTGAACTCGCTCGGCTCTTCGGTGCGCCCCTCGTCCTCCGCGGCAAACCATTGCAGGTCAATCTGCCCGGCGGTCACGCGCTCCTCCCCGCCGACGCGATGGCGACGAACAGCCGCTCAAGCTGCCGGAACGCGTCCTCGAACGAATGCGCAAAGAATTCGCAGATATTCGGCAGCAACGCCATGATGATGAAGAACGCCACCAGAATCATCGTGGGGAATCCCTCGCTCATCATGTTCATCATCGGGGAAGCCTTCGAGAGCATCCCCATCGCCACGTTTATCAGGAGCAGCGTCCCCATGATCGGCAGGGCGATGACAAAAGCGTCCACGAACAGCTTGGAAAGCCCGCCGAGCAGGAACGCCGCGATGTGCCCGTTCCCCGCCACGACCGAGAACGCGGAAACCGAAGCGAACGACGATGCCAGTGCCTGCGAGAAAACGCGCTGCGCCCAGTGGTTCTGCAAGAACATGAGCATCGCGATCAGGTTGAAGAACTGCCCCATCAGCGGATTCTCCACCTGGCTCAGCGCGTCGTACACTTCGGACGCGGAAAAGCCCATCTGAAAGGCAAAGAACTGGCCGGCCGTGCTGAACGCCGCGAAGATAATCGTCACGTAAAAGCCCGTGATGATACCCAGCAGCACTTCCCCGGCAAGCAGCAGCACGTAATGCAGCGAAAACGCGCCGTCGGCAAGATACGGCGCATAGAGCGAGAAATCGACGTGCGGCACCATCAGGTACGCGAGGTATCCCGTGAACGCAACCTTCGCGATACGCGGCACCGCGCGCAATGAGAACAGCGGAAGCGTCATCACCAAAGCGAAGCACCGCCCTGCAATCAGCAGATAGAGGGGGGCGTTCGCGACAATCACGTTAAGCATCGGCTATTTCGCCAAATTAGGAATCATCGCGAACAGCGAGACGGTATAGCCGCGCATCGTCGCGAGCATCCATCCGCCCAGCAGGGCAATCACGCCGAGGATGACGAGCATTTTCGGCAGGAATGTCAGCGTCTGCTCCTGAATGGAGGTCGTCGCCTGAAAAATCGCCACGATCAGCCCGACGACAAGC